>Ga0209208_10007034_pt1 | contig 15395 bp, 16 predicted proteins | sample S1TSphfallax_3_FD_187694 | JGI IMG/M metagenome (GOLD analysis project Ga0209208, IMG submission 187694) | Host-associated microbial communities from peat moss isolated from Minnesota, USA - S1T2_Fd - Sphagnum fallax MG (SPAdes) (version 2) | ecosystem: Host-associated > Plants > Peat moss >...
CACACTCCTTCTGGTTTCATCATATACTTTGTTCTGCTTTTTTCTTGTGAATCTTCTTGGCTGAAGGGGTTCCTGGCTTAGGTTGGCTACTGTGATTGAAAATTGTGCTACTGGATTCAAATTGTGCCATAATGCTCTATTGTCATACTATTCTTGTTTTCTATAGTGCCACTAGATTATGTACCATATTTTAGTTTTGAAGATTATTGGGTTTTCCTGATTGAATGGCAAAGTTTCACATCACTCCCTGTTGGGTTTGTTGCTTCAGATATAATGGGACTGTTGTGATATGTTTTATTTTGGTAAGTTAATCTGGATTGCAAGATTTGCTGATTGAACCTTCATGTTGATAACTTCATTTGGTGCCTCAGTTTTTGTCCAGTTTGCCCTATTTTTCAATCGCAAATGTTATGAGTTTTGATAGGTCTCATAACTTTGGGTTTGTCAGGCCATTTGGTGTGCTTGCATTGTCTTCTAGCTTCCAATATTGTGTATGTCCTAACAAGGAGCTTTGTTGCAGATTAAGGGTATCCTTGGTTCTTGGGTTTTATCAGGGTCCCCAGGTTTTTACAAGAAATCTAAATCTTCAATGTGCAGGAAGTGAATGTTCCTTGATTCCTATTTTAGGGTGCTTCTACCAGGATTATTGATAACAGTATATGAGCCAGGAATGCAAAGTGTGCAGCATGCTTTTCTTAAGTTACAATCTACATTGGAAACTGACGTGACAACAATGCAAGCATGCAGGTGAGCTGATAACTGCACTAAGATGTATTGGCAACCCCTGCAATCCTGAGCTAGGAATCAATTGTTTCCAATTTGGAGCTCTTACATATTGGACTACTATCAAGCAGTCCTCACCTATATGGAAAGCACCCTAGATGTGCACTTTACTTTGCTTGAAGCATCAGAATTTCCTTTTTGGATGAGTTCCTTGTAGCCTAATCGTAAGATGCCATCAGAAATGTCATGAGAAATGGTTCCTTGATTATGGATCTCCAATAACCTCCCAGGATTATTTGAGATGATTTGAGATCCATATGGTTCTTGTTCAGATCATTCACTATCCAGTCTAGATTCCATTTGGGTTTGGGTTGAATTATCTTAGTGAAAATTGTGACTAAATAAAGGAACTGCTAATTTAAGCTCCCCATTGCCACAGCGCTGAGGTATGGCTGCACATGGAGCCAGGAACCAGGTCCAAGAAGAATTCCATCTGCCCAACTGAGATGAATACCTCACCAGATGCCTGGTAACACAGACTGGGGCAGGAGCCACGATGTGGACATGGACAAATGACCATTCAGAGACACCTCCAGAGATTCGGCAACAAGGAGCCAGTGCATCTTGACCAGAGCAGCACTACAGAGTGGAGATCATACCAGCAAATAGGTAATTACATACAGGACAACATACATATCAGTAGGCTGTTGCAGAATTTAGTATGACAAGCTCTAGCCCTGCAAATGTTATTGCAAAGAAGCATGTATGTATTTCAAGATCACTGTGTTACAGACTCACTTGTTGCCTGGATCTCTAAAACATTTTATCTGGATTGGAGCCATGGTCCACAGCAAATGAGGAGGTTGGCTGGGCATTGAACTCTATTTTACTGCTGAAAATTGTAGCAAGATTAATGGAGGTTAGAGGGTTGTCCATCCACCGCTTACAAGAAGGATGAGCATAGCCAGCCTTCATACTACATAACCCAATGAGGAACATGTCACAAGTTGCATTACAGGACCTGCCCAGAGCAACACATTTGAGAAACTCTGCTCCTCAGAATTGAGTGCTTCTTTTGCTGTCTGCTCCATATCCCCTCTACTTGTGCCAATGCCACAGTCCTCAATTTCTTTTCAAGGACTGATTTGTGCATTCCTGAACCATGATCTAATAAGGCTTTTGCTTCCATAATATGTCATGTGCTCAAGAGGAGGGTGTTTTGAAAATATTTCCCTTTTTTTTTAAATGCCCATCATCAATTTTCCATGATACCTTACTTACTCTAAGGTCAGTTTTTTGTCATTAAATAATCCTCAAAATAGTGAAATGAAATTTTGTGGAAAAATATGAAGTTGACATATTGAAAATCATCATAGTTATATCATAGGCTACACGCTGAATAATTTCACTACTCATGTGACAATGTCATAATAGATCATGGAAATTCAATAATTTCAAATTTTAAAAAACGAATTAATTTTTTTGGAAATTTTTTATATTCATTTTGTCAATGTGGAAACTGACCCTAGGCTACAGCACTTGCTGGGTATCATGCAAATTTTTTAAGAATAAAAATTTAAGTAGAGGGGAAGGGTCTAAGTTTAGGGTTTAAAAACTAATTATAGTAGTGAAAATAGGAGGAGTCAATCTTTTTGGCTGCTGACCTTTCACCATTTTTTTTTCGTTGCCAATTTTTTCCCAACCTTCTGACATCCATATTACCTACCCACCTACTACATTACTGACCTAAATTTTAGCTTTGCTTATAAACTAACAATTAATCCCTTACTTACCTTGGCAAAACTCTTATACCCTCTTGGCTAAACCTATATTTCTTGTTGGCTAAACTTATAGTTCTTCTTATCTAAACTTCTATCTCTTGTCAAAATCTGTATATCTTAGTGGCTAGACTTCTATCTCTTGGCTAAACTTATATATCTTATTGGCTGACTTTTATTTTTTGGCTAAACTTCTATTTCTTGGATATATATATATATATATTTTATTATTATTATTTTTTAACTAGTTGAATTTCTACCTAATTCCTACTCCAAAAATTAACTAAGAGAGTAAATACATTTTTTGATAATGCATTTTAATTATTAACAAAACATCTATTTATTGGTAAAACCTACCTACCCACATGTCATCATACCTACCTATGCACTTGCAAATTGTGGACTTTGATTGCAAGAATTATAATGTAAAATGTGGGTATTGCAAAAGAGTTGTAACATCTATTAATAGTTTGATTCAAATTTGTGATGATGATAAGCCATTAACCCCAAATGTGGGTATTGTAATAGCGGGGATTTTTTTGCGGCAATCTTTACCTCCATCTTGGACCATTCAATGCAAGATATACTTAATTTAGAAATAGGCTTGATAATTTTAGAGTTAAAAATACATCAAACATTTATGAATATTTGCGCAATTTTTAATATTAATCAAAATCAATCCTAAGTTGGATTTTGGGGGGACATTTGGCCAAATCTTCACATACAAATACTTGCAACAAAACTCATTTTATCTCTTTTGAAGTTGAATGAAAAAGGTCCCAAGTTGGGCCCTCAAATTGAAGTGACCACACTAAAGGTAAGAGAATAAATTTTTATTTCATTCATTTAATTTAATTTTTTATTGTGTTTCAATTTCAATTCATCGTTCATTCCTAAAAGATTATTTTGTATGGCATTTGTATATGTTTATATAGTTATTAATTTTTATGACATTTACCATTAAGTTTTTTTAGGTATATTTATAAATCTTTTGGGGTAATTAGTTTAAAGCTCTAAGGCTAATGTTTCCATTCATTATAATTTTGAGTTGATTAACTTTTAAATTCAAAACATAATTGTTATAAATAATTTTTGTATTCCATTTATAGTTGTTTGTATAATCATTAGGTTGGGAGCATTTACCATTAGGATTATTTAGGGTTTTAAGTTTAAGGTTTAATGAAATGTGTGTTGATTTATTTAGGTTGTGTTTTCAAATCAAGATACAACTCCTTTGAATGTGACATCATCCTTTAACATCAATGGTATGACATTTTTTCTTAATCATTTTCATATGTTTTAAAAGTTGTTTGTTCCTAATTTAAGGAAATAAATTTCCTTGGATGGTTTAAATACGATCATCAAATTCCATTAAAAATGTTCCATGTTTGATATATGGATCCCATAGATAGTGTGAATTTAAAGTCATAATGCCAATATTGCATTTTGCCACTCACATACATTGTGCCTATTTAATTGTTATGTAAATATTGCATTTCCCTCTCCCATATATAGTGTGGATTAAGGTCATAATGTGGGTATTGCACTTTGTCCTTACATATATAATGTGCATCTTTAAATTTTCATGTAGGTATTCCATTTAATACTCCCACATATAATGTGGATTAGGGTCATAATGTGGGTATTGTATTTTGCCCCCACATATAGTGTGCATCTTTAAATTGTCATGTAGGTATTGCATTTCACTCTTCCATAAATAATGTAGTTTGTTGATAATCATGTGGGTATTACATTTGAATTATCCATAGATAATATGGATTTAAAATAAACTTGCGAGTATTGCAATTTAAAATTCATAATTATGGCCATAGACCATATCATACCTTTTCCATATATAGCATTTAGGGTATTATGTGTATGATTGTATAAGGTTTAGATGAAGGATACATATCAAATACTTAGAACATGTACATTTACATTAGTATCGAATATGACAATTAACATGTAATTCAACATGTTGCAAGTATAAAGTTTTGGACATTAACATCAATATATTGTCTTTTTTTGCACAATTAGCTCAAGGCATAATTTCAAACATGGGTTGTGTTTCAAAATTTCAATCTATTGAGATCCAAGACCCAAGAGGTCACCTTTTAACAACATGGACTTGGTGTGGAAAAATGATGTTTGACATGGAGGGCACATATAATTGAAGTTGAGTGTGCATACATCCCACATGCATGAGTCTTGAAATTTTTAAATTATGAACAAAGCCATGAACACTCCCTGATGGAATGGAACATTTATAAATGGGTACCTTCATAAGAAAATGTAAAAATGTTAAGAATCCAAAACCACCTAGGCCATATTTGGTATGATGCTTTATTATTCATTTTTGTTATATGGAATTTGTTTTTTAATTTCATATTGTACCAAACCTTAGGTCATAAATTGATTACACATTTTGTAGGTATGCATGTGAGTATGGAGTGGAAGACAATCATGGAGACCAAACCATCGTTGATCCATTAAATGAGGTTGTTTAACTCAATTATCGATTAGGCAACTATACACATGACTCAAGGTGGCGAAAATAATCTTCTACCATCGACCACACACATGGGCCAATGGTGAGCCCATGCATGGCAAACATGACTTTGATTCCATTGCGCAACCATTTTTTTGCCCCATGAATGTCACAAGCCCTCAAGGACCACATTTGGATTCAATTGGGTTTAGGTTACACCAACTAACAAATATATGACAAGCATAAAGCGATATGATGGGCTAGAATCAATGCAAGAGAAGCAATGATAAGGGATGATTTCATTAGGTAACAAGACATTGTTTATTTGGATTGCAAACACAAAATAAGGAGTTGGTGTTTACACAAAATCCAACCATTTCCTTTCACACATGGGCATTTTGTCATCCAGATGATGTGATTTATTTTCAAGATGTAAGTGAGGATAATGGGAATTATGTCCCATTCACAATAAGGATACAACCCCATTTCAATTACAAGCCATGGTTTCATTAGGTGATAATGGGGCAATATTAATGGATGTCACCTTCGGCACCACTGATGTGAAATTACATTTGTTCACATTGATGGTGTTTGATACACATTGCATTGAAGTGTTGGTTGCATGGCTCATTACAAGCCACCAAACATATAATGATTTGGTGGAATGGTTAACTCCTATGAAAACAAAAGAAAAAACCTAAGTGGAAACTTTCATGTTTCATTGTTGATGATGCTCCATAAGAGTTACAAGCATTGTGGTGAGTTTTATTCTTATTTTGCCTTTTTTTTGCTTATATGTACATCCAACCATTTCAAAATTTCATCCCACATTTTCCATTGTAAATAATGTTAATAGTTGAAATGATAATAAATTGGTATTTTATGCACGGTTAGGATTGTGTGGGGCAAAGATCAAATGCCCATTTACTTTTGTGCATGGCATGTTTTAAAGGCTTGGTGTTTAAGTTCAATGGAATTTTTAAAAAAATTGAGGTGTGACATGTAATATTGGATGACCTTCACACTGTCATGTACATGCTTATTAAACCAAATGAAAGCATTGAAGCCTTCATGACTTGTGAGAGAAATAAAAACATTGAAAACTTCACCCAACATTTGTTTGGTGATTCATGGACTTGGTACTTTTGGACCTATTATTTTCAAGTTGGTACATGAATTAACTCTCAATCCATTATTATTGTTTCACCATGTTGTGTATATCCCCAAATATTTGTTCCTTGAATTAAAATAAAAACATCAATGATGGGTTTAGTAATACCATGTGGGTATTGTGTATCTTGTTGTAGATTTGTGGATGGTGGGGCTTTGACAAGTGTTACATTTAAAGCATGACACACAAACATTAATTGAGTCTTACCATGGGGCATTGAAATGTTGGTTGTCTTTGGAAACAAACGGGCTTCAAGCTTAGCGGATTGATTGGTTAGTGTGAATACTCACAACAATGGTTGCAAGACACTACATGCACATGGTTGAAATGAAAAAATGTGGATTTATAAAAAAGAAGGTTATGGAATACATTGTGCAAGTGAATGTTGAAAAGGCCACATTGATCTTTCACACCCATGTCACCCATGGGATAGATGATTCAAATGAAACCGGCCATGCATGGATGGTACGAAGTTATCAACATTTGAATATGACATATAAGTTCCCATTTCTTTTCACCAAGTATGCCTATTGCACATATGAATGTGTGTTGCGTCGAAACTTGTGCAAACATCAAGTTGTCGTTTTTCTTACATGTACCGATTTCATTAAATAAAATATCATTCAATATTTTGGGACATGGTATGAATTTAATCATGGAGGTTTTGTTGCCATGTTTACATACCTTGCTTATTTGCACATTTATGATAATGAATATGATGATGAAGAAACCAATGAAAATCATTATGAAAAGCCATGAGTTGTTAATATTACAAGCTTATGGCACCAAATGGTACTTTCCCCAATGTGGATAAAAAAAAGATCACAACCAACCTTCAAGTTCATCCAGCCCCATGATGAAAATGTTTGCTCAAATGAATGATGTAATGCAAAAAATCATCAATGAAATCAAAGAAGGTGGGGTTCAATTCATAAACCACACCACATCATTATTGTGTGTTATTGCAACATATGTACAAAGTATTCACCTTTCCAAGTTGAATGAAGTCATGCATCTTGACATGATATTTCTTTGTGTCAATGATGGACATTGCAATTTAGGGCAACAAATGTTAGAATTTGAAATTTGCATGAGACAATGTTAAAACTTAGAAATATCCATAAGAATAAAGTTCATGACACTATTACAAATCATGGTTTTTTAAAAGGTTCAAATTGACTAACTTGTCATTTTGACTAAAGGCTAGGGGTTTTAAGGACACATGTATGTGTTGACTGATCAATTTGATTATAATGGTTTATTTGACTAGATACACATAGTCAAATTATACAACCTTAATCAAATTATAATGGCTTGATACAAAAATGGTGCATAGGTGCTCTGAAACTATATCTCTAATTATTCTTCCAAGGAAATGAACTAAAAGGAATGCCCATATTGGTGTAATATTTTGCTACAACTTCCACAACTTTTGTTGCATGATGATGAGCAAATAGTTGATGACGTTCAAGCACAAGTTGAATTGCATTTATAACAAAAGCCTCATTTGTTGTGCTTCAAAGCTTAACCAAAAAAAAAACTTAGATTCCAATGTTAAGATGTAAAGAATGTTTTTTAAAAAAGAAAAGATTATGGAATTATACCACCCATGAATGATTTTGGAATCATGATACTTGGATATTACACCCATTTCTTTGGATTGGTTATTAAGCTTTAATGTCCAATTTCGAGCACCCCATGTAACCCTCAAAGGCTTTGCATAGGCAATTTTGTTTGTTCAAATTATCTCAACAAGGTTCTCATCTTTCTCAAAGCACACCCATGCACTTTGTGGGATGAACCCACCCCCCATGTTGGAATCCCAATGATGCCCAACAAGATCTTGGAAGTTAAACATACCAACAAGGGTTGTTTAGCTTGTTCCATTTGTTACATTTGGGCTCAAAGTTCATCCCACTCTAACTCTGCTTTCTTTTTCACTCAATCAAAGGCCTTCTTTTCATTTTGTTTTTGCCTTACATGTAGGTTGTTCAAAATTTGAACGTTCATAGCAAAACATTTTTGTTGCCTTCGTTCCCCAACACTGCAAATAGAAGGACGATCATATTTGCCTACCTCCATGTGAAGCTCGTGTTTGTTGTCCAAATGTTAACGAAGTAACCATTTAGTTGCATAAATGTCGGTGCATCCATTGATTTTGCATTTCCACCTTGACCTATTGTGCACCCAATCTACATCTTCCATTGCATGATTTGGTGGTACTTCTATTTGATCATTTTCATGTGAAGCCACCGGAGCCCCTACAAGAACAACATTTAAAATCAAACTTACAAGTAATCCTTAAAAATGATGAAAGTATTACAAACATACCAATAAACAACCCTACAAAATATGATGGTATTGCAAACATACTAACAAGAAAACCCTACAAAATATGAAGATATAACAAATAGACTAACAAAAGAACTCTAAAAAATGAAGATATTTCAAACTAGCAAGAAAACCCTAAATACAAGGGTGCATTGCAAATAGGCTAGCAAATAAACCTTTAAAATGATGAAGATATTGTTTGGAAAAAATTGGGCAAAAAAATACCCCATCCCCATTCTCAAATAGAAAATGAAGATGGGGTTTAGGGTTTGGATTAAGATTTTTTATTCACAATGTGTTGCATTACACTCTTTTAAACCTTATCATGTGAAACGTATCATCCATCATAACAAATTTTATTTCAAGAATGGGAGTGGGTTTAGGGTTTACCTTCAAGCGTAGGAATATAAATGATAATTTTTTTGGACATCTCAATTTCTTCCTCATTTGCTGCAACATTCATTTGTTGATTATCAACAATTGCCTTTCCTTGGCATTTAAGTTTCTTTCATGGACGTGCCATCCTACAACAAAAACATTCAAATCGTTAAATAATAATTAATCCAAAAGAAAAAAAACAAAAAACTTGAATTTCCCCAATAATGGCAATTGCCACCATAGTCGAAAAACTTCGAACTCCCTATAACAAAGAATTACAAACATATAAAAGAGGATAATAACTTATTTTTTCTAACTTGTTACAATGTTTTTATATAAAAAAAACTTGCAACAACAAGAATTGCAAAATTAAATGTTCCTACCACTATTAATAATAAATATTTTTTTATTATATTTAAATGTTTAACTACCTATACTTTAAAAGTTTTATTTTTGATTAAAATTAATTAATATAATATAATTATAAAACTAGATTATTATACTTATATTTTTCATTATAATTGAATTTAATTAATATAAAAATCATAAAACCATATTTTTATTTTTATTTGCATTATAATTATTTGGTTATATTGACTAATTATTTACATTAATTCATTTATAAATTTTTTATAAATAAAAAATTATTAATAATTACATTAATACTTGGGCATGACACTTGACACCTTTGTGTACAATAATGAAAAAAATGCATTGGACAATGATGAGCCAAGAGGTTTGTCATTGTCTTTTGTATCTCAAGAAAAAAACGTTGAAGATGACAACAAGCCAAGATGCTCATTGTCATCTTTTGCAACTTAAAAAAAAACGAAGAGATGATGACAAGCCCCTTGGCTTGTTATCATATTTTGTAACTCAAGAAAAAAAAACATGAAATGATGATGAGCCTTCTAATTCATTGATGTCTTTTGCAACCTAAGAAAAAAACCACAAGATGATGAAGAGCTAAAAGGCTTGTCCTTGTCTTTTGCAACCCAAGAAAAAAAACCACATGGACAACGATGAGCTCGGAGGCTTGTCATTGTCTTTTGTAAATATAATTGACTTGGTTGGCTTCTTTTCAGTGCCCACACACATATAGATAGGGTGTGGTCCTTTCTTCCAACTCCAATATTGCGAAATTAGTTCAAAAGTTGGCAACATTGGGGTATAGGTTGAAGGACCATCATTATAATAAACTACCAAACTTTTTGTTCATGGATCACATTTTTGGAATGTTTTCATTTTTAACTCCCTTACCTACTTCCCACTTCCTTGATTTCTTGCAGGAAACATTTGGCATTCTCGTTTTGTTTATATGTGGTCCCTAGGTATTTCAATGAAGCATCAAAAGGCGTATTGCACCTTGATTCCACCTTTTTCTATTTGCATTTTTCATTCTCCCCTTGGGTAGTAAATTTTTTATTCCATCCCATGTAACGAACAAGATCTTTTGGAAGCTTCAAGGATATCTTTGGAAAAAACCAAATGATAATTAGGATCCTTCCCTAGGGTTCCAATGGATGGGAAGTTCAACTAAGTTAAATTGGGATTTTTCATCTTTAGATTGAAGTATGTAATAAATTTGTTACAATATTTGTTTTAAATAAAGATAGAAATACAATTTAATGGTATGAAGTATGAGAGTGTGATAAGAAACTCTTTGCAACATTATAATTGGTGGCATATGTTTTAGGTTACCTTTTCAAATATTTCAACTCACAACACTTGTGTAACCCAAATATGAAATGTGTTTGTAACCAGGTTTTAAATTGTATTTAAACAACACTTAGATTTGGTGGTCACTACATGTTAAATCAATGTTAACAAATCCATAGTTTGTAACTTATTCACACCAAATGGTAGTTAATATTAAAATATATGTGTGATCTAATGTGGCATTTGGTGTTATCTTGATGGTTGGTTGATGTTAGGTTATTAGAATATTTTAATATTTAAATTTTTTTGCAGCAACGTTTACAATGTTTCATACCATCCCCAAAAAGGTTATGTAACTTTGATTTTGTTCCTTACAACAATTCTTGTTCTTGACACAAAATTCTTGTTTTATGTTCCCTTGTTGTTTTTTTTCAGGTTCTTATATATTCCTTATCAAACATCAATTATTCTATTATTTGCACCATTTCTTGCCTATGTTGACTTCAACATTTGTGTTTTTACCCACTTGCTTTTCTTTCTTTTGCCATTTCCATTTCCACTTTAAAGTTCCACATTTTCATCATTATTGTCATGCATAATTTTTTGTCATCATAGTTCTTTGTTATTGCCACAAACCATGGACTATTTCCAGACACACGGTGGTTATGACAAGGACATCAAATATTTAGAAAAAAATAAGTTTCTTAAAATTAGGTGAAGGCACACTATGCCCCCCACAAATTGTAGTCATAAACACAAAAGTTCTGCATTTGGTTTTTGTTGGTACATGTGAACATCACATCTTATTTGTTATTACTCATTTCAAATATTTGCATTAGCTTTAATTTAAAATAATTTATTTAAAAAGAAAATCCAACAAACGTTTACAAACTTGAACATATGTAATATATTTGTGTTGAATAAATGCATCATAGAGTATGGAAATTTGCAAATATACTTAAAAACTAAAGTTATGGGTGGAATTTTGTATTGATTTTTTTTGTGGTGAGTGATTTTGATATAAACCTATTGAATTTGGGCCCATTAAAAAATTGAAATTTTTTGGTTGAAATTATATTTTTAAAATGTGTTTTTCAGCATTTTCGAACAATAAATGCATAATAAACTTTTATTTTGGGGGGAAAACCATTACCCTAAGAAAAATGAGGAGATTTCATAGGTGGGCATTTTATTATTTTTTCATTTTTCTTTGGCTTGGTAATGTGTTATGAACCACAAACATGAGGCCCCATGGCTATTGAAAAAATGTACGTTGTATACTTTATGCACATTGATTTTATCCAATCCTCTTCATTTAACCATTGGGTCAAATTTAATTAAATGATTCAAAATGAGTTTTGAATTCCAAAATTTTGTCATGCACATTTTAAAGTTTTATTTTCTTATGTTTAGGATTTTGATAAAATGCCACCAAGATTTTAGCTTAACACATACCTATCATGCTTATACTTTTTTTGGGTGAAAAGTAGTGAAAAATGGTTCACCTATAGTGTGATTTCACCCAATCCTTATCAATTTTGCAAAACTTGTTTCTTGTTTTCAGAACATTTCACCACCATTTGACATAGGTTATATTTATGAGGGCAATTTTAGACCAATTTTGTTTGATTTGGACAACTTTTTTTACATGTGTTCCCAATTAGTGCTAAATCACCTTTGGGATGATGGTTGTTGATGCTAGATTAAAAAATTGAACCAAAAAAGGAAAAATAACATTGGGATGTTTGTGATTGCATTATTATTCCAATAATGAACAAATGAACATGCTTCCAAAACACTATTTATTTGGGGGGTCATTTTCATATTGTGGCAAAAATTGAAACATGTCATTAATCATTGTTGAATATCAATGATGATTATAGTTGAAATAGTTCAAGTAGGACACAAATATGCCCTTCATGTTTTGTCATTCAAACATTGATTCCATGTTGGAATAAGTTTTTCCGGCTAAGTTTATTTCTTGTTTAAATAATTGCCTCACTTCTTTCCCCCACCCACCAACATGGATATGAAAAGGAAAATTAACATGTGCCCTTTTCATGTCTATCATATTTATAATAATCCAAATAATATTTAATTTGAAATTGACATTAATAACAATGAAATCATCATGAACTATTGGAAATCATCTTGGAACATAGGAAGAGGAAAAAAAATAAAAATCAATTGTCATTGGTAGTATAGAATAACATGGCAGACCTTCTACCACTACGGTAGTTAACTACTTTAACTATTTTTTTCATCCTCGACTTGTGACAACCACTAAGTTAACTATGCCTATAAGGTCTAACCTCTGACCACCACTACAATTAACTAACTGTTGTGAGTTCAGTGATCATGCACCACTATAGTTAACTAGCCTTGGACGACGAACGCCTTTTATTGAACTTATACAATCTCTTCAGACATGAGAATTGTCATTGTCATCATTAGTGTCTTCTTCTTCCTTCTCTTCTTCTTCACCTCCATCATATAGTGCCAGTAACGAGCTTTTTAAATTGACAACACCGTGACGGAGTGCGTGACAGACTCCGTCACGCACATTCTTCATACTTAAAAAAATGTAAGTGTAGTAAAAAACAGTGCTTCTCACAGGAATCCTGAGGACCAAGGAGGATTCATGATGTGTCTGTGAGTGTGGTACTGTGAGGGACATGGATGAACTGATATATGTGTATTAGGTATGCAAAGTCCTAGTTTTGCCTGCAGTTAACTACCTATAATGTGTTGGCGCATATATGCACCACTATAGTTAATTAACTATTCTGAGCTCAATGATCATTCATCGCTATAATTAACTAGCTTCAACAGAGGATCAATATGACGCACCACTAGTCACCACAGTGTACTTAGTGGCGTTTTAATGCCAAAAATTTTTTAGTGGTAGAAGATCCGTAATATGGAGCCCAAGTTCTTCAAACACAATAGGGTAGAACTTCACATGACCCCATTTAATACTTTGAAAACATGTTTCCAATCAAGGTCATTAAAAGGATTGACTTGCTCTCAAATCACATTGACCTTCAACTTTGGTTAATCATTACAAATTACATAATGCATGTTATTATATAGTCTTAATTTGTATAGGGGGCGGGGATACCTTTTTTAGGAATTGCAAACTACATTATTCAAATGTAAGGTCCTAGATATTGGTTGTTTGGGTACAAAGTATAATTCAATTAATTTTACAATAAGATTATGTACCATTTTAATGAAGACAAATATTGAATCATTTGGTATATATTAATAATATGTATTTTAAAAATTTAAATATATAACATGTGTGCAATAGACCAATGCTTTTCTTTTTTTCAATTTTGTGGCAATAGCCCATGAATATATTTAGCCAAATTTGGTTGTAGTCAAAATATGAAAACATAAATGTTGTAAGCTATTATGGTGTTTATTGGAGATTTCATTCTTCTTTTAAAAAAACAGGAATTTGTGGCAAAATGTTCTTTTCTGAAAATATTTTTTGCGAAATGATGAAAATTAACCCCCAAAAAATCACTAAAAGATACATATAATACTAGTTGTTAATAGTTTCAACTAGAAGGATGGAGTGGGAATAATTTGTATTGAAGGTTCAAACTCAAGGGGTTAAGTAGCATGAATGAGGTGATATTTACTTGGTCCAAACAAGGAGTTGATGAAAGTTTCAACACAATAATTTTGTGGTCCACTTTCTTGGGTTGCAAGCCATGCCTTGTCCATTTTGATTCTAGACACCCCCCCCACCTTTTTTTTTAATGTATTTTTTCCCATGGAAACAAACCAGCTGTCCACTATCTATGATGACCTTGTGCATCCTTTACATGGTCTTCATTATTTGAAAATTTGTGATTGGGTATTGAAATATTTGTTAATGTGTTTCTATAACTAAATTGAGCATTTCATGCATGATATATTTTTAGTCACACACAATCATTTTCATTTTTTCATCATTCCTCATGCTTTTGATTGAAAATTAAAATAGATATATGATGCCAAAATTCAATGCAAACATAAAATTTTAATTAAGTTTGGAGTGGTTTAAATGTGTGCATATCAAAATGTTAGATAGTTATAGGGTGAGAAAAAATAAAGTTCCTTCACATAATATTCTCCCAAACAATACCCTATTTGACACACATAGTGACACATAGTGTGAAAAATTAGCATATAATGTCCTCCTTCCTCACACACAAAATTAGGTGTGTGTCCCTTATGAGTTACTATTCATATAATATTATAATGATTTAAACATTTGTAACCAAATATCACTAACATGAACCCATATAAATATATATATTTTGGAGTACATTGGTCAAATGAAGTTGATTTTTTGCACATATTGTTTTAAAATTATGGTTGACACATATCTTCAACAAAAAATGAACTAGAGCTACAAACCCTTTCATTAACTTAGAACAAGAAGGATTTGTTGAAGTCCTAGTACAAAAACTTAGCTAGAATTCTTCTTATACAACTAAAATTTTGAAGATCTAAAAAACTAGATTGATGATCAATGATCAAAGAAAATTTTGAATCTTGATCTTAATCCAATGTTTGATTAATAAACAAAAAAATAGATCATCAAAATTGCATAAAAAACTAAATGGGATCCACAATTTGAAAATATGTTTTTAAAATGATCTAATAGTAGGAGTTATTATTATTGTTATGACTTTAACCTTGGGATTGCAACCAAGGTTGGGTTGTGCATGTTTATTAATCATGTATGGGCTTGCATTGTCATGTAATCACAAAGATTCCAACATCACCAGCACACCATACTTGGGTTTCAAAGCGCCCCGAAAACATGGTGCATGACGATAATTAGATGAAAGCTGAAAACGAAATCGTC
>Ga0209208_10007035_pt1 | contig 15394 bp, 10 predicted proteins | sample S1TSphfallax_3_FD_187694 | JGI IMG/M metagenome (GOLD analysis project Ga0209208, IMG submission 187694) | Host-associated microbial communities from peat moss isolated from Minnesota, USA - S1T2_Fd - Sphagnum fallax MG (SPAdes) (version 2) | ecosystem: Host-associated > Plants > Peat moss >...
GAGAAAAAAGAGGAAAAGAAGAAGGAGAAGCCACCGGTGAGTTCAACTTACTTCTTACAGCCCGAACCTTAACCTCTCTGTACATGAAATGTTTTTTCATGTTTTTTGCTTGGACGTTTTAGCTGGGACGTTGATGACAAAAAAACTTTGGAGTGTTGAATCAAGTACGTATGATGCATGCTATGGCGAGTCATCCGTTGTCTGCCTTTTACTTCGGCTTGCAGGAAATTGTGCTAAAGGTGAAGATGTGTTGCGGGAAGTGTGAAGAGAAAGTCAAGGAGGAAATCCGAGATCTCGACGGCAAGTGAATATAAAACTGCAAAACCCCATAGAAATAAATCAATGCAAGTTATATAACAAACAATATCGAAAATCGATATATCCCTTTTCCTCTTCTTCATTCCTCCCACATGGAATATAATAAAATTCGAGATTATTGAAGTGACCTTTGAATCTCAAACTGAGCCTGAGTAGAGTTTCTCGGTCTTTTGCTTGTGTTCTCCAAGCGAAGTTTCTTCCAATTTTTTTTCCAAATAGCGTGCAGAATATTATTATAAGGTGCAAAACCAATTTTGTCAAGTAGGTGGACTGGCAATCCGCCAGAAGAGGAATGAGCTAAATTTGGCTAGAGGTCAGTAGGCGAAGTAGAAATTTTTAGGATCCAGATTCGTTTTGTCAGCAACCTTCAGGAACTCATTGTCTAAATATGGGAACTTCTCATTTTTTTTCCCCTTCAAACTATGGTGACTTTTGCACCATTTTTCCAAAAACAACAACCCTTTGTCCACTCTGCAGCATTTTTATTTTTATTTTTGTCAATGAACCAAAAAGTAAAAACATTGAGTGCAACAAAATTCAAAGAGAATAGATTTTCTTAAAATGATATATGTAAATATAAATAGGGTGTTTGAAATCGATTATGAGAAAACATTTTATTCATTCATAACCCAAAAAGAAAAATCTTTTAGCTCACATGTTTCCTATAAATATATAATACAAAAGAGTGATTTTCTGGGGGCGGGGCCTTCTTGCACAGGTGTTACGGTCGTAAAGACAGACAGGGAAAACTCCAAAGTGACAGTGGTTGGGAAAGCAGACAAATCGCAGGTGTTGAAGAAGGCCAAGAAATTCAACTGCAGAGCAAAAATCCTGGAGGTAAAGAAAGGTGAAGTTGCAGAAAAGAAAGTGGAGGAGAAAAAGAAAGAAGAGAATCCCAAGAAGAAAGAGGAACCTAATACTACTTGGAAAAATGACCCTCGTAACTTCTATCCTACATTTTATCCTCCTTACTATTATTCATATCCTGCTCCTCCTCCTCCTCCATTTGAAGCTGATGGCACTTACAGACCTAGCCAAGCTTACCCTCCTCATTACTACCCGTACCCAGAAACTGATTACAGCTATTACAATTACCCAAACAATCCACACTATCTCACTCACATCCGATACTCTTGAGCTGCTATTACAATCACCCAAAACAATCCACACTATCTCACTTGTATCAAGCACTCTTGAGCTTTTCTCTTTATCATTCTATTCCACACTTCAGTCCAGATCTCAACTAGCCTAATTCTGCTCCACTTCATCCTTATTAGAAGAGAGAGTGAATCCTCGCCTCCTTGTAATTAGCCTCAATAGTTTGAAACCTAACTATGTCATATAACCTCTCAATTACTTAGTTTTTTATATCATTTCTGCGAATCCTAGATGTTACTGCCCATAGCCAATCAATCCAGTTGGGTGAAGTAGGCTGCCAGTGGGATATAAGATGTAATCTGGGCTTCAATGTGGATGCTAAACCTGGGTAACCATTATGCTTCCCTTTTTAGATGGCAGGAATTTTCTTTTCCTTTCATTGGAAGCCACAGAGGGCGTTAGGGACACTCAACCTTGGCTTGGTGATCAGACCATGGCATTTATTCTTTTTTGCTTGTTACTTTTAATTGACAGGTTTTTATCTATAACATAGTCTTACATGTGGCGTTTAGGGTTTTGTGATGTGATGATTCTACCCAAAGAAATTTCACAAGAAATGTGCCGATTACAAAATATTTTTTGATCTATTATAATGTTTTTTGCTCCCATGTATGTTGTGTACCACACAAGAGTCAAATTTTGTTTGATTTGCTTTTTTCAACTTAAGGGTGACTTTAGACAAGGGTCCATGGTCCAGGGACCATGAATTCAAGCATTCTTATTGATCAAAAGCTTTAAATTGGTCCCAAGGCCTTCAGACGAGGGTCTAAGACCAAAAAGTGGCAAATTGAGGCTAAACCTACATGGCACCTGTTTTGGAGGGAAAATCAATCGGTTTGGACCAAAAAACAGTGCTAAAAGGAGAGCTCCTGATTTCAAGAACCAAGAATCAGGCCAAGGACAAAGGTATAGTCCACCCCAAGTATTCAATTTGCTTCAAATTAGTCCAAATTGGTTCATAGGAACTTGGACCCTCCACCCTTGACTAAAGTGGGCCTAAGATCCAGGGATGAAACCCTTCCAACCATATATTAACCAAAGCACCCAAAAAAGGGAAAAACAAGGAACAAAATGGAAAGACCAATGTTCGAAAGACAAATGAACCACCCATGACGGTGAACCACAAGGGGAACATTAAGTTCCTAAATGCCCTTCATTCATGAGAAACATATAAATAAGGAAAGGGAGGACTTCTTGAAAGGATGCCTAGCCTAGATGAACCCTCACATATTGCAATAGCATGTTTCAAAATAGAGAGCACTTACACACAATGTAACATCATTGACATCCTTTGCCTATAAAATGCACACAAAATTGAAAGAGGAAGGACTCCAATGCCTTTCATTCCTCACGCCATGTTCGCACATCAATGAAGAAACCCATTTGCTTGCTGGAATAAACATTATAAAGCTCTATAACTAAAGGGGAAAACATGTCCACCACGAATCGATCATCATAAAGATCATTTTTCTTGTGAGTTGTGATTGTTGCAAGAACTCCATGAAAAAGAGCAATTTGTGAAACCAAATCAATTCAAGTGGGGTTGATGATGACATTGTTTGCCAATGTGCGGACACCATCAATTAATAACACAATGTCGATTTGATAGCATGAATGCTATAAGGCAATGGGTAAGGACTTTGGTCTGTTTTTTTAAAAACATGAAATCTTGCACTTTTCCCAATGGCCGTGAAAACATCTCGCACAACATCATGTGAAACCATCTTCTTCGCACCATGAGTGCAATGAAAAGGATGGATCCCCATAGCATCCAAAGGCTGGTTACAAATGCAATGTGACACCCCAAGGATTGAAAGATGGGAAAGACCCAACCTAATGCACAATGTGGTGGAAAAATCATTTGAAGCCATGTGGAAAAAAAAGATGGATGGGTGAGTTGACAACCAAGTGTTTACACCTGGCATCACGCATGACCTAAATGCACCCAATGTGAATTAGAAAGTAAATAAATACAGATGATAATAAAAGAATGGTTATGTAATCTCTTTGAAATACTTTCCTAAAGTTGATTTAAACATTTTTCTATCAATTGTTCACAAAGGGGCACACATGTTGCAACCTTTAGGGGCAGAAGCTTTTGTGTTAATTTCAAATGCACCTAGAAAGGGAGTGGCCTCAAATTGTTTACACCTATTGCCTCCAAAAATGGGCAAAAATCCATCAAAAATCTAGAAGTTATGATAAGGGAAACTGTGGCACAACTCCCCAAATAGGTAGTTGGAACAATGACTTCAAAGGAAATCAGCCTCCATTAGAAATGTGACGAACCACTTGTTGATGAACTAAAGGGGCCTTAGGCAATTTTAATGAGCATGGAGCAAAAAGTTTCTCAAAAATTCCCATTAGGGTCAAATAAAAAAGAACAAGCTAACTTTGAAAACCTAGAAGGGGGAAAGCAATGAAACCATAAGGAAGGCTTCTATGTGAAACATCAAGACATGATACCAAAAGTCACCTAGACGTCCCCTAATATCAAGAACATGTCTTCATATTGAACATTGTCACCTAGAGTCTCCCTTTAAAAAGCATGTGTAAATTGTCATTTGAAGTTGTTAACAACATACTTCAAAATCATAATAACCATGAAAGTTTTCAATCTATGCACATAGATGAAAATTGTCAAAATTTGTCATTGTTATTTAATATGCAAGGAATATCATCAACACCTACAAAGAAAAAAAAAATTGTAATTGGAAGTTTATCAAAAAGAAATATGAAAACTTCAATTATAATTCTTAAACAACTTATCGTAAGTACTAAAGGATTAGAAACTAATATTCCTTTCATGGCTTTAGAAACCACCCTTTTTCCATTTTTATTTCCTCAAGGTGAAGGTGCACATGATGGGAAAATTTCATTACATGCCTATTTTAGATATCGCATCATTATGTTATTTTCCCCTTTTACATTGTATAAACCTTATTTATTATGTATGTATGATATATGTCAATCAATTCAACTTCTACAACATACTTCAAAAACATATCTTGAGAAAGATGTTACAAAAACAAATTTAGAAAATTCAACAATGACATAATTAAATGTAATTAATCATATACTAAAATTTCATTTGCCATCAAAGTTAAAAGGCTCAGCTAGATGGTATAAATCAAATTTGCAAGATTTATGAACAATGGTAGCAAAGTTTGGTATGTCATAGTTTTTTCTAACTTTCACATCTAATCAAATGTCATCATTAAGATGGGAAAAAATGGATCAATTAGATAAATTAATCAAAAAATTTGATGTGAATATGACATGGAATGACTACCTAATTGAATGTGCAACAATATTTCATAGTAAATTTGAACAATTCATGCAAAAACATATTATTTCAAAAAATGGTGTTATTGGTACAATTGAAAAATATGTTATTCGATATGAACTACAACATTGTGGTTCTATTCATGCTCAGGTCATTTTGTGGGTCAAAAAAGAAAATGTTGAAAGCATTGGAAAAGAAATTATTGCATTTGTACCTGCAATATTAGATGCAACTACAAATAAGTTCATAGAACCATCAAATAGTATGCAAAATTTATTGTATAAATTAATGGTATGTAAACAATTACATAATTGTCACAATCGATGCATGCAAAAAAGAAATAATAATCAATGTAAATTTGGATTTCCTTATTCACAACATATTTCAAAAAATTCAACATTGAATAATGTGGTAAATAGATGCTTCCCGACAAAATGTAAACTTTGCCCTAAAGAATTACCACCGTATCTTATAAAAGACTTAGGTAGGCCATTTGGACGAATTGCATTTTCCTTTGTACCTTTCGTATACTTACTCACCTCCACCTGCATCCTGTTCACCACACCCCACCCACCCCCCTCCCGATTCTACTCCTCAAAGCCCAACTTCACGAAATGTCTTTTCCAATTTCCTTGTTGAAGATTATCTATTCAAATGTACAACCCACTATAAGACCAAAAAGGACTTACACTATGAACTTAAGGACTTTGCCATCATCACTTTTGATTAGGGTAATGGTGAAAAGGCTCCACAATGTGGATCCATCCTTCTTAGAATTCAATATGCGCCCACAAAAGCTTTTTCCAACATGTACTACTTCTCTAACTTTTGCACCATCTTTCTTATTTGTTCCAAGTCCTTACAGAAATTGAATGTCACAGCAAAATGTAGCAGCCCACTTGTATAGGTCAAGAAATGCAAGAAGTTTTTCTAATGTTCTTATTTTTTTAAAACTCAACCAAGTTGTTAGATTGAGTTATAAACTCCTCTATGGTAGTGCTAATAACACAATGTGGTGAGGGAGGCAAGCACACAAAAATGTAAGGGAAAATAACCACTCACCAATTCTACCCCATCACTTCTTGGGAGCTGTAGCCTGTCATGTTGAAGAATCCAGCACTTGTATACATGATTGGAAACTTTGGAATTGTTGCCAAAAGATCAGATTGAATATGTTGATCATGATTAAACAGATGTTGTTGTTACTGAAGAGCAGGTGTACACCTCTTTAAAAAAGGACATGAAATGCGTGAGTTTATGATGCACTTCATCGATTTGCATTGAATTCTGATCCTTTCAAAATATTTTCAACCATAACCTAGGAGTGAAAATCTGTTACAATCAATGCAGTTGGTGTTTTTCATAAGCAATTCAATTTACAATGCTAGTTAGAAAATACTGTGAGATGATAAAGGAAAATACAAAACAAAGTATGGACTAACTTGGTTGGCAAGATTTCATCTTCTTGGCCTTTCTTTTTATGTGGTGGATTGGGCTAGAAAGATCACTAGAACGAGAAGAGCTTACACAAGCTAGAATAGCAGAACGAACTATAAAATGGGGATTAGTACTAAAATCAAAAATGGTAATAGGGAGGATCTGTGGTGTTAGGACATGGAAATCATTGGGGGAATATGAGTATTCAGCTGGAGATCGAAGTTCTGGTGATAGGACATCATCTGCAACATCATCTACATTTCATGGAACATGACCTAAAATATCAATGAGAAAGTCAAGAACATAACTGAGAATGTTAGGAATATCAATTAAAACAACATCAAGCAAGGCATTAAGAGATGATAGAGGCAGCAATACATCATCCTTTTATCTCCCCATCATTTTTCTACAGTTAAAGGATGCATTATCATCATTTGGACAATCTTTTGTCATATCAAATTTATGCAAATCATAATGTTGTTCCTTATCATCCAACATTATTATTTTTTTGAAGTGCACACATGAACACATTATGAATTACATCACTTTGGTCACATTATTTATTGAAATATTTAATGAAATGTGAACCACATGGTTGTATAAAATTGGATACCAAAAATGCAAGTTGTTTAAGTTTACAAAACATTTCACCATTGTAATTAAAATCGATTTCTACATTGATCATGTCGAAACCTATATCACCAACAGAAGTTGCATTACATGTTTACAAATTCCAATTGTACAAAAAAAATATAGCAATGAAATACATTATAGTAAACATCCACATCTTCAAACAAAAGTATTATCAAAATCAAGATTTTTAAGTTTTCATTTTATTGACATTTACAAATCTAGACCATCAAAATTTGAATATTTCACATTTTATGAATATTTTGAAAAGTAGAAATTTAATAAAATGGTACAACCTTCATTTCAACAATATGGGAAAGATGTTTTTTGTTGTATTGTTAACATAAATGAAAATTTGGTAAGATTCACAAACTTTCATCCTATTCACAATAGTGAAGGTTTTTTTTACAATGTGTTATTACAAAAGATACCTTTTCATGATGAAAAGAATTTACTTTCAAATTGTAACATCCATCAATCCTATGTATATGAATGTCAAATTCAAAATTAATTACCAAATCTTGAATCTTTACACAATTTTCTTCACCAATATGCAACATTAAATCTATTTGAAAATGAAAAACAAACACAATTATTCAATAAAACACTAGAATTGCATCCATACTTAGATCTAGAACACAACCAACTTCCAAATCCATCAAGGTCTTCCATTTTGAATTTGGAAAATGAACAATGCCATATTAATTTTCCAGATCACATTTTCAATGATATGTTTGAAACATCAATACTTAATGAAGAACAAAAACATATTTTTGATTTGTTAACTTTTATCAATAAAGGATTCCATACATTTCAAGGACTTCTAGGTTTTGGAAAAACATTTTTTTGTGAATTATTTGATTTATCAACTTCATTTACCAAGCAAAAAAGTGTTGTTGTTAGCTACAACAAAAGCTACTACATTACAATTATCATCACATGCATTTATTATACATTGGGTGAAAGCATAATAAAGTAGACAATTTTTTATCCTTATCACCAAAAAAAACAAATAGCCATATACAAGTTTTAGTGTATTGAAAGTAGAAAATGTTTTTTTTATTTAATGATCAACATGAGGATAATCTTTAATTTTATCACAATGATTGTCACAACCCTAACCTTGGGCTCACGACCAAGGCAAGGGCTTGCCAAAGTGTGGGCCAAGAACAAGGCCTGGAGTCACATTTCATGCTTTCGAGAGTGCAAGAGAGTGTGAGGGAATGAACCTTCACACTCTCAAATGAGCTTCCACTTTGGGAGTTAGAGTCCCAATGGACTCTCGAATCTTCACAAAGCGATTGCAAGGGTCAAAACCCATTGTATTAAGGAGTTCCTTATATCATTGGAAAGCTCTTCGAATGCAGATGTCTAAAATGGGCTTGCATGACCCATTTTTGTACACTTAACACACAAGTTATAGCCAAAAGAAAGGCTAGGAGTCAATTAATAATTTGACTCCCGACCACTAAAAGTCAGGAATCATTCCGATTTCCTTGCGTGCAAGTGGCTTGCAACACACTATTGGAAAGTTTTCGACGAGGGCTACAACTTTGCTTTAAACCTCATTTCAATCAAAGGTGACACACAAAGTTATGGGCCCCCAAAGTCGCGGAAGTCTGAGTTGTGTGAATTTTAGGACTCCCAAGGACAAGATGACATTTGGGTGCTGGTCATGTGGCCAAGCACAGAGTATACTATAAGGGGGAAGGTGGTGGTTTCCCCCAAGTCTAGGTCGTGATGAGTTTTGTGAGTTCGAATTTACTCGTGGCTTGTCCTAAAACCAAAAATGTTTTAGCTATGCACTAACCAACTTGTTGTTTGATTTTGTGCAGGTCCGTGTGAGTGAGTGATTGCTTGTCATTTTTTGTAGTCCCATCCTGGAGCTCCAACACGCCCCTCTGCCCCCAAAGTGCTATGAGCCAAGGACCGTGCCCCAACTCCTTACTTTTATGTTGTTTTCACCTCACACTCACATTTGAGTCTATCAGGGGGCTTAGGAGTGCATCAATGATGTTGATTAATCACATATTTAATATGCATTCAAGTATATTTTTTAAAAACAATTGTTATTTTATTTTATTTTTTTGGTTGTCCAAACTTGTACAAGTAGGTGAAAGCAGATGAATTATTGAATATTTTCCATTTTTAACAAGATGTAACTCTAAAATGTATTTGTAAATTTTCAACGTTTAAATGTTATAGTAGAATACATCAAACTTCTAATGGAAAAGTAGGTTTGAAACTAAATTTGATGAGTCATTTTCTAACATACTTGTCATCTATTTTTATTACATGTCACAATTTTTCGAATTTTGTAATTATTTCATTATAAACTCAAAAAAAGGCACCATGCGTTTATTATGTTATTTTCAATTATTTTCAATCTACTTTTGTCAAAAATTGGACCATTTTTTTTTTTTTTTGGAAATAATTTTTTTTTTTGTATATTTTACCATGTTTTCACCCCATTCAATCTTTTAAATCCCAGTAGAAGTATATTTAACTACAATCATAGAACCTAGTACCACATTAGAAATAATGAAGCAAGTAGATCTAATTGTAACTGATGAAATGTTTATGATGACAAGTATCGTTTATGTGCTATTGAACAATGTTTAAAATAATCTTTTCAAAATGTTGTTAATCTTTTTGATTTTTTCGTGGTCTTATTAGTTGGTGACTTATTGCAAATATTAACAATATGTATACACTCATATCCAACCAGAGAAAAATGTTGTAGAAGTTGTCATATATCTACAACACCATCTTGGTTAAATCAACTCACCATCATATTAGTTCCTCAATGAAACATGCAAGTGATCCCATCTATTTAAATTTCCTAAATATTATTCGATGTAGACAACCAACTCAAATAAAATTTGATAATGTTTTATTGGATTGCATGATTTCAAAAGATGAAATACTTTCAAACATAAAGGCAACTACAACAATTCTTTGTATTCATCAAATAAATGTGGACAATTATAATAACCTAATACTTGAGAAATTATTTTCATCAAATGAAATCTTTGATTTTCCATTGGATACAAATGTTTCTGAATTTGAACACATGCAACAATGGATTAAAGATTCTCATTTTGACCACATTAAAAAAATTGCAGCTGGAGCTTTGGTCCTTATCACTGAAATATATCGATACGTCAAAAGGAGGAGTAAATGGAGCATTCACAATAATTACATTTATAAAATTCAATGAAAATAAACTTATATCAAGTATAACTATAGAAATTATAAACATCGGATTTTCAACTTACATTAAAACAATGTAATTACAGAATGAAATATACAAATGAAAACAATTTTTATAAAGTCAAATTTCCCATTTTATTGGGTTATGTTATTACTGGTCATAAAGTTCAACAAGCTACTATTTCAAACAAAGTTGTTATAAAAGTAAGAAATTATTCTGCATCAGGTCTAACATATGTCATGTTATTGTGAGTAACAAATCAAAAACATTTACTTGTATGTGGTAATTTAACACCAAATGGTTTCAATCCCATGGTTTAGATTATAATTTTTTCAATCCCATTCATATAAACCTAATCTCATAAAATATATTACAAACATTATGGTTACATATTCATTATAATGTACATGATTTTTTTATATTTCCAACTTGAACCCATCTAATTAGTTTATATGTTTAGATGTTATCCTACTCATTTTGTCTTACTGTGATTTGTTTTCTCAATTTGGACAGAGAGTCAAATGCATAAGCTTTCTGGTTGAAGCAAGCTTCTCTGTGACAGAAGCAGAGGGCTTTCTTTGTCCACAATTCATTGATGAATTGTTTATTTGACTCGATTCACTGGATGCAGATGTTGCTTGCTTTAGCTGGTGAGACTCTTTCTGGATGCAGACTTTGTTGCCTGCTTTAGCTGGTGACACTTTCATCAATCAATATCATAGTTCAATTTTACACAATCAAGTAATTCAAAAACAAAGAACCTGAATAGTCGAAAAGAGTTGATGAAGTACACTTCCTGATTGAAACTTCCTTTCACAGCAAAATACCTAGATAGTGTTGGGCATGGTGAAGAGTTTCTCTAGTGCTACTTCAAGAAGATGGTGTTGTTGCTGGGACAGCAAATGAGCAATTTCTATGAATACACTGGAACAAGGAGAAAACATGGAAACCACCAAATCTTCATGGATTTAAAAGTCTTGTGATTAGCAAGGAGGTGGAAATGGGTTTTGAAACGTGATTGCAGCAATGATTCATTACGTCCCATGAGTCTTGGTAGCATTTCAAACATGGGTTGATTGATGATGATGCAGAAGTAGAAGCAGAAGCACATCATTAGTGATCACATGACAAATGACTGATGGAAGAAAAGAGGAGGCTCCAGCAACATTGATACCACAGTGACTTGAAACCTGAAAACCTTGGGCACAAATGACATTGTGGAAAAATTGGGAGGTACTGGGGGACCTGAATGTAGAAAGTAAACTTGCCATCATCCAAATGTGTTTTGTGTCTTTGTCAGGCTTGACAAATTTTGGCCATTTCTGAAGGAAAAACTAGAAGCCTCTACTGAATTTTGACAGATAATCTTGACCACTTCCCAAAGGCAGTTTTGTTGGACTCAAAACTTCCTCACCTGCATTTGCATTGCTAGCCAAACATGCCCTGGTAACCGAACGTTGTTCTAGTGCACACCAGCACTGGTGGATGGCTGCAACCATGCAGATCAAATGTTCGAAAAGGCCTTATGATCAAACGTTCAGTCTTGAGAAATCGTGTTCAGTTTTTTTAGGGTATCGAAAATGGAATGTTTATTGGGAAGGCAGACCATGGAGTGGGGTGGACCTTTACTGGCAGGAGAGGAAGCCACGTCATAGGAAACCAAATAACCACTTGTAAAATAGCCACTGGTACCTGGACCTATTATCTGCCCAGAGTGAACCAGCACCCACCAGTGCACCAATGTGGATGGATGATGCATCGATGGGTGCACCTTTTTCGTCCCTCCCTGTCCCTGGGCTAAACGAAGGTGGTGAACTCAAGTCGACCTTTCTTTTCCTTTCCTCAGTCCAGGTTGGTTTTTGTTGGGGAACGTTTTTTTTCCTCAACCCCACCCCCATGCCCGCCCAGCTACCTATGTACAATTAGACTACTTGCCTATGCACCCTGGCCTCCTCCCTCCCTCACCACCTACCCACCCATCTATCTACCTTCCCATTTGTCTACCTACCTATGTACCTCCGCACTAAATCTCCACCAAGGCAATGATGATGCAAGTCAATGAAGATATTGCAATATACCAATTAGGTTGTTTGGTTCTCCTTCCTACTTACCTCCCTACTAGACCTTATAACTTTTTGATTGTTGAAAACAATGTTGCAATGACCCAACTAAAGATATTGTAACTAAACTAGATTTTTTTTATGTAACCTTATAAAACTCAACAATTAAATCTCATATGAAGGTATTGCAAATGAACTTGATATTTTTATTCAAGCCACATCAATCCTATGATATAACCGTTCTTACACTACCTTCATTCAACTTCCTCACAATTATTACATTTCAAACTTGTGGCATAGCTTTAGCACAACTTGCAAAAATATATATATAAATCAATTAATCATCACATTGCTCTCATAAAGATAATCCACGCCCAATTGATGATTTTATTGAAATGCAATCTACCAAGGGAAAGGGAAAATATCATACTGCACTTAAATTTTTTTTGTCAATACCCTCAATGGACTAATGCATGAACACAACAATTTTTCTATAATGTAATACCTTCAATCCTATTGAACTACTTTCATTTCATATAATTCAACAATGCAATACCCCAAAGACACATTGGAAATAACATATTCAACTTCATGCCTAGACGCATTACCTTCATCATGGAATGAAAATGGACTAGATCATTTAATTGTTTTGTAAAACCCAAGTAAGCCTAGTTGTAACTATTTTATTTCATTTATTTCATATCTGCAATATCCTATGGACATATTGACAATATAATATCCGTTTGATTTGAATATAATTTTTTTTTTCACATTATCAAATTCAATATTTTATTATATAAATGTCCAAAGTATGAAATTATTTTATTAACATTTGGACCTTCAAAAATAATGTAAAAAGATTTGTAACCATTATTCTTAAGTAGTAAAAAGGATTTGTAAATGGACTTGGAGAACTTAGAAAATGACATTTTTTTGGCACATGTTTAACACAAACCTTAACAAAATGCTACAAAGAAATTTTTAAAGACTTTTTTTAAAAAATTTGAAGATTTTATCCGAGAATATTTCAAAAATATTTCCCAAAAAATAGTCACCTAAGGCAACACTGGTGGCTCTTATTAGCCAGTTTGCACGGCTTATGCAATACCTTCATGCCTAGGTTATATTCCATATCATCTAATTGAACAATGCAATATCCTATGGACACATTAACAATATCATATCCAACCATATTCACATCTACATCACCCTCATCAAAGTAATGCATATCATGTGGATCATTTGGGTGCAAGTATAAAAATAGGAACCAAAAACCATGTAGGATAGTGGTGAAAATTGTGAACTTTTTTACATATATATATTTCTTAACATTTCAAAATTATGTTAATCATTCCAAGTTGTGCTAAATGACTCACATGAATGTTGAGGAATTCAAATTAATATTAGAAAAAGTGGTAAATGTATACTTACATCTTGTAAACACTTAAATATTGGCACCCCACAGAAGAATGAGTTTTATCTTTTTTAGTATTCAATTCAAAGGTACCATCCACAACTTCTAATTTGGATGCATGGTTTCATTGACTACTATACATTAACAACTTTGGTCTTGAAAGCCCAAGTAAAAGCTTTCAGTTCATTGAGTGGCATTGGGCATGCCAAGCTTGGGACCATGACTTCCTTGGTTGTTGTTGCAAACACCATAGTTCAAGAAGTTGCAAATGATTTATAGATGTCACTAAAGTTCCGTGTTACATCTCCATCGAACCCCAAAGCTGTTGGTAGCATGGACAATGTGGGCATTTTCAAGGTTTGGTTAATTCCACTACTTAATAACTTTCAAATGTATTTTTGATGGTTTGGGTATGTATTGATAATATAGACAATTTGCACTTTAAATGAAGCTTTTGATGTTAAGCATGTAGGTAATGCCAAATGTTAAAGCATTGCAAATGCTTAAAGAATGTTCAGAAGTTTACCTTAAGCTCTTCCCACATGTAATGTAAATATAGTGTAAATGCCATTGTAATTGTTAGGTAGGTTTAATTGTAAGTTTCATGGGTTTCAAATTATAAAATAATGAAATGTTAAATAATTTAATAAGGTCAAAAAATCTAAAAGTTTTGATTATTTATATAAACTTGAGTGAATCAAGATTTTTAAATATTCTTCGATCTTAATAAATTATCTGGAGCATATCCTTATACCTTGGTCAATTCGACACTATTTTTATTATTTTCGAAATTGTTGAATTTTTTAAAAATTATTTCTTCCAAATCAAAAAAATTATTGTGAAAAATAATAGTGAATATTTAGGAATATTTAATTTGTTGAAATGAAATCTTCAAAATTATTTTATTCGACAAAGATGTGTTAAAACTTCAAGGTACTATGGTATTATGAATCTATAAAATAAAACAATGTTCTTGTCATAACTTAATATACTCAAAGAATTTAAAGTTTGATCAAGTAATAATTTTCTTGAATCAAGATTCTACTATATCGTTTGAAGGTATTAAATTATAATTAGCACATGATAAATTTATTTGAAACATGAAACTATAATCATATGGATTAATAAAATGACCAAAACCCAAATTATTCGTCCTGAAAAACATTTGACTTGATATATTATAACAAAGTTTTTGTTTCATTCAACTTTGGTTTCACCTAGTCGCATACCTTTATTTTGCAGTTTTTGCTAATTCATCAATATCACATTTCAACTACCATTGTACTTAGTCAGGCAGTAATTAATTATTTTTAAAAATTGGCAATAATTTGGAAAAACAATTACCAATCATGCCATAAAATTGAATAAAGCTCTCAAACACAATAGTTTCAACACTTAATATAATCCCAATTATAAGATATTTTTATTTTTATTACCAAATAATATAATCGACCAAATTAATATCATATAATTAAACACCAAAAAATTTCTCATGCTCAATTGTTGCAAAGAATACAACCTATTCCAAAACCATTCAATTTTTTTTCCTTCTTTTTCCCCCCATTTCTCTCCTTCCCATTGCCCCTATGCTATCTTATATATTAAAGTTACAATGTCTGTCTATCTGTCTGTCTGTTCGTCCAGGTCCTGAAACCCATATCCCAAAAAAAACCCATACCTTTTCGTTTCAGGTCTCAAGAAATGAGGGGCCTATCCGTTTAGGGACATGGGGCAGGGGCAGGGCAGGGCAGGGGCAGGGGCAGTCTATCTGTCTGTCTGACAAACAAGGGTAGGGGCAGGGCAGGGCAAGGCGCTGTTTTCAGTTACGCTTGCATTTACAAACAGACCAAGTGATGATAGAGTTCAAATAATAACTG
>Ga0209208_10007036_pt1 | contig 15393 bp, 18 predicted proteins | sample S1TSphfallax_3_FD_187694 | JGI IMG/M metagenome (GOLD analysis project Ga0209208, IMG submission 187694) | Host-associated microbial communities from peat moss isolated from Minnesota, USA - S1T2_Fd - Sphagnum fallax MG (SPAdes) (version 2) | ecosystem: Host-associated > Plants > Peat moss >...
TTTATAACATGGAATTTGATTTATACAAATCGGGAAAAAATATTCCAAAACAAATTTTAACCAACCACATTAATGGGACCCTTTTAATAATGTAGATTTATGATCTTCAAGACTAGGGCACATAAGACTACAATGACTTTATAAATGGTTTATGTAATATGTCCTTTTGATGAAAATAATTTGAAATTTTGCTCAAGTGTTTCAAAGTAGGTAAATAACATAGGGTCAAGTTTCCAAAAAATTGTTGCACATAGAGCACAAAATGTTTTAGACCTAGTTCACAATGATATTTGTGAAATGGATAAATACATGATACAAATATTTTCTCACATTTATTGATGATAAATCTTAGTATGCAATGATATATTTATTAAGGCATGAATATGAACTTTTTGGGAAGTTTAGACTTATAAGGTGAAAGTAGAAAATCAATGTCATAAAAAAAAGTGTTACAAAGCAATACTAGAGAGAAGTATAAATCCAATGAATTTACTATTTTTGTTCAACATAATGATATTAAAAGAAAATTCACCATTGTTGACACACCGCAACAAAATTGAGTGTTGGAACTTAGAAATAGAACGTTGGTGGGAGGGGTTTTGACAATGTTACAATAATCACTAAAGCATTTTGAGGCAAGGCCCTTTTTACAACTAATTACTTTAAAAAAAGAAAACCTCTCCTACCAAATCTATAGATCATGATAAGTACCTTATGAATTGTGGAATGGTCATAAGCTCGATATATCCAATCTTAAAATATGTGATTGTATAGCCTATGATTTGATTCAAAATGAACATAGAGAAAAACAAGCTTCTCATTCAATTGAATACATATTTTTAGGTTATGGTGATCAATTTAAAGCTTATAGGTTAATGAAAAAAGGAACCAAACAAACAATCATGATTAATGATGTCATATTCTATGAAATGTTAAATAAATAAATAAAAATTCTGAACCAAGTGAATAAGTAGGTGATAACGACTTAATCTTTGATCTTTCATTTTTTAATATCATGACAATATTCCATTAAATGCCAAAAGAAATGACTTCTTCAAGTAAGTGAAGAAGTAGATGATTATGATTTAATCCTTGATCCTTTGTTTTTTGATATCATGACAAATATTGTTCCCAACCAAACCCAATCTTCACAATTTGTACATTAAACCCTTTCAATCATTAATTATTCACAAGCAAGTAGTATAGGCCCAATCACCAATGGTGGACATTTAATAGCAATGTCGCAACACTTGGTTAGCCATCAACATACAACCATAGTGGGAAATACACATGGAAACATAAGGGATTGAAGTGTTGGTAAATTCAAATTGCATAACAAAGAAAGGGATAACAATTCAAAAAAATTCCATTGGCAATGGAACCTACCGCGAATCACCGGTTCTTTGAAAATCTCCATAAAGCTGGAACCCATGGTTACTTTATTATTCTGAATTTTTAAGAAAAAACCTGGAACCAGATTTTTTTTGATTTTCAAATGTTTTCAAAACTCCAGAATCAGAGGTTATAACAAATTATTAAATTAAAAAAATTAAAAATATATTATTTATAAAAAAAACATGGTACATAGTTCATAATCGTGATTCTCAAAAGAATCAAAACACTAGCTCTCATACATAACCATGGTTCCCATTTTTTCGAAAAATTCAAATAACCAACCATAAAATTGCCCATTTTTTTAAACCAGTTCTCTTGTGAAAAAAGTTGGTGCTCTATGATGGTGCCAAGTATAATAAGGTGGTGGAGAGGATTAATCCTCATTTAGTTGAAAATGCTTTTACTCATCTTGTAAGTGTATTCCATCCCTTATGACTATGATTTTTATCTATGAAACTTGATACTTGATGGTTACTAATAGTTATGTATTTGTTTCTATTGATGATTGACAATTTTAGTACAAAATAGTTGTGTATGGGTTTTAGGGTTTTATGCATCAAATGTGTTTGTTCACCACCAAACACATCTTGGTCGGGCAACTTAGAGCATGGTTTACCGATGTGGAACCTTGGTAACTCAGTTTGTGGTTCATCCATAAAATGAGTCATAATGGGTTTCCAATGGATGGGCATTGGGTTCACATAATCCTATCAAGAGATGGGTGGTTTAGGAACAACGCCGTAAAAGAGAACAATTGTTATAGTTGCATGGTCAATTGTATTGAAGATGTTTCTTCACCATTCATCATGGGATCAACTCAATTGATTGAAGAGGTTTTAGGGTGTTTTTGCTTCTCTCTTGGATGTGGACATTCTCGTGTGATGAGTGGGCATTTTTATGATCACTATTCTTACTTTAGTGTGCCATGCACTTACTTAGTCCATTGCTTCACAAGCAACCATTGATGTTTCCTCTTTGAAGAATGAAAGAATCCTCATTAACAAAGTTTCAATAGCACACCATCATCTTAAACTAGGGATCTTATGTAAACCATTTAATCCTCCATGTCCACATCAATGTCTTTTTTCTCAATTTTGTGATGTTGCGTGAGTCATAATCATTTATAATATGCTTTAGCCAAATTAGGCTATTTAAAAGAGAAATTAAAAATAATTAATTAATTAATTAATTAAATTAAAAAAAACTCCTTTTTATATTGTTGACTGCTTGTTGGTACTTGATGTAAATTTTCACAATTTTTTAATGTAATTTGTGATCAAAACAACCCATTTTTGGGGTATTTTGAAGGAAAATACAAATTGCCAATTAGCGAAAATTCAATGAAATGTTTTTTTGGGTCCACATGGGTATTCATATATTTGATTCAAAGCACCCCATTTCCTAATGCTTTTTTTACTGAAATATGACAAAGCAAAAAAAATCTCATGTCTATTTATGGTAGTTAAATGACTTTTGAAAGCATCTTGGATTTGGCCTTCCTGTAAAAACATATTTGGATTCGTTTAAACCCTTCATTGAAAATAGACTTGGGAGGTGAAATTATTGTGTTAGTCCACATCAGAAAAAGTTTAATTTAAAATGAATTTCATTGAATGAAGATAATTGTTTCACCATGTCCATTCCAGTGATTTATTTTCCAACAAATTTGACACTTTTTCAAACAAAAAACTAGGATTTTTTTGGATTTTTTTTTTCCACTAGTGTAAATTCAAATAATTCTGCTAATTTTTTGGGAAAAAAATCACCAAATTTTCAATATCACAAAATCAAGGGGCAAAAAAATCTTGTTGCATTCACATGAATATGTATATTTTGACAAGTTGGTGAAATCAATGTTTTGGTGTAGATATGATTCAAGAATCTAAACATAGAAAGATAACAAATGAGTGATAAGGAAAGAGAGCTAGGACAATGATCTAGATATGCTTGGATTAGTTTTCAAACAAAAGGATGACATGATTAATGACTATGAACATAACACGATCGGAGTTATCAATCAAAATGATGACATGATTAATGATTATGAATATGACATAGTTGGAGAGTTTTGAAAGAAAATGATGACATGACTAAGTGATTATGAATATGAGGGTTGTCATAATACAGAGCATAATTAGAATAATCAATTCATGCATGGGGGAAAGCTATTGGGGCCAAAAGTGATAATGAACATTTGTAGTAGGATAGAGAGGTGGATGTGATGTGTAAAAATTATTGTCCATTATTACAAAAACTTGTTATTACATGATTCAATCTAGATATAGTAAACTTGTAACAAATGTATAAATACATTTGGTGTAATTCATCTCTACACATTTTCAAATGCTAAGCTTGGTTTCTTCCCCTTCATGAGTTGCACTCTTCTTCTTTGGATTTGGGTATTGTTTTTTGGGGGATGCTTGATACATTTGTACCTACCACATCTTGCAAATGTTTGATCAATTCATGTTTGGAATGAAGAAGTCCACCAACATGAATCATGGAACCAAACGAGCTGTTGTTGTTGTTGTCGTCGTCTTATGCATGATATTGATGATGCTAATGGGGCAAGCACAATGTGACCTAGTGACAATCGTCAACAAGATGTATGAACCACTTAATCTGCATTGCCAGTCGAAGGACACCGATCTTGGTGCAAGAACATTAGCTCGATTAGAGCAATATTCTTGGAGTTTTGATCAAGACTTCATTGGAACAACCTTGTACGATTGTGACTTTTCTGCTGCTGGATTCGGACTAGTCCATGTTGATGTGTTCAAAGGGTGGGCATACAAGAAGGAGCTGCCATGCCAACGTTGCTTCGACTATGCTTGTGACACCAATTGTTTCTGGGTGGTGATGCCTAGTGGCTTCTACTGCGGTAGTGTCTTATGGACACTTTGGCCACCCCATCCCTCATCGAACGAGGTGATTAAACAAATGACCCTTTTATCAATAGCTTCAAAAGTTATACGTTGTTGATCTTCTTGTGCTGGGAATCTCTTTTTCCTTTGTTGTTGAAAATTTAGGCTGGATCATTTTGGTTGTGTTTTTGTTTTTTTGGTTTGTATGCTTGAGATTGATGTTTTTTGAGAGCAAGAAAACCAACTTTATACATTTTTCTATGAGCTAAGAAAGACTTCTAATGTACATAGCTTGATTTGGGTTGGTTGTGCAGATGTTGAACTCAACAAATGGTTTATAAGTGGGAAATTGACAACCAATAAGTGAATGCTATTACAGAATCACGAATAGCTTGTTTCCATGGATCATTTTACTTTGAATAAATGATATGTAACTTCTTTCCTCATGCAATGGAACAATGACATTCAAACCTTTGATTTACATTATGCTTTGATTTCCTCTCTTTGATAGATCTTAATAGTTAGAGATCTTTGCTACGGTTGTGCCATATTTCCACATATTCAAACTAATATTCTCTCATTAGTTCTTACTATCCTATCATCCAGTAAATTCAGTGTCTGCATATCTAATAAAAACAGAATCAAACGTTTTCAGAATTTCTTGGAATAACTAAGAATAAATTGGCTAAATGGGGTTTAAGAAGGATGTTGCTCCTGACTTCACAAGAATGAATTTGCAATAAGTAAATTGGGGTTCAAGAAGGTTGTTGTGAATAAGCAAAACATCATTTAAATCCAGTAACAATTTTGAAGAAAAAAAACTTCTCCAATGCAAAGATTGCACAATCAAATAATAGCTTTGAAACCTCATCTCACTACCAAACATATAATTCAAAACCCACAAACAAGCAATATTCATAGCAGCATGAAAAGACATGCTCTCAATCACATCTTGACAACAGCTAACGATTTTACATGGAGAAGGTGAGTACCAGTTTCCACACTTTTCCTACTTACAAATCAAACTTCAAAAGAACAAATCTACAACGGAAAAACTTACTTGTGAAGACTTCCAGCACTGAACCTTTGAGAAAACAAATCTTCAACAACTGAGGTGAGACAATTTCCAACCAGTGAACAGAGAACCAAATATGGAGAACCTCATGTTCTGCAGTAAGGAGAAAGCATAGTATTAAAAGTGCTAGAAAAAGAACCAGGGTGCAACAAACACAAGACAATTTTGTTGCCAGCCAAATGACCGGACATAAGAATAAAATATGAAGCAAAGTAGACATCCACCAGTACATTATGAACATTCACCAGGGCAAGCACAGAACTCAAATTGATCAAAAACCAAGCCAATCACTTGGAATTCACATGAATGCATATAGCAAGAAATGCCTTACCTGACTACAGTGAGATCATAATAGTGGAGGTCTTTGCATTAATCAGTCACCCGAAGAGTAAGGTTCTGACAATACACAAATCTTCACTTTTCTCACATTGTTCCTGAACTGTATAAGATACATGAAGAGAATGGGCAAGTACAAGGAGTCTTCATTTTGGGGGGTGAAGGGAACCAGGGGTAAAGTTGTCAAATTAAGGGATTCTCCATTCCCATTCCAAGAGGACTTTGTCAATTTTTTTGGTTGGTATCAACCTGCCACAGGAAAGAATACCAGAAGCACATAAAGTTTGTACAGCTCAATACTTATCATGTAGCTAAAGCAAGACACATGTTCCTAGTTTTTCTTAATCTTGATTCCATTAGAGCACTCAAAAGATCAAGGGATTACAAACTATGAGACATGTAAAATCAATGAAACAATGCTTCAACTCTCTAAGCCTATTTCCACCCTGGAAACAGTGAAGGCTTACTTCAGGATGTCAAGATGACTTGACCACAAAGCTGGTTGAATTTTTCATGCCTTTCTGTGTCACATAATGTGATATCCACCAACATTTCCTCTTCCACTCATTCTTCCTTGAGAGATGAGATGCCATTTTGTAAACAGCACAATAGAGAAACAATTTTAAGGTAGACCACCATTTACTTTTGGAAGATGAACCAAAAGAGGCAGGCTTCAGATGTTTCTTCATCTGGAGTTTGATCTGCTCTGGCTACCCTTTTAGTGATTAATTGACCACCTGCTGTACTTTTCTTGTAAGTTGGCAAAATGGCCATACAGCATGGTCACCAAACTTTGATAACACCTCCAGGAACCTATCCTTAAAAGTTTAAGATAAATAACAAGCAGAGTGTCAACATTCTTTACATGATTGTTGTCATGGAAATTGCAAGCTGTGGCACTGACAGAATTGATCACGAGAGAAGAGCCTGGCCATTTCCAACAGTTGATATGATGAAAATCTGAGCACCAGGAATGTTGATCCATTTCAGAGGGCTGATGGAGGCAATCACCAGGAGCGCAATCCTTGATGCATCACAGGAGAAGTCAACTTGGTACAAGCAATTGAGCTGCACTTCACTCCCACTCACAAAGACAGTCACAGGCATGACATTTTCATTTATGGCATCCACAAATGACTGTCTTCAGGATGAACAAAGAAGAAGCCTCTGTGTCTCCTTGTGCCTTGAGTCTTTTCCAACACAATGATATTTGGAAACTACACATATCCCTCATCCTCCATTCATGTGTCTCTTGTCCTCTTTGATAGCTGCTTTGATCTCCTTGACAGTAAGGTTCATCATTTCTCGGACTTGCTTTCTCATATAATCCTGAACATTTTTTGTGATCTTCTTCTTGAATTCTGTGTCCTTGTGCCAAGCAACTCCCACGAGTGCTTTCACTATGCTTGTGGGGGGATTCTCAGCAAGTGTTTCAACCTCCCTCCTTACATGAACCTGTCAAAAATCATTGTTAAGAGACGACTTTTGACATGACTTACATTGGTTACATGTTTTGACTCAGACCCCACATGGGGGTACAGCTCTGGAAAGATAGTACTAGATACAGCAGCTTGAGCTGGCATTTGATACTGACATCTTATTAGGTTTCATGGCACAACTCTAAAAAAAGGAAGCTATACTGGCCTGGTATCATATCATCCCATAGTATCTTTCTTGGCCATCCCATGGCTTCCATATCACTCTACAGCAGAGCACTCTATCAAAACATCCTATCCATGGAGCTTTATCCCTTTCCAACTCTTGCCTACCATTAGTCTTACTAATACTACTATGGCAAGCACTGAGACATACCTGAAAATGTTCACCAAATGGCACATCATGAAGGGTCATGATTTCCTCAATTGTGCAACTCATCATGTCAGCAGCTACTGTTTTCTGCTGAACACAAGTAACCTTACTGCCACATTGACTAATTTGACGATTTAAGCTGTAGGATAGCTGCCGCCTCTGGGACTCAGGCTTGTCTTCTACCCGCTCCCAGGGAGTCGCCTTGTAGTTGACCCACCCCGACTTCTCACTCACAATCTCATCAAGATTCTGCCTCTGGTACAATAACAAAAGGGATTCCGTCTGCCAAAGGAAAGGATAAAAAGCTTAGTTATTTTAGAGCACGATCAATCTCTATCTCCTCTTGACCCAGAAAGACTGAACAGAAGTCAGAACCTTTCAAAACTTCTAAAGATAAGGATCAAGAATGATCATCTCATTTCACATCATACTGACCAGTGACCTGGAATTGTACACTTAATCACATCACATAGCAGTGCTGATGATAGAATTTTGCACTGTCACTAGTGATACATCATGACTTGCAAAATCTCAAGGGAGTAATTGTGTTTCTGACTCAACAGCTTATCTGATGATCAAGCTCATTCTTTCAAAATAATCTATGTTGACTACAAAGGTAAACAGAAACCATTTTTTGGACGGCTCAGTATTACCCTAATCTGCAACAGGCCTTACAAAAGAAAGATTTGATTTTCAGTGTGGTAGAAGAAGTAACTTACAGTGAGATTGAATTCAAACGTGACAACTTGTGTCATGTGAGCTTCTTCTCCTAAGAAAGGCCCAGAATCCTCTGCCTGTCTCTCTGCTACTGCAGAACCCAAGTCACCTGCTTGCACCTTTGCCACAAGTTCCATCTGTTGCTCTGGGTTCAGTTTCCGATTCTTCAACAAAGCAATGATTGTTCTGCAAATTCACCATTGAAGGAGCAGTGTTGAGTATGGAGCATAGCTTTCATACAGATAATCTAGAACATGCCATGTGTATGAGGAAGGTCGAACTTTCCTCTTGAATAATGTCATTGTAAAAAATGCTTCCAACCAATCCAGTTAAACACAAAATCTGCAATAAAAGAAAGTCACACCTTTCAGGGCAAAGGTACCTGAAGGCAGTGCCAGAGCGAACAAATGACAAGAACTGGAACTTTAAACGACCCCTCCCATCAATGCCTTTGGCTCCCACCCTGGCATCAAGGCCCCGCCCTTTCCGCAAGAAAACCACTATAGAAGGATTGATCGATATTGGCATCTCTTTAATTTCATCAATGTCCTCCCAAAGGAAAGTGAATTTGGTCTTGATACCAAAGAGGTTGGAGTAGAAACCCACCATTCGTGGTGAAAGGAAAAGACGCCCCTGCAGTTGGAGAGGATAACATCAGAAATGTGAAGTAAATAATGATAACAAGAACAGGTTTTAAAAGAACCCAGCATTCCAGATTCAACGAGAGCTTGAAAGAATTATTTCCACAAACATTTAAGAGCAACATAAGAGGAAGAATTGACACAAGGGCTATTCCACCTTAGAAAGACAAAAGATGCAACCAACTTATTCAAAAGTCCTTGGTACTGCCCAACAATTTCCTGTAAAATATGCACTGTGCAATAAAAACACTGCTTTGAAAAAGGGAAGTACAGTGGCCAAGATTATGGCCTCACTTGGATAAGTATTTTCCGCTTGATGGCACAGGCAAAGTCATTTATGAGAAACTCCTCTGCTGGAAGTGAAAATAGCTTCTGAAATGATGCATTTTGTGTCGCAGAACGCTTTGCTACCTGCAGCATTTGAGTCCAAATTTGTTAGTTCACAAGTGAAACACTTCACATGAGAGGAAGGAGAAGGCAAATTACATCTATGATTGCAGAGAGAAATTCCACGAAGACATGAAAGGTAACCAAACAAATGTAGTCGTGACAAACATGACAACAATGAGCATGGTCAAGACATCAAGACCTTATGAATGTCACTTACAAAGCATCAGACCATCAACTTCATCAGGAATGGCAGTGACTAGCTGCCAATAAACCCACTGATTTCATCAGCTCATAACAATGGGTCTAGGTAGACATAATGATCCGCTAAAAAATTACAGCAGATAATTATACAAAGACTTGCATCATGAGTTTGTATCACATTTCCAAAGGCAACAGGAACTGAATCATGCTGTCACCTAGCACTAGAAAGGCATAGCTGATCAAAAGGGTCAATTGCATCCTCATTCAAGCTGTAACAACAATTGAGAGCAAATGGAGCAAAGATCTCTTGACCTTAGGGCTACTTCACAGACAACAAGAGGTATAATGGGCAAGGAAAAACTGCACCTTAGTTCCAACTTCCTTCTCCACACGCTCGAGGTATTTAGGAAGTGAATCTGACTCTTTAGTATTGGTCAGAAATACTCGTAGATGCAACCTTGGTGCATGAGTCCGTGCGTGCCTGCCAGATAATGAAACCCAAAAGTCTGACAAATCACCAGAGCTTTGCTTCAAGAAATTCACTTCAGCATGTCCAAGTGACTCAGCCTCTGAAAATGGGCCATCATAGTCAAAAACTTCGACATCCATGGTGGAGGGAGGATCTTCCATTGCGTCGAACTCAAATATCTCTGGTCAATAACCAACAGATAGAAAAATGCAGCCTTTTAAATGCCTAGTCACATTAAACTGTTCTCCTCATCACTAAGATTAAAAAACCAACTTTAAGGGGTTGCATGGAACTAAGGTTGACATCAGAATCAGACAGCTGAAAAAATCCACCAATTGGTGGAATGAGGTGCTAAAATCGAAGAGCAACATACAACAGATAGGAAGGGGGCACAGATCAGGCTCAGGATTAAGATGCATACCACACCAATTGGGATTAGGGGTACGCAGTTTCACAGAGCTTGTCCGTCTCTTCCCATTGCAGGTAAATACAGCAAATGGGTTTGTGAATGTATTTGCTTCAGTCACATTAAAATTCTCTCCTTCTATCAATGTCACTGTCATCAGCCATCCATCACCCTGAGCCTTTACTCCATGATCTCCAGCTGCATGTAAACCACATTTATGTCTAATTTAATAGGGGCAGAATATCCTGTTAGCCTGCCAGTATTCTTCAGCTGGTCAAGCATCATGCTTTCCAACTAACCACACTTTCCAACAGTTCTGAGGAAAAACAGACAATTTATGCTGTGGAGACAAGGAGACAATTGAAAACATGAACAGCACCATTCCATGTGAGTGAATACACTTACACTGCCAGTAGCGTGCTCGAACAAACTGATATATCATTTTGACCACATTTTCTACTTGCAACACCACAATTGCAGCGAAAAACATCTCTCCCAGTGAATCGGGAAGGTCAATGCCCCATGAAGTAAGAAACTTCTTCATCTTGGGAGTGACAAATGCAATATGGACAACCACTATGAGCAGAGACAGTACTGCAAGCAATACATGCCACTTCCCAAAATATTCCCATGCCAACTGGTAGTCACTCAATGGTCTCTCATCTTCCTTGGGTCCAAGCAATGCTTCCCTGGTCAGCTGATCATCTGAAATGGGCTTGGCATACTTACACAAAACCTGTAGGCAGCACAAAAATACATGAGCAAAAGAATCTTATATGCAACCTCCAATCTGTACAGGAGACTAGAATATGATTCAAGCTACAATAAAGAAACAATGCAGAAGAGAAAAGGAGACTTTCAAAGTTTAGAAGAAAAGAAAAAATCACACAATTTTACCTCACAGTAGGTTTCATAGTTCTCCTTGATTCCCTGACGTGCTCCACTCTCAATCATCCCCTTCAACATTGTATTGTGCAGAAAATTTACCCTCCATGACACTTCCAAGCGACATGTCTTCTCTCCAGTAGGTAAATCTTGTGCCGCCATTATGTTAAACTGCAACCATCACGCGTATGAAACCAATAACTTGCACACTCGCCAACTGCAGAAAACATAGGCACTGGAAAATTCATGCTTGACCAGTTTTCACAGTGGAAGACAGGATTCACATATCAAATAAGGACATGAGAGTTTGTTATTTGAACTGACAAAATGACTAGGCACACATGATTAGGCATCTCAAAGATTCTTTGCAAATAGCAAGTGTATGGTCTCGCAGAGTTGTAACAAAGTAGAATGAAATCTGCTCTTTCAACTCAAAATAGCAGCAACTTGCACCCACATGAACTTTTCTTCTAGCTAGGCTCCATTGAGAGCACCTTATTCACTGAAATTCCTTCTCTGATACATATGCAACATTTGAAAGATTCAAGACCGTAATCAAGAATTGATCTTAATTAGATCTCAGTTGGAATGTGTACTGGGGAAGCAGTCATGCTACTTATCACTTCACATTTGACAGGCCCAAACAGAAATTGAATAGGATTTGCTTAAATTAAACACTCTCCAGGTTATTTTGTCTACAGTGACCCACCCCAGCTCAGAAATTTGGACCATATTCTCCAGCATACAATTCCCATGACTCTCAACATTCTGTGTATAAAAGGGCAGACCTGAAGTTCTATGAAGAAATGGCTGCCATATGGCACATCTGGAGTATCACACGAGACATGGACAATGAAGCCTTGGTCATCAGCACGCGTGTAAGTTTGTACTTCCGTGGCCTTAACTGACTTCACCAATTTTGTAGCAGCTTTCATATAAGTTACAGTTCGTCTGATGGGGTCACTGCCCACTTTCTTCCATGGCTCAGACTGATAACCAGTTGTTTTCAGAGCCACTAGAGTGTCTGCAACAAATTGTGATCCTGACTTGAACATCAAATTATTCAGGGCTTTGGCACTGACAGCAAATGTTTGATCCAAAGCAACACCACCAGCCATTGGAGGAGGAAAGGAATCTGCAGAAGGTTCTTCATTCTTATCGTCATCATCAAAGAAAGTAGGTGATATGGAGTTGAGCTCTTCATCATTGCCAACTTCACTAACATCAGTGAAGGCCAGAATGCTTTGAGGACTGCACAACACAGTGGAGCACACCCATGACATAAGAGACTGAATAAAAGAGGTTTGCACCACACAACACATAAAATGTGCTTCCAGAGTAGACCTAACTGACTAGAAACAGACCTGTCAGAGCTCCTCAAAGTTGGAGTTGACGAGGATGACTCTGTATGCCTTGGGGATGAATCGCCTCCTTGTCTAGGCTTTTTGGCAAAGACTGAAGAGAATCGATCTGCCAGTGACTTGTGCACTTTACCATGCTTTGCCTCCAGTGCATCCAATTCCTTGACCAAGCCCTCATCCTGGTGCAATAAGGAAGTTGCATCATACCTCCCCTGCAACAAGAAGCATTTTCAAATCACACTTTCAAAGCTGCAATTTTGCCAAGTCTAAATACTAGAAGGAAATGTGCAAAGATGTATTGTCATCAAAAGCACTACAGAGGGATGTCAAATCATGGATCACCTTCAAAGTGGGGGACATTTCTGTGAGGTTTGAAAGATCTGTAGAGGAGTCACTCATTTCCACAGAACTTGTGGGTGACAACATGTGTTCGTCATCATCAACACTTGTTCTCCAGGATGCAAGCGAATTCTCATCCCCACTTGTCCTTGTTTTGGCCGTGGAAGATGAAATTGTACTGCCAGAACCATCCTTACCGAATAGAGAGAGACTTAGCAATATCTCACCTAAGAAAAGCCAAGAAGGAACCAAGGTCATAAATACCCCTTGAATATGAAACTGGAATATTCATATGAAAGTTAGGAAATCATGAATCCTGTTCTGCCTGGAAATGCTGATGGCAGTGACAGGAATAGCACAAAAAGCGTTATAGGACAGGGAAGATCAAAAACCCCTACAAAGTTTGCAATGACATTCTCTGCACTGGTCAGACTGTATTGCAAGGGGAAATAAAATCGTGGGTCAAAAATGGAATGCACTAGTTAGCAGTACCTGTTATAGGGTTCTTGGATCTCTCTTTCCGCTTCTGGAGAGGGTACCAGTGTCGTGCAATTGTCTGCTTGTCAGCAGTCAAGACGTCGGAGACTTTGATCTTCACCTGACCTAAGAAGTCGTGACAGAAGCGATCCTCATCCCAGACCATGATGCTCAATTCTTCGTCACAGTCGATAACATTGAAGAAGAAATCTTCGTTCCAAGACGGATTCAAGTTCCTGTATACCACACCTGTTTTGGCTTTGGTGACTCCGAGAGACAACCGAACAAATGGATCACTCAAGCCGTTTGGATCCCGTGCCGCAAGTCCACGAGCCTCCAAGACAATCACGTGCAGCTTCATCGCCGCTGCTGACGCAAGCAAATCTCAGTGGAATATATTGCAACGTGCAGAGCTCCAGCTGCAAATCACAGGACAATTCGAACATCATGAACAATCTCCCGGAAACATTGCATAACTTCAAAAGGACTTCAGATGAGACGTGCGCACAACGATAAAGAACGAATAGGTAGCGGCATGAACTAGTCTGATGGGAAGCTACTCAAGATGATCATCCGTGACTATGCTATCCTTCAGCTCTTCTCACGAATTCCCCGCGGCAAAGATTTCCCTCCTTCCATTCTCTCGATTCACGCAGTGCTCATACATAAGGAGTATGAAGGGAGACTCAAACCTGTGGAAAGAGCACTTGTTGCTCGCAGCAACCTGATCGTCTGTCGTGCAAGTTCAGTAGTCGGAAGTTCTCCAACACAAATCTTCTATTTTTGTCTCTGCTCGCCCATCACGACATGACTAGGAAAATCGCGTTGTCCCTGTCTGGTCTTTTATCTGGCCACTACCTCCATCAGGAGCTCTTCAAACAAATCTTCTAGAATCCAAACATCTAACAATGATCCGAAACCATCAAATGCCTCTTCTACTTCCCGATAGCAATCAAACCGAGACTCTCATTAAAACAACAACCAGGATCTCTCGCCACAGTGATGCATAATATAATCCAGCCACATCTTCTTCTTCTTCTTCTTCTTCTTCTTCTTCCTCGTCTTCTTCTTTTCTTCGCTTCTCAATCACTCAAATCATCGAGAAATTTTCTTTTGTAGAAGGAAGACCTCGGATAATCAAAGGGGAGGAGAAACAAAGCTCCGGATGCTAACAGGGAAGCTTCCGGAATGTCAAAAATAGCAAACGCGAGAGGAAGAAAAGCTGGAAGGAGATAGACAATCAGATCGTCAAATGTACAAAAGGAATAAATAAATAAATAAATAAAACCTCGTTCTTCTCCTCCTCTTTCTCTTCCTGCTGCTGCTGTTCCTCCTCCTCCTCCTCCTCCTCGTACCTCTTCCTCCTGCCGATCATGCCGCGGTCTTGACCAGTAATTCCAACATCAAGAAATTTCGCGCGAAGTTGAGAACTTCCTCAAGTCAAGGGGGCTTTGTAAAGCCCTCTAGCACCGCTCGGCTCATATCCAGACGCCGCCACAGATCGTCCGCAATGGTGGCAATGAGCGCGGCAACCAAAAAAAACTCAAAAAAAAAAAAACAAAAACAACCGCACTAAAAAACAAAGGGGCAACAAAAAAAATAAAGGAGCCACTACGAGCTTCTCTTCGCCTTCGTCTCCTCCGCGTTTGCAGGAACGCTGACCCTATTATTCACCGGGTCGACTACGCTTGCTTGCTGACGGAACCAGATTAAAAAATCATAAAATCCGGCACGGACTATGCACGAGAGAAGACTCAATCCCTCCCCCGGGTTTTCATCGGGTCACCAGTCTCTTCACTGGGGTGCTCCACGTGTTGACAATTCCATGTTCAAATCCCGTCAGCAAGAACCACGTGTGAGGTATTCTCAACATTACGGGGTACAAATTATATTCTATAATCTGCAAGTTCTTGTACATATTCCATTCCGGAAACATCCCCTCCAGGCCCCTATACCCCCCTTCTCCTCTCTTTTTCAAAAAATTAAAAAAATCAGATGTCCCCAATAGCCCTGTGCTCCCCCCCCCCC
>Ga0209208_10007039_pt1 | contig 15391 bp, 8 predicted proteins | sample S1TSphfallax_3_FD_187694 | JGI IMG/M metagenome (GOLD analysis project Ga0209208, IMG submission 187694) | Host-associated microbial communities from peat moss isolated from Minnesota, USA - S1T2_Fd - Sphagnum fallax MG (SPAdes) (version 2) | ecosystem: Host-associated > Plants > Peat moss >...
GAGAGAACTTCATGAGTGGAAGATTTCCTATTTTTTGAGTGTTGTTGAACCAGTGTTGGCCGGATATCACATTTTTAAGGCTCACCTCAGGATACCAATAAGGCATATATATATATATATATATATTAGATTAAGAGAGAGATATGCATAAAAGATTTGAGCAATATATTTGTCAACATGGATATGGATTCAAGTTCAATTTTTTTTCCTTCGATTGATATGAAAATTTTGTCAGTTTTGAATATCAAACTAACTATGAATGCATGGACAGGTTACATATATTAAAATCTAGATTGAGAGACTGGATATTCCAAAAATGAAATAACTTGGAGGGAAATTGAACCATAATTCTTTTTAAAACTTTGCCCAATGCAACACTAGTTTCTTGCCCTAGACACACCCTATTGAAAATCATCCCAATTAACCCCACACAAAAAACTCAACCTTTGCAAAAGCTTTGCCTATATTTAGCTCCTATAAATCAAGGTTGCTTAGAATGACAAGAAATTTAAAAGAAACATGCAATCATTGGTTGCTAAAAAGAAACACAAAAACTTAAGCTGACTAGGAATTTTTGAATACATGTGAAACTTGAATAGTTTTCCACACAACTCATTGAAATATTTTACTTATTTGATCAAATCATAGTTGTTATTAACCAAAGATGCTTTAGCTTGGTTGTGTGATTTTCAAAACCCACCTTGAACTTGTATACCTTACTCTAAGGTCAGTTTCATCATTAAATAATCCTCAAAATAGTGAAATGAAATTTGTGAAAAATATGAAGTTGACATGTTGAAAATCATCTTAATTATCATATGTCATATTTTGAATAATTTCACTACTCATATCAAAATATTATAGTAGATGATGGAATTATATATAATTTCAAATTTTAAAACGAATTCCATTTCTAAAATAAATATATATATATATTTTTTGTCAATGTGGAAATTGACCCTAGGCTAGGGTAGTTACAAGCTACATTGCTGCTTCAAATTCCATCTAGTTGCTAGGTTGCAAAGACACACTCTATGTTTGATATGCTATTGATCATTTTTGAGTTTACACATTCAAATGCAAGTGGTTCGCCAACCTATCGACATTTTCAAAGGTGTTGTTTTCTTTAGCCATTGTGCAAAGCTTAGACCTCAAATCTCTCTCAAGGCTCAAACCTCAAACTTCTCAAAAAGCTCAAATTTTCTTGAATCTCAAACTCCATATTTAAATGCAAACTTCAAGTCCTCCCTCTCACATGAAATGCAAAGCTCAAAAGTTCTTGGTTGCTTAAGGGCAATGAAAATCCTCTTCGTCAAATTAACAAAGTGTGATGTAATTGAAATCTTGATGTTCATAATGAAAACACCTGAGAAACCCTAAACCATAGATACTAGATATATGCATATGCGTGTTCATATCCAATAAGATATACATGTTTAGGAGCCTATACAAGTTTTGCATCAAATATGCATATGTGAAGTGGTCATTAAGGATGGATACACATACACATGTCAGGTTATTTACACATAAACATTATGCCAAGTACCAATATCACCGGATGTGAAAAACTGACCAAAATCAGGATATGGTTTTATAAATGTATGGGCAATTATGCATGTTGATATTTGAATTTTTTAGTATATTTGGCAAACACTTGCTCGAACCAATGTTGTGTGGTTATTTGAATTTATACAGAACCACCTAATCCTAGCTGTTTCAAAAGCCTTAAAGAATTGGTGATTTTCATGACAGAAATGGCAATTTCATTTTCAGTTATTTGAATTTTTTTCAAAAACAAAATTGAGAATTGTGCTTATACACCATAACTAGGTCATTGATTTTGTGAGAACTATGATTATGAATCATAAGAACTACATTGATCATCGTCACGTGTTTGTTCCAATTTATAATAACCACCCAAACCCTGGTTTGAGCTTGCCATATTTAGGGAGGAGTGGTCAAGGGGGGAGAGCTTTTACATGATGACCTAATACTTGATTAGCTCCTTGTTCCACAAGGTGAAGTTGGTTTTGGAGAACAAAACATTTTGATGCATGACACCACACACAAATAATTTAGTTCTGAATCTAACAAAAAAGGTTTAAAAGTTATCTTATTTTTCTTTTGTTCTAAACTCCACATGCCAAAGTTTGGAACCAAACATTTTGGATGTACCCCCACATGAATCTAAGACAAATACTAACCAATTTTTTATTTTACTCCACATGGCAAAGTTTAATAACAATCATTTTTTTTCCATTCATCCCAGACCCACAAATCAATTTGGATCATGAATCTAAACACAACATATAAATTGTTTGTAACATGACTCACAAGTTCACACCTAATCTAGTTTGATAGACAATTTGCTTAATTAAATTTCCCATTGTGAGTCAATTGAGAAATATTATTTTGGATGAAATTGTCACAATGGCTCACACACAACCACCACAACACATGGGTCCTTTTTTTTCTTCTTTTCATTAGCTGCCTTCATGGCTCTTCTTCTTGTCTCTCTCTCTCTCTTTTTTCCTTCTTTCTCTTCTTTGCATTATTGAGTGATTTCTTTATGCATCCTTTACTTTTGGCTTCCCTGTTTTGTCCTCTTTTCTTTATACTCAGGAGTCATGTCTTGAAGGCCTGTGTGTAGACACTCAATGGTGGAGTTTTAATACCAGTAAAGTAGTCAAACCTGTTCAAGCTTTTGCCAGTCAGAACTGAGAGAGAAGAAAATGGAAAAATCCATTGCTGGAACCAAATCCAAAACCATTGTTCTTTTTTCTTTTTTTCTTTTCTGGAGACTGGGATGTTTTGATGAACAATATAAATGCGTGAAAAGTGTCACTACACTTTTAAATTATCATTGCTATGTAACTGTATTTTCATAAGGAAAAACTCAATGAAAATGAGTGGGAATGGTTTTTTTATAATATTGGACGACTACGTAAAAAGGGCTCTGGTTATGGCGAATAGTAAAGGCATCAATGCATCAAGACTATTTGCACAAACAGGTGCCCTCTCGCAGGTTACTGGATATAAGCATCCCTCATGAGAATTGAGATGCCCTCATTTCATCCATGTGAATTTTTTTTATGAAATGTTCATGCAAGCAACAAAGGGTCACCGAAGCATTGGGCCAATGAGAGCCTAGGGTGGCACCTTGTCCTAACTAGTAGGTCATTTATGAAATAGAGGTCAAAGGGTTATAGGTTGCAACTTGTGACTTGACAAGCAATCGGAGCATTGAGATTCTCATGAGACATGGTATGATATGAAAAGTACAAAGTGAAGATGAGTGAATCTATGGACTCACATTGCAAAATATGTATTAGCTTAGTGTTGTAAGGACTTGTGTTTTTATATTAACATATTAAATTTGATGTCGAAAGAAGATTTGAAGATAGTAAATTGCATGTTTCATAGATGAACGAGATGACTCTACATGCAAATTATGTTGCTCAGGTTGGCAAGTTTTGGAAATAGTTGTTTTAGAAAATGACCATGTGTAAGAATTTATACTTGACAAGTGAGTTCTTTGGGGTGTGTTGGGTGGTATCAATATCAAAAGGGGTGATAACATAAGTGCAAGAATTGGATGTATATCTAATTTGAATACCCTTTTGAAGGGCCCTTGGTAAAAGCTTTGTCAATCATCCACGCTATGTGTATGTGGAGCTTTGTATGTGGACTAGGGTATTGATTACCTATGATGTTTGTTGTTGACAAACAATTGCAGTTTGAAATGTATGGAAGGGGATGTAAATTATTTACAAACTAATTGAATTGAATATCACATGTAAAATTGCAACCATTGTAGTTTTGGGACCATGATTACCACCTTCATGTAAGCATAACAATATCATCGTCTGTTTGCTTTGATGTCAATGAAGGTTAACACGTTCCCTAGATGTTAACCTACATGAATAAAAAGGTCATCCACCTTGGTACTTATAAAACTTAATATAGTCACACAACATGTCATGTACCTAGACAAGGAAACACAAGTACTAAGTGGAGTGGAGGGGGAGCTTATTACAAGGACTCCTCCTTTCAAGGACATAAACAAATGTAAACCACTGCCTCAAAAGAAATGCAATTGTTCTCTCGTGATACCCAGATGATATCCACTAGATATCATGGGAAAAATGAAAATAAAACAAAATGCCCACCATTCCTCTTTTCAAAACATCTCAGCCTTGGCGGAGGAAGAGCTCTGTTTGTAGTGTGCCCTCCACAGTTCCCACTGCACACTAGAAGTTTAAGGGAAGTGTTCAAACCATTAATGCATTAATACATTATTATAGGCCTGAAGCTGTCCCCTCAAGAGTGACTCTCATGTTATCAATGGCAAAAGAGGTGGTCAGTAAGTACTAGACTAAGTAGTAAAACTTACCTGGCCAGCTCCTTTGCCACCAAGCAAGCTAGGGGACAAACTTCAAACAATAGCACCAACAATAGCAACTCCAAAACCAAGGCATTGAAAGGCTATATATATATATACATATAATATCCATGAATATCTTCTGTTCATTGTGATCCTTGAAACTTGCAAAACTTCAAAAGGCAGCAAAGTCATTAATTGGTGAAGTTTTCGTTTTTGCAACTAATTTTGACCTCTTGGGTTCAGGCATGATTCCCAATGTCTCGAGTCCTGAACTTCCTCTCCCTGACTTCTCGGGGGAGTTAAAATCTTGCATACCTCTCCTAGTCTAGCTTATTAGGGTATTAGTTATTATAAGCTCACGGTGTTTTAAATGGGTGGTGCTTCTTCAAGCTTTGGCAGTAGTCAAAGACCCAAATTCCATTGCAGACAGAAAGACAACACATCCATGAAATGAGTTCACCATAATAATGAAGGGAAGCTGAGGCTGTTGCTGGAAAAAGCTCTCCTGGAGCCTTGGACCACAATGAAGAGCGCGTGTTTCCTTGGCGCAATCTAAGGAGAAGAAGCTCCAGCACTAGTCCTACACCACAACTCATGTAATGATTTTGATCTAGCCTACATGCAGCAGATGAAAATGGGTTGCCACAAAGTCTTCTCAATTGTGCTCACAGGACTGACCAGGTTTTAGGGTTTAGGGTTTAATAAGGTTTGCTGTTGGGTGCACACCCCGACCTCTTTTTGCACTCATCATCAGGCAGACCGGTTTTGTATTCCTAATGTGGAATCTTCATGTAAAGGATCATAACCTGCTGATTCTGTAAACTTTCAAGCATTTTATGTGCCAGAATTGGCTGCTACTTTCAACTTAGTCATTTCTTACCTACCCATGATAAACTAGAACTTACCTATTTTGTGGTCTTTCTACATTCAAGGAATGCACTCCTCTTCCTAGAGTACATTCTACCTCGGATGAGTCACTAGGGGGACGAATGTGTCGTAGAGGGCACGTTCTCTAGTACGTAAATGGTACATAGAATCTGCTAGCACCTACCATGCTCTCACTTAGGAGCGTCCGGAAGGTGCTTGCTTAAGAAATGAAGGCCATGTGACCCAGCACCCATTGAATAGATTAACTATGTTAACTAGGGTTAGTTGGCTCGGGGTCAAGAACCCAATGGAAAAAAAAATCCCAATCCAATCACCATCCATCCAAATTGGTGCTTGGGTGAAAGGTTTGTTTGTTGTTGTACTAGCTTTGTTGAAGCACCACCTAGCCTTATATATCGTTACCATGGTAAGAACCCCGAAATATTATTTTTGGATTGTTTCAAAAACATAGCAAATGCACCATTCCTTCAATGAAATCTAGGGTTTCCCAGTTCAAATTTAACATTCATGACAAGATTACTCTAAGAGGCCTGACTCAAGAAGGTGAAGAAGGAAGGTACCAGTTTAACTGTAGGTGCTAGTTTAGCATGGCCCACTTGTAACACAATAATAGCCCAAATTTTACCAAACAATAGGCTAGGTTAATACTTTCACTTCTAATTTTTGCAGCCTGGAAGTAGTAATAAAAGAAGTAAAAAGGCCACATACAATTTATGTTAGGTACCTATTTGGATTCTAGAATTTTGGAACTCCTCATTATGTAGAAAACCAACTATGAAAAATTGAACAATTTCATGTGCTCCTACACTTCTTCCTATCCTGCTAACTCCCAAAAACAATTACCCAAAATAGAAAAGCATGGGGATATGGGACAAATTGGGATCCACCTCATTTTACAAATTTCCTTCAGAAATTGGTAAGCATTAATTAAAGAGATGCAAAGAGTTAAATGGAGTAGTGACAAAGAGTCCATGATTTTGGGGGACATCCCCATTCATTCTCTTGATGCCTTTTGCTTGCTAAACTATTTTGGAAGTCCCTAGTTATTTCTCCCTCAACATTTTGATGAGTGCACAAAACAATGGGTTTTCAATCCTTTGGTGATTCCAAACACCCAAGTTTTCTTTGGGGGTTGTTAAGTGAGTGAGGTTTATTGCCCCTGGTGTTCTTGAGTGTTGGCCCTTGGTTCTGGTGTGATGGCTGTTTCTTTTCCTTTTGCTAGGGGGGTCAAGTCCTGTTTCCTTCCAAAAATAAATAAATAAAATCATAAAAATTGGGGTGTTTAAAATTTTAAAGAAAAATTAAAAGTTGAAGGTTCCAAAGAATACTCGTTTTAATGCACTCATAAAATTGACCTAGTGCAACAAATTGAATCCAAAAAAGGAATCAATACTTTTTAAATGTGACAATAAAGGTCTTCTATGGAATGCTTTAAATTTGATAATTTATCCAATGGAAAGTACTATTCCACCCTTAAATAATCCCTACAATCAAATGGATATGCCAAAACAAGAAAAAAATCCCAAGGAAAAAAAATCAAAATATGGAAAAGCTTCCTCTTCTTGCTCGCTTGTGTTGCATCATCTCAATGTCTTGGAAGTTGGGACGTTTTTGTTATGGATTGAGCACCAAGTGACTTGTACCAAGCCATTTTGCTTGAATCCTGATACCAACCAAGGAGCTAACAATACATAACATTGCTCCAACTCCTTCTTTTTTTTTGGTTTAGTGAATGTGTTTTCTTTACTTCCATGTGTGACAAACAGCCCAAGGTTGGTGAACCTAATCCAAAATGGTCAACATGATGAGAAGAAAACAACTTTATTCTTGTTTTGTTGGGGGGGGGGTCACAAGAAGCTTTTGAATGTCTCATCAACCCTATGGCAAAAGGGGGGCCACCAATGGGGTTCATTGCATTATGAAATCATATTGATAAATGGCCTTAACAAAAGGGCATATGTGTGATCACTATAAACTTGAAATACAAATGTATGTGTTGAATATCTCAAGTCACCTCCATCTACACAAATAAGAAAGAAAATACAACTAGTGTAATTTCAAAACCAAATAGACTTTGCAAGCTCACAAGACTCGGCCTATGCCCCAAAAAGGATCTATTCCCCTTATAGTGTATTTTGTAGGTTGCCATGAAAACTACATCCTGATGTTTTTCTCAAAATTCTTGAAGTCCCCAAAGTTGGCCTTTTTTAATTCAGTCATTTCTAATGTCCTATGATTTTGGAACCTCATAATTTTAATAAACAAATTTTTTTTTGGCATGCAAATATAACATCTTAAAGCTTGTTGTAAATGTTTTTCAATATCATATCAAGTTGTAGACATGATTTAATGTTTCAAATTACTTTATGAATTGTCACCACCTTAACTTGGGTGTGTGACCAACTCCAAGGAGGGACGAGTGTCTTCCTCGAGATGAAGTTGAATGCTTCCAAGTGGAATCAGGTCAAACAAAAAAAAATTCTTGACCTTAACCTTGGATTCATGATTAAGATTAAGGTATGGAAAAAAAAAAAAAAAACTAGGAAAATGTCTTGAGACTTAAACATACTCTCACAACTGTGGAGAGTGCAATTGTTGGGCTCATTTTTTTGCATTCTTTTACACTTGTGGGATGTATGTTTGAATCGACAATATCTTAACTTGCTTTCCTTTTCATGCCTTCATTCACTTTGATTATGAGCCTAAGGTTCAAGATCATAATATGTTTTTTGCATAACTTATTTCATTTGGAAGCATCCAACTCCTTTCATCTTGAAAAAATCACATTGGTTGTCTCTCTTAGGAGTTGGTCATGCACCAAGTTAAACTTGTGACATTATTCCTCATTTTACAAAACATCAATGTCCTCATTGATGTTATTGGACTTTATTTTAAATCTTATGATTAATTTTCATGAAGTTCAAAATCAAACCTTCAACCCTTTTATTTTCCAGCATAGCTTCATGTTCTTTCGTGCTTTTGTCACAACCTTCAAACAAGTATTACAACATGAAAGGTTAGGAATTATTTTTGTAAATTTTTGTCCCAACCTTTCAAAAGTTTATGTGATGAATCAACTATATTGATGTTAATGTTTGAAAGTGAATATTTGAAATGTGTAACAAAAAAACTATCTTTTTCATTTACAAACTTAGATTTTATTTATGGACTAGGTGACCACTGGTAGCCCATTGGGTGTTAAAAATAACATAGGCTTGGGAATGTCAAGGCTATTGCTAGTAACCACCAATCTCATGCCAATTACCAAGCATAGTTGGTTGTCATGAAGATCAAGTAGACCTCAAAAGGGAAATCATTCAAATTAGTTGTTGGTAACTTTTTAATTCACTACACTTTAAAAAAATTGTACCTATGTATCTACCTCCAAATGGATGTAGGAAAAATTCAATTTTCATCCATGAAAAAAGCAATGCTCATGTTTTCATCCAAGAAACAATAGGGTTCTGAAAAAGAAAGGCCAATGAAATCTAACATTGATACCTTAAGTTGTGAGGAGGTAGGTCACTAGAACACTGAGGTCATAGGATATGGCTAGTTACTTGTGACTTGACAACCAATCAAGTTGTTGAGATCCTCACTATGGCCGGTTATGTTTATGTGATAATCCTTGTTATCATTAATAAACATAAACAATACGTTTCAACCTTCGCAATGTGTTGCAACTATGCCAAAGTGATGTTTACAATATATATATGTGCGCATGTGTGAATACATGTTCTTCATCAATTTTTACCCTTTAACTTAGCCACAACCTTTTGATAAAGGAAGGAAACAAAACTATATACTCTTAGTGTTGGGAAGGTATGGTAACATAACGACAAAGGGTACACTTCCCAACACTAGTAGTGAGCCATTTGGAAGTTTTTTTCAACAAGCCTAGACTAGGCGGTTCCAAATATGGCTCACACCGCACAAACTATTACACCTTTCCAAAACTAACTTGATTCCATTGCATGAAAGTTACATTAGGCATATGCCATATCGCAATAGGTGTCCCTTTAGAGTAGTAGATGCTAGGGGTTGTCAAAAGGGTCACCTGAAAGCTTACCCTTCACATTCTGGTCAAAAAGGGCTCACATTCTTTATGGCTCGCAATAGCCCACTCGATATTTTTGGGTGCTACACTTTGAATGGACGATAATTCTTACAAATTGAATAATTTTTCATATTATTTTAGTTCACACGAAGTAGTTTGGAGGCTACTCTAGACGTTGTGATTGCAAAATAAATTCATGTGTAAGACAATAATAACAATATTATTACTATTAATAAGAATATTGTTATTTCTTTTAGACCCAAAAGCCCGAAAAGCTCATAAAGTTTCCAACTTGCCCACAATTCTCATATCGTACTTACTTTTTCATCAACAGACAGTTGCATAACTTTGGTATATGTGGTGGATCCAAGACAATTTAAATATGGTTTTTCTATTGTCGCTTATGAGAGTACGAGTCAAACAAGAAGAAGGGTTGTTGTTCCACCATCAATATAAGTCATAAGGAAAAGGTGGTGTGTAGAGCAACTAAAAGACTTATTTGGAAGAGAATAAAAAACAACCCTCACAAAACAGTGTGTACCTACAAAAATCACCTCCCCCCTCTGCCAAAAGATGCGAGAGAGAATGACAAGACTTGTTTTAGAAGCAATGTTCTCTCTCTCTCCTTGGACCTTTGGAAAACTTTAAAGAAAAATATTCAATTCATTTTCATTTTCATTTTCATTTTCACATAACTCATGGCAAGTGCATGGGACAATTTCTTTGGGGGAGGGGCGGGGGCTACATTATATCAGTATCTGGCCACACTCATGATGCTTGCAATTGAAGAAAACTCTTATCAACCGACAAATATTCTAGTCCAAACCTCACCATTTTATTGCACACACACACACACACACACACATATATATACATATGGTTCTTAATAAAAGTACCATCCCAAGTCTTGGATATATTTTTGCAGCTCATGTTTCCAAAGTTTCTCTTTTATTTTTTGAAGCAAAAGATCTACCAGACCTCATCAGGTGCACAATCAACCCAAGGGTGAGATTGGGTGGGGGAGATAGTGGAACATGTATAATCTTTGAGTAATGTTTCAATATCCAACTTTTGCAAGTGTTCAGCTAAAACCCTAAACCCTAAACCCACTCAACAACAACTATATAGCATCATAAATAGCCTGCTCTTGTTGTTGATTCCCCTTTCATTTCAATCTTCTTTTCATAATCATCCACACACACTGTTGTTGTTGGCTTTCAAAAGTCTCACAAAATCTTTACCATGGTACCAGTGTGGGTGCTGGTTCACTTGAGGCTGCCTACTTGTAGTATCCATTCATGATTTAAGATTTGCAAAAATAAACCCTAAACCTTAAACCCTAATCACAAAACCCAAAGTGTGACTGCATTTTTATTTTAAATTTTTAAAATTTTAAAGCCGTCCAAGGCTAAAAGCACCACCACTATATTCAAATAGGAAAAACTGAAGGTGCCAAATCAAAAGTGAAGACTACTACTATATTAATAAAATTTAAGCCATGGAAGTGCAAAAGGCTCAACTATATTACCATTATTATTATTATTATTATTTGAAGCCGTAGAAATGAGCAGATATGCGACAAAATATTTTGGGGGGATTGCAGCTCAGAGAATATTTGCAGTCTGATGAAATCGGTTCGGTTTGTTGGTTTGTTTCCAGTATGCGCATGATTGTATTTTGTGAATAGTGTCGATCTCTCTAGTCAAACTGGGTGTTTTTTTTGTTGGATTCATGGTGGTGGTGGTGGTGGTGATGGTACAACTTGCTGGGGTCCTTTTCTGGTAGCCCACTTTATTGAGCCCAAAACCCTAAAGTTGAACAAGTGCAATCTAGTATCATCAAGATGAAAGGAAAGGGAATCCAAAGCTTGTTGTGTGGATTAAAATTCTCTTCCGAAACAGAAAACATTGTTAAGCCTAGTGGGGGCCCCCAATGAATCACCACACACCATGAAAGATGAACCACATTGTGGATAGAAACTATGCCACAATGTTGTGTTCCTCTCCCAAAGCTAACCACCGTGGTTAGCTACGTAGTAACCGTTCACATGTATCCATCTACCTAGTAGCCACAAAGTGACTTACATATTTATTCACTTACATTAAGTACCTACTTACCTATGATACTTGCCCATTTACCTAGGTATTACTAAAGCAATGTGAGGTGGAATTGGGAGGGTTTGTAGTATTGGTTTCCACCAATGTTGTTGCCGGGTATCAAACTTCATTGGAAATACCCATTGGATATCAACTAGGGTGTATGCATTGGTAACAATTGGAGGGGAATTTTTCAAAGACTCAAAATCAATTCATCACAACCTCCAACCCTTGGCCCTAGGTCCATCCAAAAACATTTATGCATAACCACCCCTCAAACCTGGCATTAGAACTGATTAACCAAAACCTGGCTTCAAATCCTCCAATTCATATCTTTTGGGCCTTTCATTTAGGGTTACGCTTTGTTGTTTTTTCAAGTAGGATATTACAACAATGCTTTTTGAGCATGTTTGTGTCTAAAGTCTTAAGGTAATGGAAAGAGATGTTGCTTGTTCATCTTTTGTGATTGTCCGTCACCTTATTTTTCTTTAAATGCAAAGTTGACAATGGAAGGGGATTTGATTGTAATCTTGAGATGGGAAACTTGGAGGTTTGTCATTGTGGTGTGGTAGTTCATTATTGTAAGATGTTTGTTGCACATGCTACAAAATTAGCACCCGACACTATTGAAACTAACAAAGTTAGACACATGAAAACGTTTTTCATGTTTCAAAAAAATCCACCTTCAAATTGCAAAGATCCAAGTTCAAGAACACACAAAACATGAAAAATGAAACTCCAAAGCCTCACCATGGGGATAACCCTTCCCCCCAAAAAAAACACAAAAAGCTAGAATCATGCTCACACCAAATCAAATTCCAATCACAAATAACAAACTACAAGAAACTAATGTCATGCAATAAATATTTGACATGCCCCTTGGTGATGAAGGTCATTGACATGTAACAAATGACAACAATGAACATCTTGAAAAAATGTAAGATTCTTGTTCTCCTTTATTTGAATTTTGCATTACATTGTTAGTTTTTTGTTTTATTTTTTGTTGCACGCAAAAACAACAAAGAATGTTCTTTAAATTAACATTTAGACATGAAAAAATCATGATCTTTTATTTTTCACATTTGTTGAATTCAACTTGTGATTTAGGGTTTAAGGTATTACTTGTTGACTACAACAATGAACCATCAACATTCAAACATCAAAAGTTTTAGTTTAGAGAATTAAGTTTGTTTTCATTTTCATCACCTTTAATTTTTCACCAAGCTTTCTAGCTTGAAGGTGTGTTTCTTTGTCCAAAAATACTAGGTTGTAAGTTGAACTTATCATCTTTTTGTTTTCATGCATTTACCTATTGGTCATTTACACCTTTCTATCATCACATATCACCCTTTGAGTTAGGGGAGATCACAAGTGTGCAAATTCAACACACCCATGAAGATGAGGTAAATTTCATTTTGGCTTTATTTAACATGCGATTTTCATGTTGTCATGTTAATTGACCATGCATATTTTGCAAAAGCAAGTTCAAGGAGTCAATTTGCAAATATGCATGAAGACTTGTGGGCATGAGGTATTCTATAAATTCATCTCAGGTTTGTTTCAATTGTTTTCCATCAAATTTAAGTGATGCTAACTGTTTTTGCAATTTTTTGTTATTTTTTAATCTTTTAAATCGCTTGTTGTTTGCTTGTTTAGGTTTTTAAGCATTTGAAACATGTTTATAGTTAGTTATTCCATTGGGCAATTGTTCTAAAGCACAAACAAGATAACATGAGCCACACCTGCCTACTTAGGAAATTGCTTCTGAAAAAATAAATAAATAAATAAATTTAATTTTTAGAAAAATATTCTCTTTTTTTTTGTTAAATTTGTTTATATTATTATGTCAAGATTTTATGTAAAAAGCTTTTAAAATATATGTAATTTCAAAAGTTTTGAAATATATTTATAACTTTTTTTAGTGTTAAAAATCATGCATTATAATATTTATTGAATGTTTTTGAGAGCTTTTTATGTATCAAATACTTTTCAATTAATTCACACATTCCAATGATATATTATGAACCTTATTACATTAAAAATATCATTGTTTTGGTATATGATGTTGGTGTGCATAGATCTGAAAATGGGATGGTGGCATAACAATGCTTGTGTTTGGTGCCACATCCCAAGTTCACATTTGAAATCGAGCATATAGCAAAACGTTGCTTCTTGCTCATTTATTGCACATTTCAACTAATGTAGATATGATTAGGTGTGTGGTGTGAAGATGATGAAGTGTGCATATGTGAAGAATCATTTAGGACAAAATCAAGCCAACTTTTGATTCACAAGCACCTAAATTTTTTTGTTTTGTACTACATCTTTTTGATTGGAGAAGGTTATCAAAATCAAACTAACTTCTAATTCACAAGCACCAATTTCTTTTTGTCAAGTGTTTTTTTTTTTAAAAATAGGTGAAACTTACAATTGCAATTTTATCTTTTTGCAATGGAACTTGATTACTAAACAAGCTCCATTTGATCTCCAAAATGTTGGACCATGGTTTATTTTGCCTTCTTTGACAATTTAGGGCCAAAGTTGCTTGAGTGTTTTAGGTTCTAGACTACTATTAGTTTGAGCCCCATGAGTAGACCTAAACCCAAAAACCCATGGGGCTCAAACTAATAGTGTATTTGTTAATAACACCCGGGCATTATTATATCCACAAAGGTTAACTAAACCCCAAACTCCAGGGGTTCTCCCAATTTTTTTAAAAAAATAGAATAATAATGAGAACCGGGAGGTATTGAAAACAATCAAATACCCACCCAACCAGAGAGATTTCCAACCATGGTAACTACCTCAAGTTCTCGTTCATCCACAACTCAATCAGAACAGGCATCCCATGGATGATGATGATGATGCACTCACTAGTAAGTGGGTGCTGGGTGGGTCACATAGAATTCCAATTAATTAGGGGTGGTGGCCCGGTTTAGAGTAACAAGATAATATTCGGGGTGGGCGTTTTATTAGTACGGAAAAATTGAGATGTCAAATACGGTGGTGGTTTCTCCTCCAAAGATTGGACCTTCCACCATAAATTGGATAGTAACAAAGAAAAATGACATATGCAAATGAACCGGACAAACCGCCATGACAATTTAAATTGGTACTAGTAGAGTTACTTGCTGAATTGCCAACAATAATAAGAGCAAAGTTCAAAATGACCACCGCTCCTTTGCTCCTCCACGACGTCTTCAAGCTTCAAAGCCAAGGAACAAACAATTGATGGGTTGAAGCTTTCATTCATGTCATGTCATGTCATGTCGCTAGTTATTAGAACTTCTTGGTACATAATGAATGTAACGCCTCCTCATGTCCTAATTGAGAGAAGGGTACTTCAAAAAGAAGTACACAAAATGACTTGTTGGTAGTTGGAGCTCAGTGCATATGGTTTGGTTGATTTTATTTTTTTTAATTAATTTTTTTTAAAAAAAAATTGGGTTGATTTTTTACGGAGATTTTCTTTAAAAGCCTAAAATATTTTAATTATTTTAATAATTTTAATTTTAGAGTAACAAACATCCGGTCCATCTATATGTTATATGGACTTAAAGTCTGTGCGGAAAATGTGGGAGGGGGGGGGCGGAGAGTAGTGGCAAAAACTTGGCTTGGCTGCGGCATGTGTAAGTTTCCTCCTCCTCCGCCTCCTGCGGCTACTCGTCTGTTTGGACACATGCGGGTTTTGAAGAATTAAAAACAAACAAACTTACGGACAAAACAACAACAACAACAACACCCAGTCCGGTCCCGTCCAGTCCCGTCCTTTTTTTTCTTATTTATAAAAAAAGTATGTGGGGTCCAAATGGAACAAACTAACAAACCTGGAAGTCAATAATTGCAGGCTTTCTGTATGGAAGAAAGGCAGACCAGATGGTTCACAACCCGCGTCTGCAGGTAACAGAAAGCACGTCTAACAGCTTCTTTACCCCCCCCCCCCCCCCCCCCCCCCCCCACCTTTTT
>Ga0209208_10007040_pt1 | contig 15389 bp, 8 predicted proteins | sample S1TSphfallax_3_FD_187694 | JGI IMG/M metagenome (GOLD analysis project Ga0209208, IMG submission 187694) | Host-associated microbial communities from peat moss isolated from Minnesota, USA - S1T2_Fd - Sphagnum fallax MG (SPAdes) (version 2) | ecosystem: Host-associated > Plants > Peat moss >...
GAGCTTTCCATTTTGACATTAGAATCGGTGAAAATATCTGAGAATTAATCTGATATATTTTCAAATATTCCATCAGATTCTCTCTCTTTTTTTAAATCTAATTTTTAAAAAAATATAAAATTCAGCATTTCTAAAATTAGTATAACTAATGTCGAACTGGCCTAGGTACTATGATAATAAGAAAGCCATAGGTTTTGAAATCACAGGGCTTGAGTCTCTGAAACCACTCTTTGGAAGCCACTCCCATGAATTTTGTGCAATTTTTCAATAACCACCCAACAATTGTACAAACCAGGGTTGGCCGGTTATTGGAAGGGGGGGTCGGTTATCAACAAGGGTCCAAGGGTAGGGTATTAATTAGGAATTCTTTGGTTTTTGAAGAAATGTCAACACTTTTTTTTTATTACTCTAGTACCTAGGCCAGTTCAACACGAAAAATTATGTTATTTTCAGAAACTTTAAGATTTTCCCCAAAAAAAATCTCTGAGAAAACTAAAGAATTGGATGGTATATTTGGATATATATCATGTTCTGAAATGAAATCCTCGAAAATAATTAATTATTTGAGAAAATGTGTCAAAGTGGCCAAGGTACTCAGTATTCTCAAAAGTTTTGTCACCACTTTGTTGTTTTTTGGAGGAAACTTTATCACCAATAAATACAAAATCTAGCTTGGGATCCTGGCCACCTACTCCAACTTTTTTTTAAATTGAAAAAAATGGAATTTTAATTTAATTTTTAAAATAAAAATACTGGATTTATTGCTTTCTTTTATTTTTATTGTTAAAAAAAGAAAAAGGTAAATGATTATTTTCTTTTTTAACATGGACAGGAGTAAGTTACTGCAACACCTATCCATCCGGGTGTCTCTCTTGTTTGAATGCAATTTGGGGATATGATGATGGATGCATGCATGGTCCATAACTTTGGGCTTCAGGACAAAAGGGTTTGAGCATGGTGTCCTGATAAGCTGAGTCAAGTCAGGACTGGGGAGGAGGAGGAGGATCCATAGCCTTCAGGACGAGGAGAAACCCACAACCAAAACTCTGGTGCCAAAGTCAGACACACTCATTACATTAGGCAGCATTCAATTCAGTATCCATATTTGGTAGGGAGGGGATCCTAAGACTTTTTTCCACATTTGCTTTTGGGGAGTGAAAAGCATTGTCCCCTTCATTGCAATTGATTCCCCTAGTTGGACTTTTGGTGATTGAAGGAAGGTTGAAATCATATACTAGGATTCACCTTAACTCTCTCTCTTCTTCAACCCATGGCTATTTATTTGATAACTCCTCATGGTGTTGCCTCTACTTGATTGGCAAAATTGGGGCAAGAGGCTAAGTCAAGACTTCATTTTTGCATAATGGAGTTTTCTGTAGTCTTTTTTTCCTTTTTTTTTTTTAATGGTGGAAATGACCCCCCCTAAAAAAAGTAATAATTATATATGAGAAATAGACAATCAGTTGACATCTTAACATCTGAAGCCTTCTTTTCCAAAAATCTTATCAATAGGGCAAGCCCCTCTCCAAGCTTATGGATGGGAAATTTCTAAATAACTTTATCATGCAAGCCAATCACGTTCATCCTTATTGGGCATTCAATTATGGGTTGAAGTTCATGATTTTCATTTGAAATTGCAAGGTTTTGCACATGAACAATCAAAGAGGTGGTTTTTGTCATTGTTTCGTGGTATGATGTTACAAATTTGTGTTTTGTTATGTTACATACATCGGGTTCAATAACCTTTTAATGTGAACATTCCATCCAAATACATAAAGAAATGTAATTACAATGAAACAAAACAAGATCCACGTTTGATCCCAATGAAAATTATGAAAAGTTTATGCATTGCCATTTGAAAATCATGGTTGCTCTAGGAAATTGTGTTAGGTGGTTCATATGAGTTTTAGGAATTCTAATTCCAAATGCATTTAATTCAATTTTAGGTTTCTATTTAGTTAAATATTTTTGAACTTGAACAATAATTACATCAAACAAAAAAAAAAACTCACAAAAGACTAGACTAAAACCTTTCTTAATTAAAAATTGTTGATGGTTAAAAAATTGAAATGATAATAACTAAATACCCACGCTCAAAAGAACTCACAATTTAAAAGATATGAAATTTTAAAATTTCAAAATGTGCTTTCCAATCTCAATTTTTCAATAGTCTTTTACCACTTATAAATGGGGGTGTAATGTACATCACATATAAAACAAAGTTGTAACTTATAATACAAGAGCATGAGCCCTAAAATAATTAACATGTTTTGACATGATTTAAGATTTTGATTTTTTTTTCAAGACAAAATGCCAATATGCACACATTTGAGAATTCACATGTATTCAACAATGATTAAAACAAAATTGGTGATATATTGAGGCAATTATAAACATATTTAATGACAAGTTGCAAAAACAATTCATTTTAAAAATTCATTTTTTAGGAAAATATATATATTTAGAATTACTCACATTCCTTTTATTGGAAAAAAATGGCTCATTTGATTATGATTGCACTTAAACATTATTGGTTCAGTATGAAACTAGCTAGTTGTAATTTTAATATTACATTAATGTATTGACAAAAAAAAATTCCTTATTGTGTAATGAAGATGTAATGTCTTTTTCACCATTATAAGATTTTAGGATTGCATGCATTAAAAACCCCCACATCCTCCCCCCCGTCCCCCCCCCCAACAAAGACTTTATTCATTCCTATTTAGTCATTCGTAATTTTAAATCCATGTTGTGTTAATTGTTTAAACTTTATATGCATTCCCACCATTTGTTAACATACTTGCATTTAATTGTAATGTGTACTTGAATTCATGTATGTTGTAACATTGTAAGCAATTCTTTGTAAGAACTACCTACTTGATAAACAATTCTTTTTATTTTTAAAAAAATATTGGACAATTTTATGTTTGATGATACTAATAAAGAGTTCAACATTTTATTTTATTTTTTCCATTTAAGGTGGATGGCTACATCGTGGTTATGGTGGGATGCCAAAGTGGCATTTTTTTTCAACTAGTGAATATAGTTGGTTATGCAAAAAAACAGTTTTGGAAATTGTTATGTTATGTATGTGTTCACGACATTATGGTGAAAACCCATCGCTATTTAGTTCATGTCACTACAATTTATTGCATGCATAAATTTATGGGGGTACTAGATCTAGAACATAAGGTAAATAGCTAGTGACTAAAGCTTTACCATGAAAGCATGTGTGGCTTTGATATATCTTGAAATTCATATATAATAAACTTCACCAAAATTTTGCATGTGGAAACAAAAAGTGTAGTTAGTCTATTAGATCACGTGCATTTGTCCCCAACTTGAAAAGGAATGAAATGTACATTTATAATTTATCATTAACACTAATGATAACATAAGTCTACCAAAACCAACAACCTACACTTTAAACTTGTTCAATGAACTCCTAGTTTTGAAATTGAAATGGTCACAAAGGTAAGATTCAATTTCAACATGAGAAACTTTGGGGATGTGAAAATTAGAAAGGTGTGACTAAAACAATTGAAATTTTTGCAATATTGAAATTATGATGCAATTAATTTAATTTTTTTCTTTTTGTTGTAAAAATGTTTAGTATTTTAGGATCAATAACATACTTACATAATAACATGGTCATTTAGGTACATAATTTATTCAAAATTTGAAAGTTTAATACAATGCACATGATATCAAGCTTCAATACAATCTAGTAGGTCAATAGAAGGTTTGGTATAATTGAATTAGACCTAGGTGCCATGTGGCCAAGTTTACATTTAACCAAAGCACCATATTGCTTAAAAAGTTAAATCTTGACCCAATTTAGGTGTCACTTGGCCTATGTTTAAGGATACATATGTATCACATGTGGCATGCACTACAAGTTTAAGCATGGCTTAAGCCATCTAGCCTAGGTATTTCATGGCTTCGCTTTAAATGTACTTTAAATGGTTAGCTCTAATTTAGCTAAGCTGAAGCATTGGTATGCTAATTTAATCAATAAGCTAACTACTAATTGGTCACCTAAATCAGGATCATACTATAATGTTATTAATTATTATAATTATAAAATGTAACTAACCTAATTTTAAATGAATTACAGTAACATTTGAGAGTAAAAATGTTATTACTATTATATATATTTGTCTCAATCTTTATAGTTAATGCAATTTTAAATATTTAATATTACATTAATTATATTATTGTAAATTAAATAATTTGTTGAATACTACTCCCTATTACATAATGTTATCTACAATAATAAGTATGTAGACTAAGCTAGTTAGTAATTGGGTACTAGGTACCTAGAACCACCCAACATTAAACACAAACCTATGTACCATTGAAAATTTTAATATTTTATTCATTTTTTAACCAAATCAATGAACAATTTTTATGTCATTGGAAGCACAATTTGAAAGATTACAAATTTTTTTAAAACACCAAAAGCAAAAGAGCAAAGAAGAAAACAAGAAAGAGGACAAATGATATTTTGTTTCAAAAAATTTAAGAAAAAACTCTAAACCCTCTTTACTTTAAACCCCATATATTTGTCAATATTAGTTTGTTTTGAGTAATCTAAAAACCTATGGGTGCACCAACTAGGGATATATAATAACTATTTCTATTCCAAAAGAATTTAATTTCAACATTCAAAATTGTAATATTTTTGTTTTAAATGTTTTGAAGAAGAAACTTTAAACTCTTTTTAGTTCTAAACCTAATATCTTTTTTCATTTTTAGTCCAATTTGAATGATTTAAAAACCTATGGGTGTGCCAACTAGGGATCTACAAGACCCCTTTGTACTCCAAATGCAACAACAACAAAGGAACAATGTGTAACAATAAACCTCCTTTGAGATCCCAAGTGTATGATGGTAGGCATGTTTACCCTAATTGAAATTAAGTTGCAACCTAGGATGCAACTACAATTTTTATCACATATTATTTGTCATAGTTTTCAAGTTTGTAAATAACATAATGAAGTTGGTGTATAAGTCATTTTTCAAAAGGTGAAGTTGGCATATAGCACGAACCAATAAAAAGGGTTGGACCTTAAAGGGCATGTGGTCAAAAAAAGGATTATTCTAAACATATGTATCTACCTTAAGCTTAAATAACACTACAATCTACTTATTTACCTAGGCCTTACCTACCTACCTATTTAAGCTTAGGTTAGGTCGATATATATAAATAGGTAGGCCTAGTAGGTAGGTATCATAATTTCCTACCTACCTACTTACTTCTAAGTGAACCTACATACCTACCTAAGCCTAGACATAACTCTAGGTAGGGCCATGTGTCAACAAACTATTGGTTACTTTTTACATGGCATAGTTGTAACATAATCAAAATTACAACTTGATGGCTTAATTGGAATATAGTTGAAAATTTAACTTGTTGTCCAATGATGTCATGATTTGTTAGTTCATCTAGTTCATCTAGTAAAAACTTCGACTGTAATGGTGAAATCATTTCCAACTAAAGTGGTCAAAGTGATTATTGTTGTGGTTGTCACTTTTTATTACAATTTCATTTTCAATTTATACTTGTCCACTCTTGTGGTTAACAATTGGAAAAAATAAATTGTAGTTGAAAATGTGATTTTCAATTTTAATTGTAATTGAACCCAAGTTGTAAACGTAGTTGGAAAAGGGGGTGTTTTTTACTAATGCTTGTATTATATTATGTAAATGGTGGTGATGAGTACATCAAAATGGCAGAATTCCTTGGATTTCGAAATCATAGACTTTAAAGTACCAAGTTATGAATTATACTATTTTACAAGCTTATAATTTCCTCATATGAATTCCTATTCAATATTTTCTCAAGCAAAAAAAAGTGGCTTTTCCTTGATGCCATATCACATTTTTCATTCAAATTTTTTTTAACCTTTCAAAATGTTGAAATAATGGTTGGGAATCATTTTTGCAATTTAACTCCAAACACTCCCTATACACAACTTTTTTTCCCTAAGTAAATGCATTTTAAGATGGCTCAATTTTTGAAAAATAAAGAGTCCACAAAAGTCTATTCTATGATGTTAATTTTGTAAGCTTTTGTGGTATCATTACTTCAATGGTAATAAAGTCCATGTTAATAGGAACCCAAGTACTCCAAATATATGCACCTTTGATTCTTTATAATCGAAAATTAAAGAAAATCAACTATGTTACGGATTTATGAAATAATGGCTCAATGAACTAACCATTCAAAAGTCATTGCTTTTAAACTTGGCTAAGATTATTGTAGGAAGAACTTCATATAAAAGTTTATTATTTGATGTTACACCACATATTGAGTCAATATAAATAATCTAGAATTGAATTCAATATGAATCTTTCAATTTTCTACCATTTTAATCAACCAACCAATCCATATTTTTCAATGTGATAGGTCTGTTCTCAAAAGTGGGTGTACTTTTATTAAGAAACAATTACACATCTGTTTTCATAATCAAGTTGTAAATCTATAATCAATTCCCAATTTAATATATTTTGTTGTTTGTTATAGGTGTTCAATAAAGGGCACTCTATAAAAATGGTCATTTTGAGTCAAAAAATGACCCACCTTAGTGTGGATCCATCTGTCTCAATGAAACCCCCTCTAATGCCTCCTTTTTGACTTTCACACATTTCCACTACACATTGGAATGGGTTTTTCAATATGTTGAATCACATTGAATTATAATCTTTTTGAAACATACAATTTATTTCATCCCAAAAACAACATCTTGTTGTCCCTCTCTAAAGTTGGTTGTTTTAAGGTCATGAAATTTGGGGTATCTAAGTGGGAACCTTTGAAAGTGATAGAAAATTGTGTGGGACTTTGCATATTTCAAGGGTTTAATGGGAGCATAGTTGGACAAAGTTGGCATCATGGTTTTGCAACTATAGTCAAAATGACAACTTGTTCAATTTTTGGGTATATATATTATTATTGGGTGAAAGCACACTAGGGTGTAATACTTTCTAACATATGTGGAGTTCATACTAGTGTTAAAATAAAAGCCCATATATACTATAGCAAAATACATTATATTGCACGTCATATGGCAAGGCTAAACTTTTTTTTATTTACTTATAGACTTTATCAATGATAGATAATTATATCAAAAATTTATAATTAAAAAAGTTTAATTATTAATTCAAATGAATAAAAAAATTTATAAAAAATCCATATGTCATTGTATATTTCAATTTATAGTTTTCAAAATCTTTCAAAATTGTCCTCCTTTGTATCCATGGCATCACACTACTTTCCATGTAAAAAAAATCACTCAACTAAACGTTTTAATAAATATAATGAATCCATAATCATATGACATGGATTGTGATGTAGGTTTTTAACACTTTAAATGTTTAATATTTGTTATGGTAACTCAAAATCCATTCTTCATATTCATATGATGTGATCACTTCATATAATATATTATTTTGTTGAGTCCTTTTCACAACTTATTCATTTAATTATTGTTCCGTGGCCAATAATCAAGTTGCCCGACAAAATTATGTAGTCACCCATATTATGTTTTCACCATGTTTCTAAATTTATAGTAATATATTTTAATGATTTAGATTTAACTACTCAAAAATGCCATTTATTTTCGTGACTAATAACTATGATAATAATGATTCAATTTTTAATGATGATGATGTGGCATGCCATGTGTAACAAGGTGTTATAACTAATATCAACCTCATAATTCGTGACATGAATTTCAATAAAATTACATTTATTGATTGGTCAAAAATGTTCATATTGCCAAAACATATATTTTATGACTTTTCCTATGCAACTATTGGATCCAACATGATCAAAGGAATGACTAAGAATGTACTTAGCAACTTACAAAAATGATTTTTAAAACAACTTTAATTGCATAAGACAAATCATTTAATTATCCAAGTTTAGCTTAAATAACCTAGTTTATTTTAATTTTATCACAATTTAGCCAAATTTAGCCATGTATTGCTTCAATAGTAAACTTGATCTTAATTTTGTTAAATTTAACCAAATATAACATAAGTATTCAAATTTAATTTAATTTATCATTGTTTAGCCATGTTTAGCATAAAAATTATGTTTAAACTTCATTTATATTTGTTTAGCCATGTTTGTTTAAAGAATTATTCTAAGTATAAATTATACTAATTTAACCATACATTAACAATTTTCATGTATGTTTAACCTAAATAATTGTGTTTAAACGTGTTTGCCATGTTTAGCCTAAAGAATTATTTTAAGTATAAATTATACCAATTTAACCATACATTAAAAAAATTCATGCATGTTTAACCTAAATTATTGTGTTTAAAGGTGTTTGCCATGTTTAGCCAAAGTACTTGTGTTTAGCTTCATTTATGTTTGTTTAACCATGTTTAGCTTAAGCGATTGTGTATAAGTTTTTTAGCCATATTTAACCATGTTTAACATAAGTATTTTAGTACCTTTAATTTCAGGTTTGACATAAATTATATATATTTCTTAAATGTTGAAATTTAAGAAAGTTAAAGTCCTTCCTTGTTGAAGATTTTTAAAATTATTGTTTACCAAAGCTGAAATTTTATAGGACTCCTAAGCTATTAAAAAAGTTTCTCCTTTATCATTAAACACCCCCCTAACATGTTCTATCCGGCACCTTTTATGGGTTTTACAATGTAGCCCTGTGGAAAACTACGTTGTTGTATTGTAAGGTTTTTAATTTTTTTCCCTTTTTGACTTTGTGTATGCAATAAATGAAAAAAATAAACCCTAATTTTCAATGCTTGATGGTACGCTAATGGTTAGTGCCATGTTTCATGTAAGGGAGGATCTGGGATCAAAACCTATCTCGTGAAGTAAAACATTGGTGATGAATAACATGCGGATATTTTGAAATTTAAATGGTTTTGTCAAAAAAAAAATTTAATAATTTTTTTGCACCGAAATCATTTTTTCAAGACAAAATAATTATTCGGCAATGAGATGTTGAACATGAAAAAGTATTATGGTAGTTTTTAAATATATATATAAATAACCATATTTAACCATGTTTAGCCTAAATAATCATATTTTCTTTTATTCGTGTTATGTTTAACCATTTTTATACTAGCTTAGTTTGTCTAGCCTAGATTAACCTAGCTTGGTTTAAGTCTACATTAGTTTAATCTAAGTCCAACCTATAGCTTAAATAGTTGTAGGCTAGACTACATTAATTTATTTTTAGTTTAGGGAGGCCTAGATTATATAGGCTAGGTTTATAAGTAATCTAGGTTGACCTAACTTATCCTAAGTCAACCTAAGGAAGCATAAATTAACCTAGGCTAGGTTGGTAGGTAGTAGGTAGGTTGACCTAGGTCAACCTATGTAAACCTAGGGTGGCCTAGTTTAATTTGAGGTTAAGAAAATTATTTTTATAATTTTGTGTTTAATATAGTTAGTATGAAAGAATGTGGTAGTGCAATGGATGAGGACTTCAATTGAACCCCAAAGTGGATGTGAGGGGTTCAAATCCTTGCTCTTATAACTTATGATACTTAGTTTAAGTAACCTAGCATAAGTTATGTAGGTTAGGAAGCCAAGGTTTGCTTTTAACCTAGGCCACTTAGCCTAGGCTAGTTAGGCTAAGTTAAATTGACTTTTGGTTAGGCTACTTAAGCTAGGTTAGGTTGACTTTTGGTCATGCGTGATGATTCATAATTGAGTGTGTTTATAAATTTTTGACACATGTCATCCATCTATCTAGGTGTCTTTTCTAACATTTAATTGAGTAAAACAATTAGGGTGAAATGGCATGCACTTTACATGTCAAACCAAGGTCAATGATGACATGGAATTTCAGTAATATAATAAAACAAAAAAAGATTGGGCTTTGCAACTATACATCCTTTGCAACTAAATGGATGAAATGACATGGGTTTAACAACTCAATAGTCACTAGTCACAAATGTCATTTTGGGTTTTACTACTTTCCTTTATGACAATGTATTTTTAAACAAAGGCACAACTTATACAATTTTAGTTGTTTTGTTAACATGTTGCATGCACTAAAATTTTGAAAAAAAGAAAAATATTTTATGTTTGATTATATGTTGATGAATATTAAATAAATGCAAATGTAGCAAGCAATGCTAGAATTATAGTTTTTATTTTCAATTTTACAAGATTATGTAAGTTTTGCACATTTTTTTGTTAGAAATACATTTTGATTTTGTGTTGTGGTTTGGAAAATATTTAGTATTTACCATTTGGTGGCCATCCCTAAGATGAATTCAAGAAAAGAAATTAGGATTTATATGTCTTGTTACTAATTTTGTTGTTTCAAAAAATCGATAGGATAACATAATTTTATTTTTTTGTGTTTCTACAAAAAAATTATTGATTTTCTTAAGGACAAGAACATGAGCGGGGTAGTTATCGTAAGGGTTTGAGCTTGAAAAAGAAGGTTGTCAAAAAGAATAGTGAACACAAAAAATTAGGGCTCAAATGGTGACCTTAAATTTGCAGAGGTAGATGGATTAAACAACAAACTAAAAGAATGAAGTTGTGGAATCAAAAGACAATGAACACCATATGCATTAGGAATCAATGTAATTTTTCACACTAAAATGGATGAAGCATATAGTATAAGGTTTTCCAAAAACTCAAAAAGTGGGAAGCAACAAGGACACCAAACATCAAGATCAGGGGTCAAAGTGTTCACCCAACAATCTACTTTGAATATGTTTCAACAACCACCAAAAGAATGGCAAGACGACCTACACAATGATGAGGTTGGAAAGTAATGCAAGTGGTTGCAAAAGTTGAATTGCAAAAATAATGTTTGGAAGAATAAGCATATATGACAAAGGTGGTGTATTAGCATTGGAGACCAAGGCCCAATTGGAAAACAATATTTAGTATGTATTGATTTCCACAATAGGAACAACTCCCAAAACTAATGGATACATATAACAAACCAATGAACAAAACATGAAGCAAGATGAGTAATGCATGGTTCAATCTTGAGAACGGGTTGGAACAAAGGGATTCACATCATGTCCTGGAGCCCAACGAATGTAACTATTATCAACATGAGGGACACATGGTTTTTGACTATCCTTTCATTGAAGAATTTGTATGCCAAGGTTTGGTGAATCATGTTATGAACTATGTTCATAACAAATTAAGCTTGGAAAACCCACACGATAAAAAAGTTGGGTGGTACCATGCATAATTTGAGCATGATAGATTTAATACATAACAAAGATGGTGAGGAATTGTAAAGACACCAATTACAATTCGAATTCCTTACCATTTCATCCATATTATGCTCATAACTAAGTGCAATTGATAGTAATTTCAACATGGATGGGATACACAAAGCAAATGGTGGAAGTACAATTGGGTGGACCCACTAGGAACGTCACACTAAATTTTACTGGACTTGTCAAACTTTGAAAAAATATAGGAAACACTTTTTTTAAAAAATTCATTAAATTTTTTTCTTGAATACATTACCAATGTTCTATAGAATTTGAAACTCTAGTAAAATTTTAAAAATATTTTGAATTTTGATGTTCCTTATCATTCTACTTTTAAAAAGTTTAAAAAATGTCACAACTTCATGAACTTTTCATAGGTACTTTCTACTTGCTTTCTTAATTTGGTAATCAAGTGAGTAGATGTGATTTAGTTATCAATTTTCAAAGTTTAACAACATGATTTATAAAGGGGCCATGACAATTAGGAATACAAATTTGTAATATTTCTCACTTAATTTTTATCCCAATAAAAATTTAAGGCCATATATTTTGGAATGCAATGGATAAACATGAGAAAAAAAATATTTTATAATTGTGTAAAGATTTAAAGGAAAGGGCCCATGAATATTATTTGGCTAATTTTGGTTCTTTAACATTCTTTGAGGTGGTTCCTAGTGGGTGCCACCCAATTCTACTTTCACCCAAATCCCATTAAGTATATGGTTCCAATGCATAAAGTTTGGGCAACCTAGATAGTGACAACTTTGAGTGAAGTGTACAACATTGTACCTATCCACATTGGAATGTCACCAAATATACAAATGCTTAAACCATCTTAAAAAGGAATGGAGCTAGGGGAAACCACATAAACAAAGATGAAAATGAGGTCCATTGGATTGAATTTAGACCTAGATCCAAGTATAACATGCATGGAAGCATAAAATTCTAATTGTTTTTACAAAACTAGTAATTTTGTCACATATTATATTTACAAACTTGATTGTCACCACACATTGGACATAATCATATATTATGGGAGTAACACTTGGTTTTGTAATGGCAAAAGATGTGGTGGTTAACTATTGTAACCCCATCCTATGGCGTTAACTACAATGGCACCACCTACAACGGTGTTTATTTCGACTACATTATGGCCATACCCAAAAGGAAAACAATTTGATCCTTCAATAGCTTTTATAAGAATAGCAATTCAATTTGCAAAACTATTTTCCAAACCCTACATGAGACCATTGAACTATCATGAATATAAGAAAGACTTTGATCCAAATGCTCATGTATGAATATTTAAGGTTAACATCAAAGCTAATGGTGAAATAAAGGATGAGAAAATAATGAATATGTTCAGCTTTGCACTCAAGGATATTGCATTTGATTGCTATTGGTGTAGCAACTACATGAACAATTACCCAAGCTACAAATTTGTTGACCTAAAGTAGGCCTTGTCTAAGTGTTATCAAATAATGCAAAATAATGAATCAACATTACTATGTGAAGAAAGAATTTCAAAACTTGAAACATAAAGTTCTTTTTCAATGGCATAAGTAGCACCAACATGTTAAACAATGAAACCAAGCATGTACTAAACAAATTGTCATTGCACCAACCACAAAGTGGACACATGTCGAAATAAGAAGAAAGTAGAATTGGCTACATGGCAATGTTAGAAGTTAATGCACATGCTATTAAATTGCTTAAACCATTGATGCATCCTTGTCACATATGTAGAGTCATTAGGCATAAGTTAACAAATTGTTTAAATAAGGTTGCTAATTTATTTTTTTGTTAATGTGAAAGTTACAATTGCATCAATAAATATGGTCGATGTGCATGTGGCAACAACTAGAAGCAAAACAACTAAAGTACATACACTCAAGGAACACAAGCCAAAAAAGAAAAAAAGTGCAATAGATTGGGAAGTAAAAAAACGTGCGAAGAAATCTATGGTTGAAACTCCATAAAAGATGCAAGTCGCTATTCCACATGTGGATGTACTTCCAACAATATTAAAAGAATGGAATACTAGTTGGGTGGGAATGTTAGATACAAAAATAATTACATTTAAACATCAAAACAACAAGAAGTACCTTATGTTGGCAATAACAAGTTAATATCTATAGAACATATTTTCCAAAATATTAGTAAAAAAATGTTGGAAATTAACTATATTTTGAACCTTGGACAATGGTTAAAAAGTTCTTTATCTCAATAAGTATTTATAGGTGAAAGTACACTACAAGGAGCCAACTTATTGCGTAGTTTCATGACACATGTGCGTAAAGTATACATTTCCAAAATGTGTTGCATTTAATTTTGGGTTTCACTTTTGGTGTTTCAACTTTATATTTTGATTTCACAAAGTTAATGTTATATAATACTATTTGATTAAATTCAAGGAATAATTGGTATATTTATGGTATATATGCAACAAAATATAGCCCATTTAGTTTTTAAAACTACAATAGGTTTTGGTTTGAATTAGTCAACCAACAAATGTTTGTAATGGAATTTTTAAAAATGGCCCACTTCACATTTCTTCTGATGATCACACTAAGGTGAAAATATTCATATATCTTCATTTCTTCCTCCAAAACCCTACAATATGAAAACAAAATTCCATCACCATATCCATCAAATCATTTCAACTTTCATTAATTCTACAATGTGACATTCATTACACCAAGAAACTCATGAAACTAGATCAAATTTGAAAAAAAATATTGATGAGGATTAACCTTTTGTTCAATGATGTGACCAAAATAGAATTCAAATGTGTTGGTGTTTATTCGAAGGAAAAAATCATTAAATGCCGACATGGGATGATTGAAAGATATTCCCCCTAAATCAATTTAAATGAACATGCATCACCATTGGAATTTATATATATATACATTCATTTTCTTACATAAGAAAATGAACGTATATATATAAATTAATGTTTATGTTGAAATCCAACTATGTCATATTCTTCAACATACATCATATTTTCAAAGACTTCTCAATTATACAAAGAGAAACAATCATTAAAAGACACCATAGAAACTTTGCCACAATGATTCATTTGAACACCAAATTAAGAAAATATCATGTGGCTAATATGAGTTGTAATCTATCTATGAAACAACCAATGGTTTGGCAAGTTGAGGTATGCAAACAAAGTTTTTTTTTCCTTAAAAACCCAAAATTAGTGATGGATGTAAACATTAGATAACAACACATTTGAAGTCAAAAAATCCACATGTTCTCTAAATTTATTCAAATCTATGGGGTACATTAGGGAAGTTTTAGGAAAATGAAAAAGAAATCAAAAGAGGGGAGTAGGAACTTAGAAGTTTTGTGAATGGTATTTTGGAGGAAGCAAGAGGAAAGTAAGAAGAGGAGAAAACCTCTACATGTGCATTTGTAATTAATTCTTTAATTTTTTTTGAAAATGAAAAGTTATAGGGAGGGAAAATAAACATGGGTTTTGAGTTTTAAATCTTACTTATAGGGTTTCTGAATTTCTTAAAAGGGTTGAAGTTTCTTGCCATTTGAGGTTATTTATTGGCTAAAGAAAGCTACATGGGAGAGAAACCTTTTATTTTTTGTGGTTGTAAAACTTGAAATTAGGGTTTGTTGATGGGGTTATAAGTGAAAGCACACTATGGGTGACTAACATAATCTTGTCGCAATTTGTTGGAGTATCAATTATTGGCCATGGAACAAAAAAAAAAAAGATATGAAAAATGCTCATTTGTAATATTAAAAACCACCTTTAAAATGGATATTTTTAAAATTTGGAATTTTTTATGTTTGAAAAATCACAAGGGGAACATGATAATTTGGAGTATCAACTTTTTCAAAATAGGCTCCATTACATTTGAAGATTTAAAAAATCATGATTTTTGAAGATGTGTCTTTAACAAAAGTTATTCATTTTTATGTGATAAGCACGTATGCATAACATACATGATGTATGATCAAGGTGTAATAAAAGAATATAGAAGTCTAGAACACAATTCTTAACTAAGTGTGAAAATGCAAAATTTGGGTTAATGGACCAACACATTAATGCCACATGTCACATGCAATCCTTGGAAAAAGACTTTTACCTTGATGTCTTGGATTCCTAAGATTGTGAATACACCCAA
>Ga0209208_10007041_pt1 | contig 15389 bp, 15 predicted proteins | sample S1TSphfallax_3_FD_187694 | JGI IMG/M metagenome (GOLD analysis project Ga0209208, IMG submission 187694) | Host-associated microbial communities from peat moss isolated from Minnesota, USA - S1T2_Fd - Sphagnum fallax MG (SPAdes) (version 2) | ecosystem: Host-associated > Plants > Peat moss >...
AATACATATCAGTCCCTTCCAGATGATGTGGTGAGACTCGTCGGGCCGAGCTGTAAGCACGCTCTGCTTCTGGGTAATCAACCATTTCAAAGTATGCTCTCCCAACCTAGAGACAAAATTGGTTGAGGAACACTTTTTAGACAATCCTCACTTTTGTATGACAGTTCAACACCATATTGACCTGTAGAAAGAGAACCCATTATGGTTTAGTGATCGGAGCATCACCTGACAAAGCACCCAGCCAGTTTCATACTGTTGCTGTTGTAGCTTCGAGAAGGCCTGCATAGCTTCCTGTCACATTGCCAGCCCACATGTAAAACAGCATATCAACCAAGAGGGTTTTTGAACTCTTGTCCATTGGAGGCTTGTCTCTTCTACAAAAAAATGGCAAATGTATGCTCAAACACACACAGGTCAAACACACACAGGCACTTTCACACACATATATACACCACTCACAGACACATATAATCCATGAGAATGTGCTGCCATGACTCCCCACTGACTTCATCAGCTCCCAACAGTGGATGGAGATGAGTATATAATAACCCAGCCCAGAATTTTGGTCTTGAGTCCTGAGTTTCCATTGCATATATGTGCTACTCAGACAGAGTACCACACATATATGTGCCTGCAGCCATTACCTCAACAATGCAACACCAGACACAATACACACAAGAACACAAGAATGAATATTCACAGATGCAACCCAGCAGCATTTTTCTGTCCCTCACCTGGCAACGAAACATACAAAGGTGTCGAAAGCCTTCTCCAAGAATTCGTAGCAATGAAAAAAGTTCCATGGCTCCCTCTGCTGCACGTGAGTCCCGAGATGCCCCCCGAAACATAATTCCTACACCATGAGGATCATCATCAACTGACCCCCTTCTGCTGCTGCTTGGTCCCTCCTCTCCTCCAGCCACTTCCAAGCTTTCCACAGATCTCCTGCCTGAAATACCAGCAAAGTATAAAGTTCATAGTTTGAAGCAAAAGCTCATCCTTCTATGCTAGCTCACTTCCTTGTACAAAATGATCAGAGAAGCACAATGGCCTCTGAGCAAAAGGACATTTATTTTTCAATTACCATCATCACTGCCATCAGTGCTGCCTGCTGTCATCTTCCTTGAGATACTCATTCGCAAGGAGTTTGCTGCTCCCCCCCTTCCAACCAAACCTGGACTTCCAGCCAGTAAGCCAGGGACAACACCACTTCCACTAGCACTCCCAGTTTGACCAAGTGGACCACTACCACTTGTTGAGCAAGGCTGCTGTGATGTTCCGTCTCCACCGGTATTGAGTCTTGTGCTTCGTCTAGGTTGCTCAAAAAGTCTCCCAGGTATCTGTTCCCACACCCCCACAATATTTCTCTTATTGTCAGGCAGCCATACAGTGACACAGAAGAGTGAAGATGTACATGTTAAGTGGCTAGAACTGGAGCTCAAAATCCTCTATCAGATAATGGAAGGAGGTTTTCTTGCATGCTCCTTGCATGCTGGGGCTACAATGACAGCAGGATATGCAAAGCTGAACCTTCCCTTCTCACACACAAGTAGTTTCAGAAGAAACTCGAACCCAGCCTCTGAGGTATGAAACCACTATGCCACTCCACTAACTACAAGCTTCAGAGGTCAGATTATCTGATTTTGGTTCTTTTGTTTGTGAAAAACTGGTGATGAAGTTCAGAGAGACAGTGGGTGTGCATAATAATGACCTGAGTATACGCAGCACGAGTAGAAAGTGACCGTATACTCTGCACCCATTCCCCAGCCACCATGGAATCTATGAGAATACACCCAATTGCATCCTCTAGCTGATTGAGGAACTCAACCAGATGTAAAGAATGTCTCCAGGTTTCCATGAAATTAATTTCGGAAACCTCAACTATAAGGCTCTGAGTGCTCCAGTTATGGGGTGCCTTTGGTGCTTTTAAGCACCTTGGGGAAGAGAAGCAATTGTGGGTGAAAAACCCCAAACAAGGAAGGGCCTAATTCAGGAAGTTGTTGCCATACATCTCTCCTATCAAGGCCTCCCACTCATAGACCTGCAACTTAAGAACTTAAGAAACCAACATAAGCACCATGTGGATCCACAGCTAAAAGTGCACAGACACAAGAAGGTGGAACCTGGACTTGTCCACTGAACATGTGCATGTGTACAAGGTTTCACCAGTTCTTTGTATAGCTTACAAAGTTCACCAATTTCAGTCAGTCAGCTGCTTATTGCTTCACCACTTCAAGAACAGGGGAGAGAATAAATGAGAACCTTCCGAAATTTTCCATCAGGATCAACGAATTTGCGGCGTTGCTGTGGGTTACCAGATGCACCAACACCCCCTCTTGACATGCCATCTCCGGCTCCTCCAGACGAATGACCTGGGGAACTCCCAGTCCCAAAAGGTGGTAGCCCTTGCACATTCCTCCCTGGTGCTTGGGGACCCGCAGCTGACATCTGAAAGAAGTAAGCCATAACCACTTAAGACTGAAAACTCGTGGCCATCTTGACATTGCCACCTGACTATGAAGAATTCAATCCAGTGTCTCTCTCAAACTGTTTTGGCCACAGCCTGCCACTTGATTCATGAAAGTGAAAGGACCCAGACATCCATAGTACAAAAGAGCAATGAGAAAATTACTCTGCAGACTCCATGTACCTACAGCAAGCTGAAAACCCGGTGGTGCTGAACATGGCTGAGGATTTCCTTACCTGAGGTTGAACAGGAGAGGGTGTGCTGTATGAAGGAGTTGGAAAACCCGAAGTTGAAAGTCCAGAACTTGCTATTCCTATGTCAGAAATTGCCAAGGGCAGTCGTGAGTGCTTTGGGCTCCCATTGCTGGAATAAGGTGTGCGAAGAGCTTGAAGCCCATAACCAGAATCAAACTCATCCATAACATAGGAAGGGGCAACTGCTGGTTGTGGACGGCCTTCCAGGTGTAACTGCTGCTGCTGCTGGAGATGCAATGCTGCCATATCCCCATAAAGAGTAGCCGCATCCTCATCTGCCCCTGTTCAGCATATAAGACTTGTAAGAGCTGACAAAAAAATTTCAACAACATGATGAGCAAATAGCACCATGTCTGGCCACGTATTCAATTGAGACAAAACCAACCATCAATATGCATGACCAAGTTGAACCAGAACTAGATTTGACTCAATACAATGAGATGCCTCATGTGGGTAGCCCTCATTCAAGATCCCAGGCCTTCAACTACACATGCTGACATACAGACAATACATTTCCTATGTGCAATAGAATGAACTGACTTTTAGTCAAGTAGCTGCACATTTCAGGTTTCCAACCCATATTGGCCTTTCCTCTGAGTACCTGGCCTGACTATAGTGAACCAAAAAGAACAATTGAGAGGAGAAAAGGAAGAGAAATGTCGCTTGTGATTGATGGAGAACTCATCACTGCATAGAAATACATACCCAGCAAGCACAAATCTTCATATGCTGACCAGAAAAAGGGGTCGAGTGAAAGTGCCTGTGTGTAAAAGCCTATCGCAGCCTGTCTTCGGTCACTTAATCTGCACAACACACACCTATTTCTCAGACTCACTGAAAAATACTTTCCATCTCACTAGCACTTCCAACAAGATCAACACAAAGAGCTTCAGAATCTTTTTTAAATTCTAGTTTTCTGATTCCATTGAAGCACAAAGGTTTATTTGCAGAACAAAAGTTTGGATTCAGATGAGAGCTCCAGATCCTTTTGTTAAGGTCACCTGTTTTTCTCAATTCTGTTTGCAATAGAAGTAGATACAAGAGACAAAAATAAAACCTAGCAGAAAAAACAGAGAAACATTACCTACAAATCACTCCCAACATATATTGGCAAGCAGCTCCATTCACTGCCTGCCCCCAAACCAGACAGATACAATGCATACACATCAGCCACATGATCATAAGGTCATATTCCTCAAAAACCACTGCACGAGAGGAACACTGAGTTCAGCATTGCTTAACACCAATCTTTCTTTTGGCAGTAATCATTGCAAATTCATGAGCGTGTTGCATCATCAGATGACTTTGTCAAAGAGAGTCATATGGTGCTAGAGATATTGATGCAAGTAGCTGAAAAAACACACTGTAAGAATGGGAATGGAGACAGACCTCTGATCCAGATTCAACACAGCTAAGTAATGCAGCTTCTGCCTCTCCCATACTATCCATTTCAAAGCATGCCAGTGCAAATAGGTAGCGACATTGTGTTGACTTTGCCCCTACAAAATACACAAACACAACACCTATCAAACTGTTGCAGAAAAGAAGAATGGTTATTAACTTGATCATCTGCACTTTGCTAAACGCACTCTTTGTACTCACATATTGAAGCCCAAAACAGATACACAAGCAGCAAGCAACCCTAGCAAGATCATTCTGAATTGAGGAGCTCTTCAACAACAAGAAATGTGACATACCTTTGAGAACATGGTATGCCCTGTGTGCTTGATTTCTCCTAAAGTAGCATGTTGCTAGAAGGAGCAAATTGTTCTGCAATCAACAAAACCACATCACAGCTAAGAATACAGATCTTCAAACCTTCTCTCTGGTTGGAACCAACCATGACTCAAGCTGATGCCTTACTCTTTGACAAGAAGCACCTCCAGATGACCAGCAGTGCACAGTCAGTTGTAGTAGCAGCTATGTACTACTACACTCCAAATACATTCAATCCCATGATCACAAGAATACTGCAGTTTTGCATGATGAGAGAGAGCTCAGGCAAAATTCTAGCTGAAAATTGTACACTCAAAAGTTGAATACTCAATCACAGATTGTACAAGATCATGACCACATTTCCAAATGCTTGTAAAGTCTCAACTTCTGCTTGCTGTGTGATAAAATTACCACCAGGAGCTGTGATGATGGCAGTGACCATCAGGTCAACAAAATCCTCAACATGTAGCAAGCTATGAGCATTCCCATCAAAGTCCTGTAAGAATTCTCAAGCATCTCAAGGAGACCCTAGTTGCAAATGCATCATGAAATCAGTCTGCCCTACCAGTGAACAACCTCGCAGTTGGTCAGTCTCTCTCTCTCACTCATTGTGCAACAAAAATCATGGCGTCACGAATTCCTTGACCGCATTCTCTCTCTTAGAGGTGAAAGAAATCAAAGATACCATCTCAGAAAAGATGCAGCTTTTCTTCTTCCACTACGACATCAATCTTGCCTTGTTTGCCATGTACAAACAAGCAAACCCAAGAGAACATTGCCATTGCTTTCAGCATTCTAGAAGAAGAGTCTATTGCTGCATTGAAGCAAAGAGCTGTCATGCTAAGGATTGAGAGACACTTCAGAGAATACTCCTAGAGACTCAGAATCACAGTTTTTTTTTTTTTTTTGGGGGTAAAATAAAAGCTTGATAGCTTCTTCTGAAACACGCAGACATATCAAAAACAAGAGAGAAAAACATCTGCAGAAAATCCAAAAACCACCAACATCACCATCACTACCACCACCACCACCACCACCACAAAAAGGTTTAGGGTTTAGGGTTGAGGATCCCCCCGGGAAGCTCCGAATCTGGAAACAGAAAAGCAAACGGAATGGAAATGGAGACGATGGTGCTACATTTCGGGAACACGGAACCACGCACGCACTCACCTCCGAAGGAAACTCGGCACATAGTCGCTCGCACAGGAACGTAGCATTGCGGTACATGTAAACGCGCAGAGAAGCGCACACGCACTCGTACAGAGACGCCTCCATTCCGTCTCCCTCTCACTCTCTCCCTCCCTCCCTCCCACCAAAACCTCTCACCTCCAACTCCAAAGCAACAACAACAACAATAGATCCATACCGAAGACACGCTCAACACAGACAACACACAGAAACAAACACAGACAAGAGATGCGAACAATGTTGTCTCAGCTCCAGACCATGAACCTCCTCATCATCCTGCAGACGGACTCATCTCCAAACTCTTTTCTTCTAGCTCCCCACGCGACTCCCAAAACCCTAATCCACCAATGCAGTCAGTCACTCCCTTCTCATCATCAATGGCAAAAGCTTCGTCGTCGACGGGAAAGCAGAGACATCAGTAGTAGCAGCAGCATCACAGCAGCAGGTTCAGCAAAATGCAATGCAGATTTCGATGATGATTATTGTGGCAAGCATGAATCCAGCAGTACTAGTACACGCTCCCTGCTGCTCCCCTTGCGCCACGGCTACTTTCCCTTGTTGTATGTATGTTTCTCACAAGCAACTCCTGCTTGCTGCTGCTTCTGCTGCTGCTGCTGCACACCAACTCCCTTGTTCTTCGTTTGAAGTTTTGAGCTGTTTGGGTGTCCCAGTCTGGTGGGTCCCGTGGCGTTTTCTGACGAGAAGGGAGACTCGGACGAGGATCTTTCAGAATCCGAATTCCGCGAGTGTTCGGAGACACAAGTACCCGCCCCAACATCGTCGCTGCACTTCTTCGTCATCCACTTCCTCCTCTTCCTGGCTCGCTCGCTCGCTCTCTCGCTCGCCGCATTTGTGCTTGTTTTCAAGCGCTTCTTCAACTTCCAGTCTCTCTTCTTCCTTTTGGTTTTTTGCGACTCCCACTCCCTTCTGTGCCTTCTTCTGTCTGTTGGGTCCGGGTGTTTGGAGTCCGTGTTGTCGTGGGAAGCTTCTGGCTTTTTTTCTTCTGGATCCCTTGCCTCTTCTCCTCTTTCTTTCATCATCCTCTTTTTGTGCTTCAGTTTCTGGATTTGAGCTTTGGGTGGTGGTCATGTGAGAAGCTTTGGAAGCTGTCAAGATGGTCAACAACGCAGTGACAAACCAGCACTGCATTGTGAGGGATCCAGTCTTCCTACATCCATGTCCATGTCGAATTCTTCCCGCACAACTCACGACCTTCAATTCCTCCTTGAGTTTCCTCCTGTCTGCAGGTTGTAAGCTTCGGGTATCCAGACTGAGAGGGTCTGCAGCAAAAACTCGCATCACACATAGTCGCTGCAGTTATGGTTCCAGGGAGGAGGAGGAGGAGGAGAAGCTTGAGAGGAGGAGTAGTGGATTGCGGGGGATGAAGATGAGGATGAGGAATTGCAGCCATAGGAGAACAGAAAGGGAGCATGTGTGGGTGTGGAGCTTTGATGGGTCTTTCTTGAGCTCCAGAACAAGGGAACTTCAGCTCATGAGGTTTGTATGCTTGGCTGAGCCCTATTTGATTGCAAAACTGGATTCAGCAGAGCGGACGTACAAGGAGCTTTCAGTAAGATTGGCAGACCCAGATGTAGCCAGCAACAACAACGAGTATCAGAAGCTTGCAAAGACTGTGGCAGAGCTGGAAGAGGTGGTGACAACCTACAGAGATTTCAAGACTGCAGAAGTACAACTAGAAGAAGCCAAAGAGCTGGCAAAGGAATCAGCAGGGGATGACAAGGACATGGCTGCCATGGCAGCTGATGAAGCTAATCTGCTTGCACAGAAGCTCGAGTCTCTTGAAGACCAGCTCAAGATGCTTCTGTTGCCTTCTGATCCTCTGGATGCCAGAAACATCATGCTTGAGGTTCGAGCTGGAACAGGTGGTGATGAAGCTGGAATTTGGGCAGGTGATCTTGTGCGCATGTATCAGAAATTTGCAGAGCGTAATTCTTGGAAGTTCTCCACCATTTCTTGCACTGAAGCTGAGAGAGGAGGCTACAAGGAATTTGTCCTGGAGATTACAGGTGAGTGATTTTGCACTCATTTCCATACGCCCCCGAATACATACATATATACATAGAAGTGAGAAAACAAAAAGGCAGAAGTACTCAAGTGCAGTTGGATTGATTGCACGGTCTTTTCCATAAGCCTCAAACACATATATATGTATACATGGAATGAGAAACAAAGAAATGAGGATGTACTCAATACATCTTTTTCTGCTTGGAAATTTCAGGTGACCGAGTATACAGTAAGCTGAAGTATGAAGCTGGTGTGCATAGAGTTCAGCGTGTGCCAGCTACAGAAAGTCAGGGACGTGTGCACACATCCACTGCCACTGTTGCAATCATGCCAGAGGTGGACGAAGTGGAGGTGGTTATCGATCCAAAAGATATCGAGCTCACAACAGCAAGATCAGGAGGTGCGGGAGGGCAGAATGTGAACAAGGTGGAAACTGCAGTAGATCTGATACATAAGCCGACTGGGATTCGTATCTTTTGTACTGAGGAGCGCTCACAGCTCAAGAATAAACTACGGGCTTTTCAGCTCCTTCGTGCCAAGCTTTTTGACATCAAAATCAGAGAGCAGCAGGAGTCCATCAGCTCTCAGCGGAAATCACAGGTAGGAACAGGTGCACGTTCAGAGAAGATTCGAACTTACAATTACAAGGACAATCGTGTTTCAGATCACCGTACAAAAATCAACTTTGATCTGATGTCATTTCTCAATGGGGATATCAATGGAGCTGTACAATCATGTGCAGCAATGGAGCAGAAGGAATTGCTCGAGGAGCTTGCAGCTTCTACAGATAGATCAGCTGTCTAGGTGATGATACTCATTCAAATGGGTATTATTCCAACCTATTTTTTGGTGATGCTTTCTTCACCCTAACAAACTCTTTTGTTCTCTGATTTGTACCAAATGGATCACACTTTTGTGGAATCAAGTTTTTTTGTCGCCAACAACTGTGGTTTACTCTACTGTCAAATTTTGTGTGCTTGCTGTTTTGTATGTGCTTGAGTGAATGAGGAAACTATGGACTTCTTTCTATTACCTCTGCCTCTTGAGTGCTAGCCAACTTCATGACTGAATCTTCCTGTTGCTTCTGGAAATGCAACAGAACCTCAGGGTGCAGGTTTTGTGTGTAATGATTTGCCCGGATTCTGGGTGGATTACTATGCACTTGTCAACAGTATATAGATACATTCTTCTTGCAAGATCCCTATCATATGTGCAAACAAAATGACAAGGCAAATGGAGGAGATGAAAACAGAGAAGAACAGAGTTGGACCCCCCTCACAATTTGTCTTGATAGTCAGTATCTTTCTGCATTAGTTGAAGATGGCACCCCAGAATTTTCAGCGTAGCATCAACGATACAGCAGCTTGCAGCTTGATGGGGCCTGATTGAATCCTCTTAAATCTCTCTCTCTCTCTCTCTCTCTCTCTCTCTCTCTCCCACTCATAGTATCAGGATTGACACCTGTTGGATTCACTCAAGCATGTGTATATATATGAAATTTCAGAGAAATCTCCATAACAACAATTTGAAGGTGCCATGAGAATGAGTGTGGTCATAACCTTGTGAGAGAGCACTCACAAAGCATAAGACCATCTTCACCTTCATCACAAGCAGTATTGATGAGCTGCCATGACTACCCTCTCACTTCATCAGCTCCCAGCAGTAAGAGAAGCTCTCGTTTTCTCCACACTGAACTGCAGATTGACAATATTTGTTCACTGAATTGTGTCACATCCAACAGAGGATTGGGAAGCAGAAGCTTGCACCTGACAAAGACACCCCCCAGGTGCTATGAGCAAAACCCACCTTCATATATATCATACAGTTGCTACTTTGATTCGATTTTTTTAGTATGTCTAATTCTGTAATTTTTTACATGTTGGTGAGAACTTAAATTGATAAATTGAAATTGTTGTGATGATCACACATTGGGTAATGAGCTTTCAATGGAATAAATGTTGCAAAATATATAGTAATAGACATGAATTATTGTATCGTTACTATAACATATGAGAAGAACCTTTTGTTAGCACATTGTAACTTATGTACCTATTTATGTTACTGAAGTAGACCAAATCAAAGATTCAGATAAATAATGCTCCATTAGAGCATCTCTAGCAAGATACCATGAAAGGCATATCAACAAATAACTTGTCATAAATAGTCACAAAAGTCCCATTGAGCTTGGTCCATCACCACCCTTAAACTACAAAAGCCCAAGAGACCTTATCTAATTTCTCTCCTCTACATGAAAGCGAACAATAAGATAAAGGAGCTTCATGCAAGCCATTACATCAAATTTCATGACATCAAAAAAGGAACTTATGACATCATGGAATGATTTTATGGTTTTGGAGATTGTTGCACAAATGCTACAAGACCAATTGGAGAGGGTGAAAGAAGACATAATGAACCCATGCCAAAACAATTGTCAACATGGTTGTTGCAACTTGGAAAAAAATGTTGATCTCAAAAGAGGTGAGAATCGTGGCCATATTCTCAATGCCAAAAAAATTTCACAATGTTTAAAAGCACAAAGGAATATTTTAGACTATGACAAGTTGGAGAACTATAGAAGCTCAAGGACCTTCTTTGACAAGGAGTTTTCAATGAACTTCATGAAGTTTCAACTCTTGTGGCTCTTGCAAATGTTATGACTTTAATAGTCTTTTCAACTTCTATGGCAAACCTAAACCTTCTAAACTCAAATCCCACCCTTCAATTTGTAAATGAATTTGTTGAAACACATTGAAGCAAGAATGCAATTGTAACTAAAATTTTGAAATAAAACACAATTGTATCACAAAATTGAAAAATAGTGTGCATTTTTTTCAATGATTGCTTCTAAATTGCCACAAGTGCTCAATAAGGTCATTGCACATAGTTTAAAATGAATGTTAGAATTATCTATGGCTTTAGTACCTTGCATGAACATTGCAAAAGACAATCCTCATTGAAATTGAATGCCAACATTCAACTCAATAGCCTTTACATTATCATCACACTCATCCAAAATCATGTTATGTAAAACTACACAAGCCCTGAAAATGTCAACAATAATCTCATAGTCCCATTGGCATTGTTGATTTGCAATGATTATAAATCAAGCTTGTAAACATTCTCCTTGTGGTTCATGAATTGAAAATTGATGACCATAGGTAGATGCCATCAACCAATAGCTAATAGCAATCCTATTTGTGATCTCATTCACTATAAACCTCAAGTCATTCCCAAATTCCTACAACAAATGACAACCAAAGGTGAGCAATCCAAAACATTGATGTCATTGTTATCACTTGGAAGACTAAAATATGCATGTCAAATCTAAAATAAGTAATCCATAATCACATCAAGGATAATAAAAAATTGCCATGATAGGCTACGAGGAAAAATTTCCACAATAATGCACATAGGCCAAACTTCCAAACATCCCAAACCAGTGTCTTTTTACATTAATCACAAGTTGCTTCTTGAAATCATGTTGAGTTGGCTTGCACAAATAATGAACTTCAAATACAACTTGAATTATAACAACAAACCTCTTAAACACCTCCATATTTGTTGATTCCCCTAGTTTACAATATCACAAGCATCAACAACAAGTCCATATGCAAGCATCCTCATAGCACTTGTGCATTTTTTAATGGAAAAAAGCCCCAAAAGGCCATGAACATCCCATTTTTACAAAAAATATGGATCGCAAATGCAAAAAACATCCATGATGCCCAAGAACAAAAATGATTCATTATGTAACGACATTGAAAAAACTTCACATCATAAATAAGAACATCTGCAAATTAGTCTCAATGAATGTGTTCTTCACCTATCAAATGATCTTTCCACACATTGATTCCATGCATATTGATTTAAAACCCTCCATGATTAATGTCTTCATCAAGTTCATCCCGAAACACATGTAAAACTTACATTACAAACTTGTCACAAATGCCAACACCATGGAGTTTATTCATATGAATGTTTATCCATGATTTGTATTTAACTTGTACCTAATTTTTATTTTTGGTAGCTCCTTCAACTGAGAGCATTTCGACAAATCGAGCTTTTGCAAAGCCGTCAATTGGCTGATAGATGTAGGTAGCTCCTTCAACTCAAAACATTGTGACAAATTCAACTTTTGTAAAGCCATCAATTGGCCGGTAGATGTAGGTAGCTCCTTCAACTCAGAACATTGTGACAAATTCAACTTTTGTAAAGCCATCAATTGGCCGGTAGATGTAGGTAGCTCCTTCAACTCAAAACATTGTGACAAATTCAACTTTTGCAAAGCCGTTAATTGGTCGATAGATGTAGGTAGCTCTTTCACCTCAGAACACCATGACAAATTCAACTCTTGCAAAGCCGTCAATTGGTCAATAGATGTAGGTAGCTCCTTCAACTTAGAACATCATGATAAATTCAATTCTTACAAAGCCATCAAATGGCCGATAGATGTAGGTAACTCCTTCAACTGAAAGCATTTCGACAAATCGAACTTTTGCAGTTAAATTTCAGTTCACTTTTAGTTTATTCTTAGTTAACTTATAGTTCATTACTAGTTTCCACATGGATAGACATGGGCCACAAATGGGTCACACGTGGGTGAACATAGGTGAACATGGGCCACATATAAGTTGGAAATTTTTTTAAAAACTTCCTTGAACTAGGTGCCCAATTGGTATAAATAGAGGTAGAATCCCAGATTATTTTTAGTCTATTCAACACCAATTTTGGGTATGTATCTTTGTCATGATTTTGTTCTATTCTTGTCATGTTTTTATAATAAAATCCTTTTACATTCATATCATGCACATATTGTGTTTTTACTTTTGATAATTTTATTCCATGACCTGGATTTAAAACTAGGCCTACCTTCATTCATGTGGTTTGGAAATCTTGTTGTTTAGTTCTCTTTGTGCCCATGATAAAACCATCCTTCATCATTATCTTCATTGTATTCCATGTGTACATGTGCAAAAAGAATTTCACATTAGAGCTCCATTGCACAAACAACTTCACAAAAGTAGATTGAAACAAAGTATTTGAATTGAAGTATGATAATTGACAAGACATATTATGTTAATGTAGATTTCAAAAAGATCAAAAGATGATGACTAGTGAAAGGTGAAAGATGACACAATGAAAGGAATTGATGGAAAACATTGTGGTGGACAATGGCTTTTTAATCATTAAACCTACATTGGCACCTTCAAAAACGCCTCCAAATGCAATGTAAAGGGGCAAATCCAAGTTCATAATGGAATTGTTTTTAAATAAATAGTTGAAATTTGAAACTTGTGTCAAGGGTGGGTACTAATTGTCTTATCAAAAGGCCTATTGGGTTCATATATTTAAAAATTGAAGCATTTGTTATTAGCTGACTTTGGTAGGTTGAAAATAAATTTAGATTAAATATCAAGTTAAACAATACACATTTTTTGAATATTGGTGCAACACTCGTTAATAATAATAATTATGATTTTTGAAGTTTGATACCAATCAATATCAATTTATTAATTTAATATTTCATAATGACATTTTAACTTGTTCAAATGATAGATGAGATTTCTTTTTGTGGTTTTAAGAGGAAAAGAAAAATGAATAAAAATCTATACATAAAAATTGAGAAAATATTAAATTTCTCAAGTATCAATCTTAATTTACCATAATTCAATATTGAAAGTTGTGAACACAAACAACAAGCCATCTTCTAACAAGTTTTTCAACAATAACAATCTTCTATGTTTCATTTCATGTGTTCCATTATTTAAGTTGATGTTGAAACACATTTTGTTGAGCATTTAAATGGAGTTTAATGAGGTCAAGTGCATGCCTATCATTTAAGTTGTTCACTATTTTACTTGTTTGACATCAGAGACTGTAAAAAGTGAAATGATTGTGTCAACTAGGACATTTAATTCATCATATTATGGGAGTCACAATATCCAAAAATTTATTATCAAATGTTGGGGGCACCATCTTTTTTTCATGGAAGTTGAGCCCAAGGATTTCAATGCACATGTTATAAAAAAACTTCTAAAACCTTTTCATGAATAAACAAAGTTTTGAAAACCTTACAATTACACTTTTATCGCATGAGCCTTTTTTGTGTGAATGATGGTAGACATGTAGCTATCATGAATCTTCAACATATGCATATTTGCATTGTTTGTTACAACAAAGTAATGAATATTTTATTGTTCAATGAATCAAATGTTGAAAAGGGTTCATCACCTATTTCAAAGTTAATGGCATCATAATCATGAGAAATCATGTAGATGTTGAACACTTTAACCTTGTTCATAAATTGGCTAAGGAAGTTAGTAGCACAACAAAATGCCCATTGCTTCAATAACTTATAAAACAATTAAAGCTTGCAATTTCCCTTAACAATGTATTTGATTTATTTGGTTTTATAAATTTATTTACAGACCATGTAGCATAGTAGCAAGCAATTTTACAAGATTTTTCCCTTTTGTTACCAAATGTAATGTGTTAATTAATTGAACAATGCAAAGTGTTTAATTACAAGGATTGTCATTGTGGTTATGTGGTTGTAAGTTAAGGTGGTTCATTTTTTACAAATACATCCCTACTTCATATTTACATTGTGATTAATGAATTTAAAATCAATATGAAATGAAGTCATTCTAAAAAAGTTTTTAATATACATGTTAAGAGGAAAAATAATTTAAATTAATCCAAAAATGATTTTCTTACAAACTTATGAAAATATGGTTCATTGTATGTCATTCAAAAGTTCATAACTTTTTTTTGTTAAAATTTTTCTAACAATTTTTTTTCATCTATGTTCCTTTTTCTTTTATATATCATATATTTCAATTCCTTATAAGATATATTTCAAGTAAAAAATATACACAAAAATGCATGTATAGAAATGCATGAACATAAAACCAATCCATACTTTTCAACTTCAAAAGTTTATTATTATGTATAACATCTCAATTGTCTTCAATGTTTAGTTTATAACTAGATTTATATTATATTTTGTGATTTTCATGTTGTGAAATAAATGAAAGAACCTTAAGTATCTTGAATTTTGAGATTGCAAGTCTAGAATCTTACAAATCCAAAACATTTTCCATTTACATATTTTGTTTTATTTGGAGGTTGGAATTATGTATATATGGAACTTGGTTTCAAAGAGATATTGAAGTAACACTTGTGGTCTACCTTTGCTCCAACTTTGTGCACATTCTTGTGCAAATGTAATTGTGATACAAATTAAATTGCTACCTAAAATTAAAGTGTAAGTGCAATGTTCTCACAATATGACCATTTGAAAGGTATAGATCATTCAATAGGTAAAACACTAAATATGAAGAAGTATAAGCACTTGTTTACTATTTCAAATTATAAATTGATAGAAACTAAGTGTGAAAATGCACAAAAAACATTTAATGGCCTTCATATTGTAAAAATAACAAAAAAATCTCAATTGTATTTTACATACATGTTTACAAATAAAGTTGTTATGTTCCAATCCATGCCCTTTTATAGTATTGAGAAGCCATTGTTTTATGTTACAATCAACAAATGTAATAAGTTGTTATTGGTCAGGTGCTTCCACCATTGATGTGGATTACTATTCAAATTATTGTTGACGACCTTTTTTTTATTGTTAATGCATGTATTTTTAACCAATCCCATGGACTATATTGGTTATTGAATGACTCATTACATACAACAATTATTATGACCCTAAAGGTTTAAGGTGAAAT
>Ga0209208_10007042_pt1 | contig 15389 bp, 8 predicted proteins | sample S1TSphfallax_3_FD_187694 | JGI IMG/M metagenome (GOLD analysis project Ga0209208, IMG submission 187694) | Host-associated microbial communities from peat moss isolated from Minnesota, USA - S1T2_Fd - Sphagnum fallax MG (SPAdes) (version 2) | ecosystem: Host-associated > Plants > Peat moss >...
GCAAATTGAGCTGCTTCGCAGCATTCCTGTCTAGCAAATATGAACACATTGCAAATACACATGATTGGGCGTAAGAACCACACTTTTCTGATAGTTAGGGCGAAAATTGCATTTTGGGGTAACAAGTGGCGCCAATCTTTGGCGCGCGCCACTTTATATTAAAAAGGATAAAAAGTGGCAAATGCCACTTATTATGAGGCCTGCCTTAGAGTGTTGGGAGAAAACAAAACAAAAAAAAGAAAAATATGAAGGAAGAAGGACCAATCATTGCCAAAGGGGGGCCCTATTCCTTCTTTTCCTTTGTTTATCATATCCTTTTCACTTTCATTGACATCACCGTCACTAGCTGGTTGTGCAATCCAAAAACCTCATCAAACCATTCAAATGGTGGGAACAATAGGTGTGTGTATAAGTAATCATAACAAGCATTGTAGCACCACCACCCATGTTAGGCTTCAAGCTTTCAACAAGTGCATAGGTGCATCAATAAAACAAGTGGTAGGTAAGTTCCTCTTCTTCATTGTGCCATTGTTTCCAATAATAACAATGGTGACAATAAACCAATGTTGCATGTGGACAATGATAGTTATAAACATTGATATGGTAACACATGACATGGTGCTTATTGCTGCATTCTTATTATTGTTGGAAAACTTGCAATGAATAAAGTTACATTGAGTTGGTTTCATAATGTAGTGTCTTGCAATGGAGAAATGATTGAAAATTGAACATTCTTTCACGAAAAAACAATTTAATCAAAAATAAAAATTAGAATGGGATTTGGGTGCACTCTTGGTATTGTCAAAAAACCCTAAGTAAATGGGATTTAATGAAGGTGATTTGGAAATTAGACCCAAGTTTTGAAACATGTTGAATTTTGAATAAATTTTGTCATTGGAAATTCAACTAAATTGCCAAAATATTTTTGGAATGAAAAATTAATTAGGTGTCCAATTCACATTTGGACCAATGGAATGGGCCATATTAATTCAAAAAATAATAATTAAATTTGAATTAAATTGGATTTAAAAAGTTGCATGTTAATATATATTTTCATTTCAATGGAACTTAATTTCCACAAAATCAATTCAGAATTTGAATCAATTGATTATCACTAGTAGCGTGTAGTAATGCATAGCCCAAGTTGATATCATTGTGATTTATGAGTGTAATGCCCTTTGGCCAAGGTTCCAAATTAAACAAAATCCCCCTCCCACCCCACGCCAAAACCTTCCTTCCAATGTTTTCAAGATATGTTCACATATGGTTTATAATATTTCATCATTATTTATGCTAGATGAAATGAAGGGGGGAAATATTAACCTTGGCCAATTCAATAGTCAATTGTCTATCATTTAATTGACTTTTAAAATTTGAATTTGACATTTAAAAATATAAATTCATGTGAAGATCCCAATGTACCCCAAAAGTACTCCTCCTTTTATTGTGAAACCAAAGTTTTGGTTTGTTTCTCCAAGCCCTAGGACAATCAGATTCCAACTAGGAATGGTAAAAAATGCAACAACAATCCCTTCATTCAAGCTTGCATGGTGCATGACATCCTTGTAACCCCTTTTATGCAAATTGACACCGCTAAAAATATCTATGTAAAGAATGATGGAATCACAATAGACAGAGAGAAACAAAGGAACATCCACACTAACACCTCCTTTTGTAGGAGGTTTTGGTCAAAAACAAAGATCTATCATGCATGGCATCACAAATTGCATCCTTGGCTTTGATTGATGCGTAGTTGGAGTTAGACATCTTTGTGTAATTCCAAACCTTACTTTGCATTGTGAAGTTCCAAAATTTCCATGTTCTTCTCCCTAATGACACTTCTTGATTGCCTTTAGTACTGGTGGAGCTCCATTTGTAATAGCTCAACGGAAGGTTATTTTGCGTTGTTGCGCTTCTTCTACTTTTATCCATGAAGGAGGAAAAGATGAAGAAAACAAGGATTTGTAGAAAAGAACCTCTTTTTATGATAACAAAAAAAAACAAAAATCAAAAGCCAATAAAAGAGGATAGGAGAGAAAGCATTTCATCCTCCTCGCTAGACTCATCATCATTGTTTTTACATAGGTTCTATGCTACTTATGCTCCAAGGTTGGAGGAAGTGGTGCTTGTAGAGCTTCAATCCCCATTGATCCAAGAGTAATGACCAAAAGCAAAATGCCAAGAGTTGTTGGTGTTTCATTTGTAGGCACTTTCAACATGGGCTTTTGTGTTAATTTTTAGCTCTACTCTACAATCCATGTCCTGGTAGAACTTACCATTGCACCCTTGAGAGGAAGCAATAGCAATCATGACAGTTGTTTTGATCTTGCGTATGAATTTGTCAAAAATGTTGTAAATTATGACAAACTTAGAATGATGGTAGGGTTTCAATTTTTTTGACACAATCATGTATTGATTATTACTATTTTTGAAAATTCATAAATAATATAATTAATTTTGAATTGGCCAAGGTACTATGGTAGGCTTGAAAAAGGTAGATTATTAAATTCAAATGATGACGATTCATCAAAGTTCGTTTAGGTAGGACAACTTTAGGTCCCTACAAGTCATCTTATTTGATGGGCATCAAGTTTCAACTTGACAATTATGAAATTCCAAACTAAACTACTTTAGTTCTTTCACCAACACACCTACATCTATTTATGAAAAAAGGTTTAAGTTTGTTTGTTTGTCGCATAGAAATTTCCCAAATCACAAAATCTTTTGATATGCTCTTGGTATCATTAAAAAGCTACTCAATTAGCATGGGTGTTGTTAGTTTGTTTCATAATGTTTCAACCTATAATGGAGAAGTTATTGAATATTACACAAATTTTTCATTAAAAGTTCATTTAAATCACACAACTAAACATTATAGAAGAATTTGGATGTGTTCTTGGTATTGCTAGAAAGCCCTAAATGAATATGATTTAATGAAGGTGATTCAGAAGATTTTAAACCTATGGTACAAGATATATTGAATTATGAATAGTTTTTTTTTAATGGAAATTCAATTAAATTACAAAAAACAAATTGGAAGGAAACACTAGTTGGGCAACCAGTTCACATTTGGCCCAATGGTTCAAGCTACATTGATGGATATGAAAAGGAGAATTAATATGTACCTTTTCATAATTGGGTGGATACAATTGAACCAAATTATGAAAAAAAATCATTTTAATGGAATTTGATTTGAATTGAAACCAAATTGAATTTCATTCAATTCAACTAATTCAATTCAATAAAAATTTCAATGAGAACATTAACCTTAGCAAATCCAAAGCAAAAGAATATTGTGTTCGATTCAAATTAGGAATTTGAATTTAATTAAATTCAAGATACATGCAATGTCATTCAATATTCTCATTCAAATGGAATTTAATTTTTACAAAAATCAAATTCATTGCATTAGTTGATTGTCCTGAGTGATGTGCAACAACACATGGTCCAAGTAAATAAGTGCGAAAGATTAATTGATTACACATAATTAATATAACACAACTATTAATTATGCCATGATTATTTGAGTTGTTTTTTATCTAGATGTGTATTGCACAGTACACTATAAAATTCTTACACCATGAGAATTGCCAAAGGAGTCTTGTAAAACTTTTGCTTAGGTTCATGTGCCACAACTCAAACTTTTGCTCAAGAAGATGAATATTGAATCAACTCAAAAATTTGTACAATTGAAAACAATTGACTATAGAAGTAGGTTGTAGTCTTTTAATTGGTGGTTCCATTAGAAAATTGTTTTTTCTTGTAACTAACTATTTATGTTAGCAAATTTGTTGTCCAAGTCTTCTACTCAAGTTGCAAATCTTAGGATTTCTATCCTAATATTGTAGTATCTTGGTGGCTTCAGTATAAATTATTATTATTTTATTTGTGGAAATTTCAAAAAAATTGCTTAATGTAAAAGGTTGATATCTAGTCATCTTGAAGGGAGGATATTAAATAGAGGTCCACTCGACCATCAAATCAATTCAAATTGTTTGAAACAAAGATACATTACAATAAATTTATTCTTTATTCTTGAAACTTTCAAAATAAAAAACCCAAATGTTGAGCCAAGAAACTAAAGTTAAATTAATTATTCAACATTCATGTGCTGAATCCACCAAGGTAATACAATATTTGACTTTATATTTCAACAATATTTTGTTGATATATTAATTGAATCCTTTTGACCACTTTTATCAATAATTCCTTTTGGCGATTGTGTGCTTAATCCACATGTTGTTTTAGCCTAATTCAATTTTGATATGAGCATGTTCTCTATCTCAAGAATTTCAGCTTTCTTGGATAAGAACTTTCTAAATCATGTATATGAATACTTTTAAAGAAACTAGTTAGTTCAGTCAATTAATAGCAATTGATGTAGGATTCAACTCTCATTGTAGTACTTAAGCTTTGCTTTCAAATGGGTGACAAACAAGGACCATGTACACATGATTAATATTGTTTTCCATGAGTGAATAGTTTGTGGTTACTAGGTGTAAAGCTTTTGCCCATTTTGCTCTACCCATTTAGTGGAAGAGGCTTGGTAGGTATTAGGTATGCATTTGTGTAAAATTTTGGGGGTGAAAATTTGGATCAAACTTGATCCAATGGGTGAGTGATAACTAGAGACCTATTTACTCCTAAGGTTTCCTCCCAAAATAAGTTTGTTTTGAAATTTATTTTGAACAAAATGTTGAAGTGGAACCCTTTTGTATTCACCTTTTCATATCATCACCTTTCAATTGTCAGATGTGGAAATTGAGGATTTTCAAGCTTGTTAAATTCATGAGCAAAAATGTAACCAATTTGTTAGATTGCAATGTTGAAATTTGTTGAAAAACTTTCCAATGTTGAGTTCAAATTTCAAAATTGCAATCCATGAGCAAAAATCTAACCAATTTGTTGAATGGATTGCAATGTTGAAATTTGTTGAGTATCTATCTTTCCAATGTTGGTTTCAAATTTCAAAAATGCAATCCATGAGCACAAATGTAACCAATTTGTTAGATTGCAAGGTTGAAATTTGTTGAAAAACTTTCCAATGTTGAGTTCAAATTTCAAAATTGCAATCCATGAGCAAAAATCTAACCAATTTGTTGAATGGATTGCAATGTTGAAATTTGTTGAGTATCTATCTTTCAAATGTTGGTTTCAAAATTTTAATTTCCCAATCAATCCATGAGCCAAAATGTAACCAATTTGTTGAATGGATTGCAATGTTGAAATTTCTATCTTTCCAATGTTGGTTTCAAATTTTTAATTTTCCCAAGCAATCCATGAGCCAAAATGTAACCAATTTGTTGAATGGATTGTGATGTTGTAATTTGTTGAACAACTTCATAACATGATTATCTAATACAAAACTGCAGATTCCAAAACCAAGTGCGAAATATTTACACATGGGGAATTAAATGTGACATGGTTTATTTTTCACTAAGATATCACACAATTCTGAAATGGCTTATCTCACCCAAACATTATTTTGAGCAAACATCTCTTTAATGTGCACACAAGAATCATAGGTTCCAACTTCCAATGATATTGCAGGTGGTGCAGACAATCTAGCTCATTCACACATTTGTCACCTAAAGTAATTTTGGGATACCCCTTTCATCTCATGACAAATAATATTATCACATAAATATTAATGTATATATGTTTCAAGCAAATATTTCATGCCAAACCTCCAAAAACACCAAACCACAAAAGACACCATCGCCAGAACCCCAAAATGCAACACACTTGATAGCAATGGCAAGATGCTATCAATGCTTTCATTCAACATTGTACCAAACTATGTTCCTTCCACCCACCTCCAACATAATACCAGACCTTCAACGAAAACCAAACGCTCAAAATCATTTGGTGGCAAGCCATTGCACAACCTTGTATAGCAAAGAATGCAAAAACCTGGCATTTATCTTCACACATTGGTTATGGATAGGCAACCCTCACAAGATTGGACCGCTCTAACTCCCACAGTATCTGAGAAACCTTCAAATAGGGCTCCACACAATGTCAAACAAGTTATACAAGGGATTATTACTACAATCCTACTTCAATGGTAGTAGTAATTTCATATAGTGGGCTCTGTTCCCATGCATGCCCCATGCTTGCATAAAAACCCCATGTCAAGAATCTCCTGCCATCATCATCATGTGGGTGCCAGAAAGTGGGTGGAGAGAAATACATACCAAGCATGTGATCACTACTAGTGTCTTGCACACCTTGCTTTGTGCAGAGCTTCAAACCAACAGAACAATCTGCAACTTACAGATCAATGTCCTGCCGTGATCCAAATTTTATTTCCAGCACCAATGGTCACAGACAGCATTATCTTTAGTAAAACTAGTTTCACAAAACCAGATACAACACGATGCTTTGTGCAGGATGAAATCTGTGACGTATCATCAGGAAACTAGACACCAAACCTAGTAATACCGTAAAGAGAAAACATAAGTCTGCTGTGTTTGTTTATGAAACTGGTGGTGCTGTTCTCAATAAGAACTCTCTGATTTAATTTTCTTGGGAGGATTTCCACCGGAGAGAAACACATACACATAGAATGCTAACATAGCAGCACTGGTAATAGCTACAATTCCTGTAGGAAAGAATGCATTTGTTTTCCCGTATCTCCGTATGAATCTGAAGAAGATGGCTAGTGTGATAATTGCTTGGCCTTGAATGTAGGGCAGAGATGACTCCCCTTTCTTCCAGGCCTTGAGGCTGGTGACAGTCAAGGCCAGAAGCAACCCACCCAGAAGCACCCCAAACCGTATCGCGGCAGTGCTCCCTGTGAGGATGAACTGCAATAAGCCTCCAACCACAAGAAGAACTCCATATGGAATTCCCAGGCAGAAATCATGGATCTTTGAGCCTGGCTTTCCACTAGAACTTTCAGGATAATGAGCATTGAGTGCAGTTTCAACAATGTCCTTCACTGGCTCTGGGCCATTCTCTGCAACATAGGAGAGGTTTTCCTTCCCTCTGATAGGAAGTTCTTGTGCAGATGCAGCCAGCAATGATCTAGCCTTCTCAGCTTGCTCTAGCAGTTGGCTTGTTATCTCCCGCAGTATGCCTAATGCTTTTCTGGCTGCATCTTCTGAAAGCCCTTGAGCATTGCTGAAATCGAAATTCCTGCTGCTGGAGTTCTGTTTCTTGTCTGTGGCATTGTTTTCTGTAATGGACTCTTCTGCCGCCGCCTCAGGGTTTGAATTTCCCTGTGAATATGCATCTGCTCCCGACTTCCCTGCATCGATCGCGGATGATGACGCCTTCTTCTTCTCAAACCGGACACCGAAGTTCACAGACGTAAATCTGAGAGGCTCATGGCCAATCAGGAAAGGAGTGCGGGCATTGTCCTTTAATGCTGCTGCTGCAGCAACAGGTCTCATCATTCTGTTGCCTTGAAGAGATGGAAAGGCCTTTGATGATCCATACTGGACGTGGGAGAAAGACGTGGATGGACTGCTGCTGCTGCTATGGCACAAAGAACAGCGCGCTGCTGGTACTGCTGGATATGGAGTTGCTGATGCAACTCCACTCACACTCCGCAATAGCATCATCCCTGGGGAAGAAAGAAAATCAATCCGATGAAGAACTCCACCGATCGATCGGCAAAGAAAGAAAACGTCTACGAACACAAGCACCGCTGGTTCGCGAAACCCTAAGAGGTAGAGAGTCCGGAAGAGAAAGAAAAACGAGACCAAAATACAAATAAAAATACTCACTCCAAAATCAGGCGGATTGTAGAGTAAGGAAATGCACCAGAAAGCAAGCAAAAGCTGACATATCCTATATATATATAAACAAGTGCTCCCCCTTTTGCTCCTCCTGCGAAGGCCGTCGGGAGAGGAGATCGCGCTCCTCAAGGTCCGCTAAGAAACGTCGTCCCTGTTGCTAAAGGACACCATTTTTTGCAGCGAAAATCTCAAACGAAGCGCCGAGAAGTGGAGTCTGATTCAAACGGCTTCAACAAAAGAAGACAAACTGACGATTCACAGCACAAAGAGACGAAGAGCGAACAGTTTTTTTTTTTCCTTCTCTGCCGCTCCGACAAGACGACGCCCGGGACGGAACGCAAAGCGGCGGGCGAGAAGACGAAACCAACGGTCGACGAAACCGTAGCAAGGGGCGTCCGGTGGTCCGTCAAACAATCCACTGCTCGATGTCGCCCGTCCAAAAGACGCACGAGGCGAGAACAGGAAACCGTTCGAGACTGTAAGATGCTGCAGCGTCCGGCGGTCCGTCAAACAGACCACCGGTTCATGTTTCCGTCCAAAAGTCGCTCAAGGACAGGAACTGGTCGAAAGTGGGGTTGGGCGGGTATGTCCATTTTAACATACCAGTTGGGTACAGTCCCATCGAACAATCCATTGGTTGATGTTCCTGTCCAAAAGACGCACAAGAATAGGAACTGGGGGCTGGAAACTGAAGCAGAAGCAGTGTCCGTCCGGCGGTCCATCAAACAATCCATTGGTCTAATGTTTCCCGGTCCAAAAGATACGTACCAATGGAAATTGACATTGAAGCAGCTTTGTCCAATGGTCTGTCAAACAATCCACTGGTTGATGTTCCCGTCCAAAAAACTCACCATCCACACTGTCCAACAGTTTGAGAGTATTGTCTTTTCTTTTTTTTTCTTTTTTCCTTCAAATTTCAGTTTTCTTTTCAATAAAAAGTGGAGTTTAAAATTTTTAAAAAATATTATTATTATTATTATCCTGAAAAACACACATTTTAAAATGGAAAAAATTTTCAATTTTTTTTTCTTTGAAATATGACGAAAATTTGTCACAAAAAAACCTTTGCTCCCAACAATTGGAAATAGGCTAGTAAACACATTTTACAATAGAAAAAAAATTGATTTTTTAAAAAATTAAAAAAATTGAAATTATTAATGTGTGCAAAATAACTAGAAACTTTCAAATTATTTACACATATTTCTTTGCTTATTACCTATATCAAACCCCCTTGAACCACTTTTTTTTTCTTCTTTTTGATTAAAAAATAAATTTGGCGATGTGGTTAAATTTGGCAATCATCTATACAATGATTTAGCCGAATCTGGTTATAAATAATATAAAAGTAAAATAAATCCAAAGAAGAAAGTAGTCCCAAAAAAATAATAATAAATAAATAAATCTAAACCCTAAAACTTATCTGGGCTATATGTTAAACAATTTTCAAGGTGAGTATTTGAAAATCAACCCTTGTGCATATAGATGGGTATTATTACTAAAAAAATAATGGGGTAAAATAATAACTAGTGAATTTAATAGTATGTGAATTTAATTATTTTTTTATTTAAAAAAAAATTCAATACCTTGTGCATGGTGCAAGGCAAAAGAAAAACCAACAAAACCTTGCCTTGCCCATTATCGAAAAGAAGTAAGAATTGACCAACACTAGTTTAAACCATCGCAATGTAACACATAGTACATTAACCTTACATGAAATCCCAAACTATGATCTAATATCACACATATCATGTCTTCATAATTTGCTTTCATTTATGCTTTGGTGTTTTACATCCATGACATATGAATTATATAAAATGTCAAACAATATGAAATTAAGGATTCATCTTTCCATGTCAATGAAAAAGTAATAATTATCATTTTTGTTCAGATATAACATCCATCCCAATCGATTATGGTTGGTTTCAAAATCTTTGAGAAATGAATCAACATATGAATAAAACATTTATTCTTCATTTCATTTTTATAGGGTTTTAGCATTTTGAGCTTTTGGGGTTGGTATGACACACAATTGTTTTTGACGTTAATTGGCAAGATTAAAAAGGAGGCTACAAATCCATGTGATTAATTCCATAGTGAATACAATGTCATCCTCAAGCCAAGGTTCATTCATGTTATAGACTTCATCTATGATGATAATTTAATCCAAACTGTTTGGATTTATTCATCAAGCTTCATCCATGTTATAGACTTCATTTATGATGATAATTGAATCCAAACCATTTGGATTCATTCATCAAGACATCCATTTTATAGAGTTCATCTATGATGATAATTTAATCCAAACCATTTGGATTCATTCATCAAGACATCCATTTGATAGCCTTCATCTATGATGATAATTAAACCCAAATGGATTGAATTCATTCATGTTTTAAATTTCAGTTCACACAATATGGTGGGCATGGTGTCATGTTATTATGATCTACTATAGGCAATATGGAAGTTAAAAATTCACTAAATGACCCAAAAAGAATTCTTTTGTTTTCTTCCCTTTCCACCTTGCCCTCCCCCCCAATGCCACCTTTGGAATGTTAAATTGATTTATGAAAGGTTAGCCCTAATTTTCCAAAAATCACATAACTCCAACATTCCATACATTCACCAATCCTATTAGGCCCAAACCAAATTTCATTCCATTTATCAAACCTTGGCCTCCAATTAGAATCCATTCCATCTAACAAACCTAGGCCCAAACTTGTAGGCTAGGAAAGGAAGGAAGGTTGCAACTGTAATTTAGGTTGGTGTTCATGGGCTTCACATGAAAGCACAACTAACTTGCTTTCTTTCCCCTTTCACCTACCTACAATAAAAAAAATTATAGAATTTCCTCAGCTCACCCAACAACAATAAGAACCTTAAACAAACAAACACCCAATTTTTTCTTCACTCCTAAATACACCCGCTCAATCCTACCAAATGGGTCCCAAGCTAAATAAGAAGGAGAAAGTTGCTTTCAAGAAATTAGAGAAGTGTATGTGAATTTGAAGCTCCATTGAAAAGAATTAAAAATATTAATATCATTAAAAATCATTGCACAAATGTTGCAAAGAATGTGTTTTTACATGGTTGGGAAGATAAATAGATAGATAGATTATGTAACAATGTAGGAAGAAACTTTCTAAGGTGATTTCAAGGACACTAGGGTGAAAGGAAAATGTTGTTACAAAAAATGTTATTATTGCATAATATTAACTAGTAGGATTAGCCACATGCAAAGCAAGAAAATCGAAGAATGGTGAGTAATTGAAGGGTTGACGGGGGTTGATGTTATGTAGCTCAATTTGCTGAAATTGATCGAAGATTGGAACAAGGTACAATGTCTTGTCACTTTGTTGACATGAGATTTTGATTTGGTATTAATGATGAATTGGGTATTGGACCCTCCTTTCTCCATCACTGCTTTAGATGCATACACAAACATACTTGTGATTGATAAACTATGATTGTTTTGTGGAACAAATTATGATGAATTATGATTTTTGATAAGGGAGTAAATGTGTGGTGTTTTGTTGGGTTTTTTCACAATAGAAAGGTTGCAAAAAGAAGCAGAGGAGGATGCAAGGTTGAAGTTGGAAGCAAAAATAACATTTGAAAAAAAACAAGCATGGTTGAAAGCTGAACATGAGCGATTACAAGTTGAGACTGATAGCATAAGCATATTCATGAACATGCGTGATAGCTCCTTGGCCAAGATTGAAGCAGTTGGCCTTGCAATACTTGATGTAATTGTTAATCCATTGTTGTTAAGTTCCATATTATTATGTTCAAATGATTCTTTAATTTAAAGCTATATTCATAAATTTCAACTTTTTTTTTGGGCACCAATGTTAAAGGCAAAGGTATCAAAAATTCTAACATAGATCAAACCATAGTTGGATTGAATTGGATTGAGTTTGTTTGTGCAACGAGCTCAATGCTAAATCTAACTACTAATTGTGTGTGTAGTGGAACCTCTATCTAGACACATCTGGGCTCCCACATGCATCAAGAGAGAGTTCAATCAATGGATATTTAGAAACAATGTATGCTTCCCTCGACATGGATTGTAATTCAATTTTGCAAACACTTCTTGACATCAACAAGGTAATTAATATGCACACTTGGGTGGTCATTCATGTCATGTCAAATAATGAAATGGGCCTTTTGTCGTTCATCTCTTGTGAATTCTAACCATGAGATTGTCTATGATCATTTGGTCGATGCAAGAAGTCAAAATGGGAAGTAATCTGACATCTTCTTAAACCACTTGTGTGTAGGTGGTTTATCAAGCAGAGGAACTTGCCTTGGGGGAGGATCAAAAGGGTAACATTGAAATGGCTACCAAGTAAAATCTCCCAAGTTGCAAAATCCATCTCCAACCTATACAAAGTTGAAATGATCTACTATCAACAAATCATAGTTTGATTAATTATAGATAGAACATTGAAATGAATACACAAATATAATTTGTAACTTGATAGATTGTGCATTAGAGGTATGATGTAGATATCGGGGCTACATGCAAAAGTTGGAGCAAATGGGCAATAGTCGCTTGGACTCTACCACAAGCTATCTTCTTCAAGTAAATGGTGCTATCCATTGTTGCAACGCCCACTATTTATTTCTTATGAAATGTATCTAGCTATTTTTTGCACAATGCTTGCATCGAAGGAAATTTTATTGGAGTTTTTTTTGCAAAGCCCAACTCAAAATGCTTGAAAAACATTCTATATTAAGTATTAGTAGCAATACTAACCTTAAACTTTGATTTCATGCTAATTGGTTTCTATGGTTTCTACTATTTAAGGTAATAATAATTCTAGTCTTCCTTCATTTGTTTGGATTTGTAGTTTTCATATGATCTATGGAAGGAGAAGCAAGAAACTTTAGTGTGTGGGAAAGTTGAGGATTGGAAGCTAGCACTTTGGATTAACCATGTTAAGAACCCACGATTCCGAGTCTTGGAACTACCTACCCTCAACATGATAGTCACTTTGCCAAAGCAATTTGCATTGGCTAATGTCGCTGTTCGGTTGCTACATCAGACTGTCATCCCATTATATCATTCCAAAAATTGCTACATGCCCTTGGTAAGGTGATTATTATTTATAAATTGATGCTTTTAAACTTGTTTCTTCACCACATCAATTATTTTATTGTAATAATTGGGGAGATTGCATTTCTAATTTTGGAAAAAAATTATCTTGAACTAATGTAATGTCTTTACATTTTGAACTTTAAAGACATTATTACAAAACTCTATGTGATTATGAGATTCAAGACATGTGAAATTAAAGGTCAACTCCAATTTGTAGAAAAACCCTAAACCGAGTTGGTCTAAGATGTGCAGTGATAGGGTTTTACAATGTCCTATGTTAACAACCCCTATGCATTTGTGAATGAATGAAGGGTGGAGTGTTTGTCATTGATGTATTGGGTTTGCCACCACAAGCCAAAATTGTAAAGGCTTGGACCCTTGAAAACAGTATGACAATTCAAACATTATTGATGGTGTTGTTCTTATAGCCAATTTAATCAACTTGAGAGCTTTTTTAAATATGGAAGCAAATTAGTTATATTTTTTATTTAGACATTTGAATTCCCCCCCTCCACTCCATGCAACAAGACTATTATGACAAGTTCTCTTGATATATATACATTACATGTTGTCATGTTTGATTGTAGTTGCCTCCGGAGGAGCATTGATCAATTTAGGTTATCCAATTCCAGTTGTTGGGCAAGCCGTTCCATCTGCTGCAGCATTGGCAAATGTGACTCCGTTTGGTGTCGAAATCTTAATCCCATCCTTCATAATCCACTGGAATCCAACTCCAGAAGTGGGTTGGTGGGATGAGGTACTTCTACGATTGCACTCCCACCCCTTTCAATGGAAATTTTCCTCATCCAATAGAGTTATTTGTAAAGTCTCGCAATTAAGGGATGAGAACAACCAGTTTCAGCATAATAGGACATCAAACTGGGAATGAAAATTTTACAAAGCAAAATAACTGGGACTCAAGCAGGCCCAAAGACAGGGTGACTTTATGGATAACTTTAATGACTAGTGACAACTTAACACAAAGAGCAAGATTCTTGTGAATTCTTGCATTTATAGAAAGTAATACCAACATGGAGAGCATAATTTTCATTTTGACCTAGACTTTTTGCATTGTGGCAAAACTTCTTCCAGAAAGAACAAGTTTGGCAGATTGAAGGCATCACAGATATCGTTTATGAGAATGAGGCGCATAAATTGAGCTTCCAAACCACCAAAGCCAAACCCCATGCTGTTATCCAAGTACTATCTATAATCCTTTGATCCTCAAGTGTGCACATCTCAACAAAGAAGCTTTTAATAAATGTGTCAACAAATTGGCATCAAGGTCTCCCCAACCCCCTTCCCCCCCCCCAAAAAAATAGAAAAAAGAAGTGGTTTTAGCAATTCGTGCGGTATGGCTAGTTTGCTATAAAAAAAACACTTGAGCTTTCATGACAAAAAAATTGTTCTTGATTTTGCAAAAGATTCACATAATGCAATCTTCAACATTTCCTCATCTTGAAGTTTTGGTTTTGGATTATTGAAATGGGTTTTTTGAGCAAAAAATGAATGTTTTTTGGGGGGCAGAACCGAGTGAAACAAATGCCATTTACATCATGGGTCATCCGCCCCACATCGAGCTGCACTGCTCTCCTGACCTTAAAGACACCAATGTTGGACATTTTGTTGAACATTGGTGATGGTTGGTGCCAATTGTTGGAGCCACAAATTGCCGAGTGCAAGGATATCCAAGCACAAAAACTTCCTCCCAAAGTTCTACTCCAGGTGATCAAATTTCCTTTGACATCAATCAATGTCCTATACTATAATTCACATTGTCATGTATTGCTATGTAGGAAACCCTAAACCCTATGTAGCCAAGTTTGAGCTAGACAACAATATCACTCACCCACCCCATCTAGTGATTATCATAAGTGAAAGAAGAACTAGTGAAAAATTGAACATTAATTCACCAACAAAAATGAATCTTCTAACTCCCACACCCATTTCCTCAAAATGGGTTTAATTTGTAAAAAACCACTTTTGTGCACATATTTCTTGGTCAATAATCCTAATAATAATAATATATAATACAAGCAAGCAATCAAAATTGAAATTTTTTATGTTGAGTTTGTGTATAAGACTTGACACACATCTTTTCTTCAGCAATTGATGCGACGTGGTTTGAATTTGTTACCCGAGGACGAGGACAAATCATTGCTTAATGTTTCTATCAAGGTAAAGTAAAGAGAAGAGAAGAGATGCAAAATTTCAGTGGTGTTAGGGTTACCGTATACCCCAAACTGAAATTTTAAGCTTAATTATTCGTGTTGAAATTCAGTTCAAAGATCCTTCATGTTTTCTCCCTTGTTTGCTAGAAACAATGAAATGGGTAGTTGTTATTCATGTCAAACAACTACTAACTTCTACACCATAATAATAATGCGCATGCTCTTAGGCTTCATCATAGTATGTACCAAAATAGTTTTGGGGTTGATTGAAAGAGTGAAAGATGTTAATATGAATTTTTAGAGGTGATTCCACAATTTGAGCTCTTGATCTAATTATATGTTATAGTAGAAATGATTTAGTGAATGAGGGGTTTT
>Ga0209208_10007043_pt1 | contig 15388 bp, 16 predicted proteins | sample S1TSphfallax_3_FD_187694 | JGI IMG/M metagenome (GOLD analysis project Ga0209208, IMG submission 187694) | Host-associated microbial communities from peat moss isolated from Minnesota, USA - S1T2_Fd - Sphagnum fallax MG (SPAdes) (version 2) | ecosystem: Host-associated > Plants > Peat moss >...
CAGAGTACGAGCATGGAACCGCAACCCAGCAGGCTCGCGAAAACCACCGCCTCGCGCTTCAACAAATGACCGGTGGGCAGCGGCCGCTTGCGCGTGCGCGCCATTTGCTCATCGATGCGGCGGTCGACCACGTGATTGAACGCGGCGGCCGAAGCGGACGCCATGGCGATGCCGAGCGTGCCGAAGACAAGCGCGGGCAATGGCACCATACCCGGGGACGCGAGCACCATGCCGACGATGGCAGTGAACACGATCAACAGGCTCACCTTGGGTTTGGTGAGTTCCATGTAGTCGCGCCACCGGCTTGGCGACAGCGCCAGGACCGGGGGACTATGCGGAACGGTAGGGTTCTTCGGAGCGATTGACACGGGGCAAGGGTATCACGCTGGATTCGGCGCGCCCCAGTTGGGCCGGCCACAGCGCGCGCAACAACCAGACCATGGTGGCCACCAGCAGCGCCGCGCCGGCGTTATGTAGGGTGGCGAATCCCAAAGGCACGCCGTAGTGCACCGTGGCGATGCCGATCGAGATCTGCAGCACCACGGCCGCGATGACGGCGAGCCCCGCCCCTTTGAGGCGCCATTGGGTGGCGCGCAGGAAGGTCAGCGCGCCGAGACCGATCAGCACCGAGCCCGCCACCGCGGCACCGAGCCGGTGCGTGAAGTGAATGGCCATGCGCGCGGCATTCGCGAGCACGCCACCCTCGTAGTCGATGCCTTGGCCGCCTTGCAGCATGAATGCATCGCGGAAATCCATGTCCGGCCACCATGAACGCTGACAGGTCGGAAAATCCGGGCACGCGACCGCGGCGTAATTCGTGCTCGTCCACCCGCCGAGGAAGACTTGAATACACAGGATGCCGCCGGCGATCAGCGCGAACTTGCGCAGGCCCTTCTCGGCCGCAGTGGGCGCGCGCTGGGGCGGGGTCAGCGACAGCCACCACAACAGACTCAATGTGGTCAGCCCGCCGAGCAGATGACCGGTCACGATCAGCGGTTTCAGCAGCCGTGTGACGGTCAACGCGCCGAGTGTGCCCTGGAGGCAGACCACGCCGAACAGCAGGGCCACGGGCAGCAGCGGTTGGCCCGGGTCCTTGCGCCTCACGACGGCCCACGCGAGCAGAGCGGTGATGATGAGGCCGAGGCTGGTCGCGACGTAGCGGTGAATCATTTCGTGCCAGGCCTTGCCCACCTCGCCCTCCGGTTGCGGGAAGAGGTGCCCATAGCAGCCCGGCCAGTCGGGGCAACCGAGGCCGGCATTCGTGAGCCGCACCCAGGCGCCCAACACGATGACGATGGCGGCGAGCACGGCGCCCAGCAACGCGAGACGCCTGAACCAAACGATTCGTTGTTGAGCGGTCATGTCTGCTACCTTTGCGATCAGCCCACCTGAGAAAGCCCGAGCAGACGCTTCAAGTCCTCGAGCATGCCCTTCGGTTTCGCGTCGGGCGCGTACGACATCATCAGATTGCCGAGCGGATCGATCAGATAAACACGATCGGCGGCCGCAGGGGCGATGCCGTCGATCGTGAGCAGCGATCCCAGTTCGGCTCGTGCCTGCGCCGACGCCTGCACCGTGACGAGATCGGGATGCTCGCGGTCCAAGAACGTCCAGTCGCAGCAATCGCCCTCGGCCACGAAAACGCGCTGCACCCGATCCATGTCACGATTCAACGCGATTCGAACCTGGCGCGTATTGTACAGATCCGTGCGGCACCTTGCCGTGCAGGCGCCGCCGCCCCAATACAAGAGCGTCCACTTGTTTTTCAAGAAGTCGGGCTTGGTGAAACCGCCTGTATGCGCCAACGGCAGCGCCACTTCGGGCAAGGGTCGCGCCGGGTCGATGAGCTCCCCGCGATTCACGCGATGCCCGGGCCGCCACCCGCCGGAACCATAATAGAGAAAGAACGACGCGGCCAGCGGCGCGAAAAAAAACAAGGCGATGGCGATCAACATGCGGCGTTGACGCCGGTCGTGGGCCGTATCGGGCGCCGCGCCGCGCTCCGGCCCGCCGCCGGCAGCATGAATATTCATGTTGCGACCTTGCGGTCCTGCACGCGGTGCAGGTTCGCGACCACGTAGATGACCCCCAACGCGAGCGCCAACCCGAACCATTGAACGGCATAGGCGATGTTGCGCATGGGCGGAAAGCCGGGCGGTTGCCAGTCGCGCACGTAGCCGTCCGGCTGGCCGGGATCGAGCAACAGCACATCCGTCGATCTGACCCAGGCCGCCTCGTGCACGAGCCGCTCGATGTCGCCGCGGCTCGGGAAGTCCGCGACCACCGGAAACGGCGGTTTGAGCTCGGCGCGCGTGCCCAGCTGTATTCCGGGCGTCGGCAAATGATCGGCGCGCCCGGTCACGTCCCGCAGCCCGCCACCGACGTGGACCTCGGGCAATTGCGCGCGGCTGGCACCTAAGGGAACCCAACCGCGATTGACGAGCAGCCAGCCGCCGCTCGCCAGCGCGAACGGGGTGATCACGAAATAGCCCGCATGACCTTGGGAATCGGTCATGTTGTCGATGAGGATCTGGCGACTATCGTCGTAGGAACCGCGGGCCGTCACGTGCTGGTAGCGCGTCAACGAGGGCGTGCTCAGATCCACGGCGCGGGTGGCATCGCTGCCGCGATCGAACGCATCGTACAGAGCCTGTTTCTCGTCGGCACGGCGCAGCTGCCATCGCCCCAGGGAAACCAAGCCAAACATCACGACGATCGCGAGAATGGTCGTGAAGGGACGCGGAGCGAAGATGCGGGAACCGAATGTCACCTGCACGATATACTCGAGCGCGGCTCACCGGCCCCGGTTACCTCGAAGGCGTCCGTGGAATTCAAATACCTCATCATCGTGTTTCTCGTACTGATCGTCTTCAGTCTCGGAAAAGCCCTATTCCATCTATCGAGCAGCAAACCTCAGGACAGCGGCAAGATGGTCCAGGCCCTGGCCTGGCGGATCGGCCTTTCCATGCTGTTGTTCCTGCTGATGCTCGTGGCGTACACCCAGGGTTGGATCGAGCCGCAGCGCGTGCACTAGCGCGTGCCGGACCGGCGCGGTCGCGCCGACCGCGCTACAACCAGTAGACGAAGATGAACAAGCCCAGCCAGACCACGTCGACGAAGTGCCAGTACCATGCGACCGCTTCGAAGCCGAAATGCCGTTGTGGCGTGAATTGGCCCTTCATCACGCGAAACCAGATGACGGTCAGCATGATCGCGCCCAGCGTCACGTGGAAACCATGGAAACCGGTCAGCATGAAGAACGTCGAGCCGTAGATGCCCGTCCCCAACTGCAGGCCCAATTCGGTGTAAGCCTCGTGATATTCCTTGGCCTGAAGGAACACGAACGCGAATCCCAACAGGAACGTCAGGGCCAAAAACAATTTCAAACGCCCTCGATGGCCGCCGATCAGCGCATGATGCGCGATGGTCACCGTGACGCTGCTGGAAAGTAGGATGAACGTGTTGATGGCCGGCAAGCCGATCGGCGAGACCACCTCGAAAGTGCCGTCCGCGCGCGGACCCAACGTGGCCGGCCCGTTCGTGGGCCACGAGCCGCCGTAATCCTTCCACAGCAGAATATTGTTGAATATCTTGACGCCGTGCCCGGAGAGCCAGGGCACCGCGAGCTCACGCGCGTAAAAAAGGGCGCCGAAGAACGCGGCAAAGAACATCACCTCCGAGAAGATGAACCACATCATGCCCATGCGGAACGAGCGGTCGACGGCCATGTTGTACATGCCGTGCTCGTTCTCGCCGATGACGGTGCCGAACCAGAAGATGAACATCAGCACGAGCATGACGAAGCCCGGAATCAACGACCAGGCCGGCAGCCAGCTGTTGAGGGTGGAGGCCGCCCCGAGCATGAGCACGAACAATGAAACGGAGCCGTAGATGGGCCAGGGGCTGCTGTCAGGGACGTAGTATTTTTCTGCTTCCGGTGCGTGCGCTTGCGCCATGAGTGAAGTTCCAAGGTCTATGAAAAAAAGCCGTATCCGTACAAGTTTAGCCCGTTGAGGTTCAGCGTGCTGCGGATTGAGTCGTATCGTAGAACGTGTAGGCCAGCGTGAGTTTGTCCACGTTGGGCGGCAGCGCCGGGTCGACGATGAACCGGACCGGCATGTCACGCCCTTCTCCGACGCCGAAGCGTTGCGGGCTGAAGCAGAAACACTCGGTCTTGTGGAAATACTTGGCGCCGACGGATGGGGAAATGCTGGGTACCGCCTGGGCCACCGATGCCTGACTCGTCAGATTTCTAGCGTAGAACTCGGTGTCGTAGAGTTTCCCCGGATGAATGCGCATGGAGGCGACCTTGGGGCGGAACTCGAAGCTGCCCACGGACGCCGGGTCCGCCACGAACTCGATGGTGATCTCGCGGTTCGGATCGATCGCTTCCTGGGCCTGCGAGCGGCCTGACTTCGCTTCCGCATTACCCACGCCGACCGCACGGCAAAAAACGTCATAAAGCGGCACCAAGGCCCAGCCGAACGCGAAACTGCCGGCGGTCATGATGACGAGCCCGGCGATGAGGCCGCGATTCGCCCGCCGCCGCTGCGCCGCGTCCAGGTTCGCATCCATCAGTGATGACTGCGATAAATCGTCACGGCGATGAACCCGAAATAGAACGTCAGCGCCAGCGACATCAAGGCCAATGCCAGATTGCGGGTGCGGTGGTTCACTTCAGCTCAGGTGCCACCGCAAAGCTGTGATAAGGAGCCGGCGACGGAATGGTCCATTCCAGCCCGGTCGGCGCCGCCCCGTCCCACACCTCGGCCGATGCCTTCTTGCCGCCGCGCGCGCATTGCACGATGACGATCACGAACAGGATCTGCGACAAACCGAAGCCGAAGGCGCCGATGGACGACACCATGTTCCAGTCCGAGAACTGCACGGCATAGTCGGGTATGCGCCGCGGCATGCCCGCCAACCCGAGGAAATGCTGCGGGAAGAACAAGACGTTGACGAAAATCGTCGACAGCCAGAAGTGCGTTTTGGCGAGGCCCATGCTGTACATGTTGCCCGTCCATTTCGGCAGCCAGTAGTACACCGCGGCCATGATGGCGAACACGGCACCCGGCACCAGCACGTAGTGAAAGTGCGCGACCACGAAGTAGGTCTGGTTGTACTGGAAGTCGACCGGCACGATGGCGAGCATCACGCCCGAGAAGCCGCCGATCGTGAACAGGAACAGGAACGACAACGCGAACAGCATCGGCGGTTCGAACGACAGCGAGCCCTTCCACATGGTCGCGGTCCAGTTGAACACCTTCACGCCCGTGGGCACGGCGATCAACATGGTCGACATCATGAAGAACACCTGTGCCGCCAGCGGCATGCCGTCGACGAACATATGATGGCCCCAGACGATGAACGACAGGAACGCGATCGAGGCGATCGCGTAGATCATCGAGGTCGCGCCGAACAGGGGCTTGCGCGAGAACGTCGGCAGAATCTCCGAGATGATGCCGAACGCCGGCAAGATCATGATGTAGACCTCGGGATGGCCGAAGAACCAGAACACGTGTTCGAACATGACCGGGTCACCGCCCCCGGCGGCGTTGAAGAAGCTGGTGCCGAAGTAGTGATCGGTCAGCAGCATCGTGACCGCGCCGGCCAGCACCGGCATCACGGCGATGAGCAAGTAGGCGGTGATGAGCCAAGACCAGCAGAACAACGGCATTTTCAATAGGTTCATGCCCGGCGCGCGCATGTTCATGATGGTGACGATCACGTTGATGGCCCCCATGATGGATGACGCCCCCAACAAGTGGATCGCGAAAATGGCCATCGCCACATAGTTTCCTCCCTGCAGGAACAGCGGCGGATACATGGTCCAGCCACCGGCCGGCGCGCCACCCGGAATGAACAAGGTGGACAACAGGATGGTGAACGCGAACGGCAGTATCCAGAAGCTGAAGTTATTCATGCGCGGCAGGGCCATGTCCGGTGCGCCGACCTGCAGCGGGATCATCCAATTGGCGAGTCCTACGAATGCCGGCATGACCGCGCCGAAGATCATGACCAGCGCATGCATGGTGGTCATCTGATTGAAGAAGGCCGGATCGACGAGTTGCAGTCCGGGTTTGAACAGTTCCGCGCGGATGATCATGGCCATCGCGCCGCCGACGAAGAACATCGTCAGGCTGAACACCAGGTACATGGTGCCGATGTCCTTGTGGTTGGTCGCGAACAGCCAGCGTTTGATGCCGTGCGCCGGCTCGCCGTGATGGTCATCGTGGTGGGTGGTGTCGGCTGCGTGATCGTGTGCCATCGTGCGTACTCTCTAGTGATAGCTGCGTGAGTAATAGCTGCGTGAATCGAATAGCGTCGTGAATCTCATCGTCAATTGATGACCTGGGCGGTCGCCGGCGGCGACGCATCCGCCGGTGCCGGCACCGTGGGCGCCACGGCCTGCTGCGCGGCCGTTTTCTGTTCGGCGACCCACTTCTTGAAATCGTCGGGCGTGCGCACGTCGACGACGACGGGCATGAAGCCGTGATCGCGGCCGCACAATGCGGCGCATTGGCCGCGATAGATGCCTTCCTTGCCGGGATCGACCTTGAACCACAGCTCGTTGACATAGCCCGGAATGGCCGAGCGCTTCGCGCCGAAGTCGGGCACCCACCAGGCGTGAATGACGTCCATGGACGTGAGCAGCAACCGCACCTTCGTACCGCTCGGGATCACCAGCGGCTTGTCCACGTCCAACAGATAATTCGGCACGCTCTTCGGGTCGATGCCCGAATCGAGCTGCCGCGCGAAATTCGAGTCTTGTTTGAGCGTCGAGAAGAAGTCCACGCCCGCGCCCGCATCCATGTACTGGTATTGCCACTTCCACTGGTAACCGGTAACGCGGATGGACAGCTCGGAATTACGGGTGTCCTCCTGCTTCAAGATCAGGTCGGCGGCGGGGACCGCCATGACCACCAGGATCAGGACCGGGATGATGGTCCAGATGATCTCGACCTTCGTGCTGTGCACCATCGTCGTGTCGGGGATGGCACCTTTCGATTGGCGGAACGTCAGCAGTGAATAGATCATCACGCCGAAGACGACGACGGCGATGCCGACGCAGATCCAAAAGACTTCCATGTGCAGGCCGTACATGGCCTTGCTCAGGTCAGTGACGCCGATGGGCAGGTTGTAACCATTCGACGTATTGGCAAACACGGTGCCGATCAATCTCATCTCGACGTAACCCCTAATTTCAACCGTCAGTCAGTCTCGAGCGGCGGCGACTCGTTCATGCCGCCCACCAAATTCCGCAAGCGCTTCGCGAGCAGGCATCTTTCTTCCTCGGTCAGGAAACTGCCCACCTCGAATGCCCGCCCACGGCTCTCGATCATCAATCGGCTCGGATACGAGCGCGCGCGCGGACTGCGAAGTCTAACCTTCGCCCAATGCCGCGCAAACTCTTGTTTTGCCTCGCCGCGCCGCGACCGCGTCACCAGGCTGATCTGGGAGTCGGTGATGGTGACGGTCTGCGTGTAGCGCCGCCGTTGCATGCTCGCTTGCAAGGCCAGCCCCAGGGCGAGCATCTCCAGGGCCCAGAACGGCAGCACCGGCCAGAAGCCCATCACCACGAAAATCATACAAAAAGCGAGTGAAAACAGGCAGGTACCACCGAAGAAAAGCTTGGCGCCCGTCGGTGTCAACGAACAGTTGGGCGCGAGCTCGATGCGCTTTTCCATGGCACGCCAGGATAACTCAAATGCTCTCGAGGAACTTACGGGAGCCGCAATTTGTTTGCCGTGTCGCTCACGTCCGCGTCCGGCGCGTAGGGAAATCCCCCCAAGCACGGCGCCGGAATCGCAGCATGCAGCGTGCGCACATTTTCCGCCGGCCGCTCGAACGCCGGGTCGATGCCGTTGCCGACCCACCCGGCGAGTCGCAAGCCCCGCCGGAGGATGGCTTCGACGGTGAGCAATGCGTGATTCAGGCAGCCCAACCGCAACCCGACGACGAGAACGACTTCCAACCGCCAATGCACCGCCAGATCGGCGAACGAGCGCCGGGCATCGAGCGGGGCAAGCCACCCGCCCGCGCCCTCGACGATGAGGACATCGCTGCCGCGAGCGAGCCGCTCGTGACAGCGGTCGAGCAACGCGAAGTCGATGGCACGGCCCGCTTCGGCGGCCGCGATGTGCGGTGCGATGGCCGGCTCGAACGCGTACGGATTGACGTCGGCGTAGTCGGCCTGCACGGTCATCGCCCGCATCAGCGCCAGCGCGTCCTCGCTGCGCAGCCCGTCGGCCGTCGGCGCGCAGCCGGACGCGACCGGTTTCATGCCGGCGACGCGCTTGCCGGCACCGGCGAACGCCGCGCAGAGGCCGGCGGCGATGCGGGTCTTGCCCACACCCGTGTCCGTACCCGTGATGAAAAAGTGCCGCGCGGCCGGCTCGCGCAGGGTCAAGGATCGCGTCTCAGTTTGAGCTGCCGTTTGATTTCCGCCAGCGAGACGTGCGTGCCGTCCGCCGCGGAACGCTGCTCGGTGAGCGGTGCCCAAGCTTGACCGAACACCACCTCGTAAGTCGCCGGCAACCGACCGCCACCGTCCCGGAAGCCCTCATACGCCGTGCTCATGGCGGCGAATTTGCGCGGCGTGGTCAACCCCTTGGGTCTGCCGGTGGTGGCATTGCGGGCCCCGGTGGCCTTGAGGTCCGCCGCCAGCCGACGCACGTCGGAATAGGACAGCGTGTAGTGATCGACGTCGAGCACGGGCGCGGCGAAACCGCCGCGCACCAACGCATCGCCGATGTCATGCATATCAAAGAATTGCGTCACGCGGCTGTACGTATCCACCTGGTCCCAGGCGCTGCGCAATTCGCGCAGCGTGTCGGGTCCCAAGGTCGTGAAGCAGAGCAGCCCACGGGGTGCGAGCACCCGCCGGAACTCCGACAACGCCTCATCCAAATCGCTCCATTGAAGCATGAAATTGCTGACCACCAAGTCGACGCTGGCGTCCGGTAACGGCAGATGTTCGGCCGCCGCGCACAGGCGCGCGAACGGTTTGAGCCACGATTGCTGCCGGCCGGCACTGCGCAGCATGCCGAGCGAGAAGTCCACGGCGATCACGTGCGCCTGCGGATAGCGCCGCTGCAGCGCCCGGCTCGCGTGGCCGGTACCCGCCCCCACGTCGAGCACGACGCGCGGCGACAGCGCGGTCAGGCTCAACCGCTCCAACAGGAGCTGGCGCACTTCGGCCTGCAGCACGGCCGCCGCATCGTAACTGACGCTCGCGCGGTCGAACGAGCGTCGGACCCAGGCATGGTCGAGCGAGTGCGCTGCGAGGTCGTTCAAACGGCGGCCGTCAGACACTCGCGCGGTGCGTCGGCGGGCGCTGCGACGGCGGGCAGCTCGTCGGCGGACTGAACCGTTGCGGGCCGGGGCGGTTCGGCGACGATCTGCAGCCGCTCGAACAGGCGCCGGTCGTGGGCCGTGTCCGGATTTCCCGTCGTCAACAGTTTCTCACCGTAAAAAATCGAGTTTGCCCCGGCAAGAAAGCACAGTGCCTGCAATTCGTCGTGCATGTCGCTGCGGCCCGCCGACAGCCGCACATGAGAGCGCGGCATCAGAATGCGAGCGACCGCGATGGTGCGCACGAAATCGAACGGATCGAGCGCCGCGGTGTCCGCGAGCGGCGTGCCGGCAACGCGCACGAGCTGATTGATGGGCACGCTCTCGGGGTGGCTCGGCAAGGTCGCGAGCGTATGCAGCAGCGCCGCGCGATCCGCGGGCTGCTCGCCCATGCCGACGATACCGCCGCAGCACACGTTCATGCCGGCATCGCGCACCGCCTCGAGCGTGTCGAGCCGATCCTGATACGTCCGGGTGCTGATGATTTTCTCATAGTACTCCGGCGACGTGTCGAGGTTGTGGTTGTAATAGTCCAACCCCGCCGCCTTCAACTCCCGTGCTTGAGACGGGGTCACCATGCCGAGCGTCGCGCAGGTCTCCAGCCCCAACGCCTTCACTTCGCGGATCATGGCCGTCACCTTGCGCAGGTCCTTGGGCTTGGGCGAGCGATAGGCTGCGCCCATGCAAAAGCGCGTGGCGCCGGCCTGTTTGGCCGCATGCGCGCGCGCCGTCACCGCCTCGAGCTCCAGCAGCTCTTCGGCCGGCAGCCCCGTGTCATAACGAATGCTTTGGGGGCAGTACGCACAGTCCTCGGGGCAGGCTCCGGTCTTGATGCTCAGGAGCGTGCTGATCTGCACGGTGTTGGGCACGTGGTGCTGCCGGTGCACCGCTTGAGCGCGAAAAATCAAATCCATGAACGGCAGCGCGAACAGCGCATCGACTTCCGCCCGCGTCCAATCTGTACGTACTTCCATCGAAAACCCTCGAGCCGCAATCGTCGGCGGCATTCGGACGCCGTCGGCAAAGTATTGGGGGACCCGTGTGCTTAGTCAACCGAATCGGCAAAATCAGGTTGACCAAGCGCGGGCCGGCGCGAGGCGCGGTCGGTTTCGACATATACTGCCGAATGCCCGAGACACCCCGGAAGATCGATGAGGAGCCGGCCCATCCTGGCTCGAGCGCGGTTCCCGTCATCGGTGCCATCGGTGCGGGCGCCGCGCTCAGCAAGGCCCAAAAACGCTTCAATCAGCTCGTGGAGAAGCTCAAGGGTCAGCGCGAGGAGTTGCGGCGTTGGCAGGCCTATCAGCGGTTCTATCAGCAGCAGCGCAGCGATCGGTATCAACCGATGGCGACGCGCCTGCGCGAACAGCGCATCGCGATGGCGCAGGTACTCGACGCGGCCCTGGACGGCCGGGAACTCGGCAAGCGCGAACGCGACAAGGCGCGCTACATCCTGAATCAATTGCTGGCCACGCTGCTCGCGGTCGCCGCCGAGCCCGTGGTCGTGCGCTTACACGACAAATACTCTGCGGCCAGCTATGCAGAGTTGCAGCGGGAGCGCATGGATGCCCTACGCGCGGCCGCCGCCGATGCGCTGAAAATCGACGTGGCTGCCTACACGGGCGGCGAGTCGTGCGACGAATTCGAGAACTGGGTCGTGGACCAAGTCCGTGCGTCGCATGCCGCGGCGGCCGAAGCGGAGCAACCCTCGAAGCGCACGAGTCCCAAGTCGGCGCAGCGCGCGGCGCTGCGGGACCAGGTGGCGGCAGGCGGGACTCGCGCGGTACGCGAGGCCTATCGAAAGTTGGTGAGTGAGCTGCATCCGGATCGGGAGACGGATCCAGAGGAACAAATCCGCAAGACCGCGCTCATGCAACAGGTCAATCAAGCGTACAAGGCGGGTGACCTGCTCGGCTTGCTCGAGTTACAGCTCGGCATCGAGCAAATCGACGCGGCGGCGCTCGCGGGTCTCGCCGATGAGCGACTGCGTCACTACGTCCATGTCCTCGAGGAGCAGGCGCGGCAGATACGCGGCGAATTAGCGGACGTCATCGAGCCGTTCGCGGCGCTCCTCGGCGCATCCACGCCCCGCAAAGTCACGACCGATGCCGTGCAGCGCCACCTCGACAAGGAGATTCGCGAACTCAAATCCGTGCTGCGCAAGGTGGAGATGGATCTGATCTGTTTCCGGGACGTCCGGCAGCTCAAGGAAAGTCTCGGGCAGTACCGGGTCGAACCCTTGGACGACGATGACCTGCGGCTGCCCGGAGACTATTAGCCAAATTGGTAATTGAGGGCGATCCCTAAGAACACGCACAGGCCGAAATAGTGATTGCTCAGGAATGCCTGGAAGCACGCCTCGCGCTCGCGCGCACGGATCAGCCACAGGTGGTGCACGAAGAACAGCGCGCCGGCAATCAATCCGGCGTAATACCACGGGCTCATGCGCAGCATCCCGCCGACGAGATAAAGAGACAGCAAAGTCAGCGCCTGGAGCACGGCCAGAATGTGGCGGTCCGAATCGCCGAACAGGATCGCCGTCGAGCGCACGCCGATCTTGACGTCGTCATTGCGATCCACCATCGCATACATGGTGTCGTACACGGTAACCCACAGCGTATTGGCGACCAATAACAGCCATGCGACCCGCGGCAAGCGGCCGAGTTGCGCCGAAAAAGCCATCGGTATTCCCCAGCCGAACGTGACGCCGAGGTATAGCTGGGGAACGGACAGGAAGCGTTTGACGAACGGGTAACTCAAGGCGAGCGCCGCGCCGGCGACCGCGAGCAGCAACGTCATGCGGTTCAGCTGTAGCACCAATGTCAGCGCCGCGAGCGACAGCGCCGCGAACAGCAGTAGCGCCTCGACCGGTGATATCCGGCCCGCGGCCAACGGGCGATCCTTCGTGCGTTCGACCTTGGGATCGAAGCTCCGGTCGGCATAATCGTTGATGGCGCAACCCGCGGAGCGCATGAGCACGGTGCCCGCAACGAAGATGATGAAGAGTCGCCCGTCCGGGTTGCCACGGCCCGCAATCCACAGGGCCCACAGTGTGGGCCACAGCAACAGCCAAATGCCGATGGGCTTGTCGAGGCGCGTGAGCCGCGCATAGTCGTGCAGCGTGGCGAGCACCCGCGGCATCTCGTTGGTGGTCCAGGGGTGAAAGCGGACGCGATAGGCGAACCACCGCCAGCGCTCAGCGATGCGCTCGCCCAGCTCGACGCCCGAGCGGGGTAACGCCACTCGTCGACCCCCTTTACCAGGAACCCATGGCGCTACGCGAAGCCCATGGCGGGAAGGAACACTTCCTGCATCAGCAATGGCGCACCTCGCAACGAAACCCGCGAACGGCGCGCCCACAAGCCGGCCGGCTTGATGTCGGCCTCGCGCACGGCGCGAGCGGCCAATGGGTCATCGACCGGTACCCACGCATATTCATAGGCGCTACGTTCCATCCCGGACAGCTCGGTCAACACGCCATCGAGCGGCGCATCGCCCATTTCAGCCAGCCATGGATGCAGGCACAGCGTCGAGTCGGGCGTGACCGTTTGGGCGAAGACCCACACCTGGTCACCGCGAACCATTTCGACGTCTCTGAACAAGCCGGCATGGTCGTTGGACTTCAGGCCCAGCTTGTGCGAACTCGACAAGATGCCCGACCATTGATCCACGAGCCGCAATGCATAACGTTCGCCGCAGGCGGCCTTCACGCGCTCCGACAGCAAACCCTTACCGATCAGCCACGGGCGCAGGCGTGCATCGACGTCGAGTTGGCCGAGGCGCTCGGCCGGGAGCCATTGAACCGATTGAGTCGGTTTTGCATGTTTTTGTTTCATGCGCGGGAGTCTACCCGACCCGGCCGTATTGCTCTGCATGTCCGACCCAGCGGCGGATCAGCGGCGTCACGTGCGACGGCCAATCACGCAGCAAGGTCTCCGCTGCCATCTGGACTTTCGGCAGCAGGTCGGCATCGCGCAACAGATCGGCGACCCGCATCTGCGCGAGGCCGGTCTGGCGCGTACCCATGACTTCTCCCGGACCGCGCAACTCGAGGTCGCGACGCGCCACCACGAAACCATCGTTGGTGTCACGCATGACGGCCAGCCTTTCGCGCGCCATCGATGACAACGGCGGCCGATACAGCAACAGGCACGAACTCGAGAATTGGCCGCGCCCGACGCGGCCGCGCAGCTGGTGCAATTGCGCCAGACCCATGCGCTCGGAATTCTCGATGACCATCAGCGTGGCGTTCGCAACGTCGACGCCCACTTCGATGACGGTCGTCGCCACCAGCAGTTGGATCGCGCCCTCTTTGAAACGACGCATGGTGAGCTCCTTGGCGGCCGCGGGCTGTCGGCCGTGCACGAGCCCCACGACCAGCTCGGGCAACGCGGCGGCGAGGGCCGCCGCCGTTTCCTCGGCGGCTTGAAAGGGCATGTCGGCGGACTCGTCGATCAGCGGGCACACCCAGTAGGCCTGGCGCCCTTCGAGGCACGCGTTGCGAATGCGCAGCACGACCTCGTCGCGCCGTGAGTCCGCGAGCACCACGGTCTTGACCGGCGTTCGGCCGGGCGGAAGCTCATCGATGATGGATACGTCGAGGTCGGCATACGCCGTCATCGCCAGCGTGCGCGGTATGGGGGTCGCCGTCATGATGAGCTGATGCGGCTGATGCCGCTCGCGACCCCCTTTCTCGCGCAAGCTCAGGCGCTGGTGTACGCCGAAGCGATGTTGCTCATCGACGATGACCAATGCCAGCGACTGGAATTGCACGCTTTCCTGGAACAGCGCGTGGGTGCCGATCACGAGCGGTGCATGGCCTGCGCGAATGCCCTCGAGCACGGCTGCGCGCGCCTTGCCGGTCTGCCGGCCCGTCAGCAGCGCCACGGGAAAACCCAGCGGCTCGAACCAGCGCCGAAAGTTCTGTGCATGCTGGTCGGCGAGTAATTCGGTGGGTGCCATCAGCGCAACTTGGGCACCCTGTTGCACGGCTTGGGTGGCCGCCAGAGCGGCCACCAGGGTCTTGCCGCAGCCGACGTCACCCTGCACCAGTCGCAGCATTGGCTTCGGGACCTTGAGATCTGCTTCGATATCGCGCAGCACTCGCTGCTGTGCGGCCGTCAATTGGTACGGCAGTGCTGCGAGCAGTCGCGCCTTGAGGGAACCGTCGGTGGCGAGCGGCCAGCCCGCATCGCTCTGAATGCGCTGCCGCAGCAGTTTCAGGGACAACTGATGGGCGAGCAGTTCTTCGAACGCGAGCCGGCGCTGTGCCGGGTGGCGCCACTCGAGCAGTTGTGCCACCGGTGCATCGGCCGGCGGCCGATGCACGTAGCCCAAGGCCTCGCGCAGCGATGGCAAGTGTGCATCGGCCAGCACCGCCGCCGGCAGCCAATCCTGCGGGTCATCCGCGGCGGTTTCGTCCAATGCCATGCCCACCAACATGCGCAGGCGCCCCTGCGTGATGCCCTCGGTGGCGGGATAAATCGGCGTGAGGTGGTCATCCGCTGTCTTGGCCGACCCGGCGTCGACGCGGCGATACTCGGGATGGACGATTTCCAAGCCTTTGGGCCCGCGGCGTGCCTCGCCGTAACAGCGGATGCGGGCACCGCGTGCGAGTCCGGTCTGCTGTTGCCCCGTAAAATAGAAGAATCGAAGCGTCAGGAATCCCGAGCCGTCACCGATCCTGCAGAGCAGCTGACGCCGTCCGCGCAGGTTTACCTCGGTGAGCAGAACCTCGCCCTCCACGGCTGCGCGCTGGCCGGGCAGGAGTTCGCCGAGCGGTACCACGCGCGTGCGGTCCTCGTAGCGCAACGGCAGCAGGAACAGCAGATCTTGCGTGGTTTCCACGCCGAGTGCGCGCAATCGCTGGGCGAGGATGCCGCCGACCCCGCGAAGTTCCGTGACCGGCCGCAAGGGGGTCACAGGGCGACGATACACTCCACTTCAACCTGGGCGCCGCGCGGCAGCGCAGCCACGCCGACGGCGGCGCGCGCCGGGTATGGCTCGCTGAAGTACTCGGCCATCACCCTGTTGA
>Ga0209208_10007044_pt1 | contig 15386 bp, 8 predicted proteins | sample S1TSphfallax_3_FD_187694 | JGI IMG/M metagenome (GOLD analysis project Ga0209208, IMG submission 187694) | Host-associated microbial communities from peat moss isolated from Minnesota, USA - S1T2_Fd - Sphagnum fallax MG (SPAdes) (version 2) | ecosystem: Host-associated > Plants > Peat moss >...
GGACATATCAACCTATTAATGGATGAAAATAAATGTAAAATCAATCCAACCAATAAGATGAAATTTCTAATAGTTGCATCATAGTTGTGAGAATGACCAAAATAGTTGAAATTTGATCTTGTAGTTGCAATGTTCTCAAATTTAGTCGCAAATGACTACAAGTCGCATGTAGTCGTAAATGGACTGGTTACATTTTGCCTGATTTCTACTAGTGAAAAAAGGTACACTGCCATTGATTGTGAAGAAAATTATGGCAATGAAATTAACTTTTGATCCTATTAATGTTAGAAGTTAATTGCATTTTTTAATTCCATTATTACTTTGTGCAAGGGTGTGATTCTAGCAAAACATTAAGTGTGATTTTCAAAACATTACTTGGATTTTCAAGTAATGATGTTGCACATAATTACATTTTCAAAAAGGTAATGTGCATATAAGTTCTTGAAGACCAAAGTAGCCAGAAAAATGGTGCATGTGTTTAACCCTGTAGAAGAGCTTGTTTTTGCTGCAAACAAAGTGCATGAAATAGGAGGTCCTTAGTGCCATGTTTTAAAAATTATATATGGAATCATTGTTTAACTTAGAATTTTAAATAATTGAAATATTTCCAAATGGGTTTTTTTGGTGGCTAATACAAATTTTGAGGCATTTGAGTGAAAGATTTCACTTTGCAAATGCCAAGTTTTACACAACTCTTTATCGTGATTTAAATCTATTGCAAAGTGCTAACGTGCAATCAACTTATTTTGTTGGCATGCACTCATGGTTGTTCATGTTGGAACATAGGGAACCTTTTTTTTGTTGAACCATTTTTTTTGTTTTTAGTCATTGGATGTAATAATTTTCTTATATTCATGAGTCTCATACATCCCAACAAATAATTTAGTTCTTCATGATGTATGCACAAATGACCGCCTTACACATGACTGTGAGTTACATGCATGTATGGAACCATGTTCTCTTTGCCCCCCCAATCATACTTCAAGTTGAAGTCTTCAACTTGTCTTAAATTTCTATTATAACATCAGGCTAGACAATCTATAGGATTGCAAGTTGTTTGATGACAAGTGGTATTGTAATTTTTTGCAAAATGGGATGGTAATTAGAGGGCAAAATGCCATTTCTCATCCTCTGGTTAAAAACCCAACATGCAAGTTGCCACATACAATAAATAAGGTGGGTTTGTTTCAATATAACTAACTTTTTGATGGCTAGTCATTATTTCAAGCAGGTGTTGTTGTGTTTACAAGGCATGATCAATGTGTGTGGCTTAGTTTGCATCAACAATGTATTTGATGGTCCTCATATCACGGCTTTACTTCAAGTGTGGAAATTGGATTCATGTTAAGGGGATTTTAAGGACTATTACTGTAATTTGCTACATTTCTAATGTATTTGATCTTCTAGACCTACTATCTCTTGCTAATAAGGGGATAACATGTAGCCTAGAAGACGAAGGTAATATTTTTCTTTGTCCCCGTTATACTTCATGCACATCATCAAAGCTATCAAGATTTTACTAACTGGGATGTGTAGATGATGCAAGACTTACCACCTTTGCCATTACTTATAAAATGGATTTTCTACATGTCTAATGAAGGGACCAATTTGCACCATGAAGTTGATATGCAATTTTCTTAAAGAAAGAAGAAAATTACGATAGAAATGCCCTATGGAAACTTGAATGAAATTTCATTTTCTAGGAAACAAGGCTTTGTTCCAACTTTGTGTAACCATTTAACTTTTGTGAGGATCAATGTGGGTTCATACTTGGTGTTTTTCTAGTAGGTCTTTCCAATTGTGAATGGAATAATGTTGGAGTAGTTCCTTTAGGTTGATACAATGGTGTATGGGATGGAATCTCTATACACATCAATTTGTCCATCACTTATACATATATCATTTTCCTTTTGCTCCCTTTGAAAAAGTTTGATTCTAGAGAAAACTTGAATGACTTAAAATTGGTTAACTTTGTTATATTATGATGAATGTGCATTCAATAAAATCTTAAACTGGTGGGGCAAATCTTGTAGCAAACAAATGATGATGTGTTAAGTTTGGAAAATGACCATCGGCAAAATAGAAATGCAACAATATAAGCATTGTTAAAACTAGGATTGGGTGAAGGATCCTTTAAGGTGAACTCAAAAACTTAACAACTTCTCCTTAGTTCCATTAGACATAAAGTAAGGGTTTAAGCTAAAGCATTCTAATGTTTGATCTTGTTGGTTAATATGATTATTCCAAAATTTTATCAAAGGGACTTCTTTTGTATGCATCAAATTATAGTTTGGTTTTTATGGTATTACTACACATGTCAGCAAGTTGTGTGATTTGAGGATTATGTGGGTGGTTGCCAGTTGAATATCAATTGGTAGAATCTTGTTTAGCCACACCCATTTTCTGTTGATGCAATTTTTGCTCATTATTAAACTTTCACAAATGTTAAACTTGCCAATTTTTTTTTAATGTGTTGAATAATTACCATGCATGGATTTCAGAATGGTCATTTAGTTCGTATGTTCTATGATGACTTTTTTGGGGATTTGGAACAACAATTTAAATCAATATCTATTGCTCCTTGTATGAGTTTTTGTTGCAACCTTCGCCTTGGGCTCACGACCAAAGCAAGGTCTTGCAAGGTTGCGGGCCAAGAGAGGAAGCTCGGTAGTGAAAGAAAGTGTGAGGGAATGAACCCTCACACTCCCAAAGGAACTTTCACCTTGGGTGTTGGAGTCCCAGTGGACTCCCGAATGTTCAAAGAGCGATTGCAAGGGTGAAAACCCAATGGATTGAGGAGTTCTTTATACCATTGGAAATATATTGAAACTTAGATGTCTAAAATGGGCTCGAATGATCCATTTGGACATTTGAAACACAAGTTATGGCCAAAAAAAAGGTCGGGAATCAAATTGGCAATTTGACTCCCGACCACTAAAAGTTGGGGTCGACCCAATTTCCTTGTGTGCAGGTGCTGTGCAACTTATCGTTGGAAATATCTTGACAAGGGCTACAACTTTGCTTTGGACTTCATCTTAATTTAAGGTTTGCACGCAAAATTATGGGTCCCCAAAGTCGTGGGAGTCCCAACTTAGGCAATTTTGGGATTCCCATTTGGGAATCTTTGGACAAAATGCCATTTCGATGTGGGCCTTGTGGAGAGGCACAAAGTATACTATAAGGGGGAAAGTGGTGGCTTCCTTCAAGTCCGGGCCGTGGTGAGTCTTATGAGTTCGAATTTGCTTGTGGCTTTCCCTAGCACCAAAAATGCTCAAATTATGCATTAACCAACTTGTTGTTTGGTTTGTGTAGATTTGTGTGAGTGAATGAATTGCTTGTCATTGTTCCTAGTCCCATTTCGGAGCTCTAGCATGCCCCTCTACCCCCAAAGTGTTGCAAGCTAGGGAACGTGCCCCGACTCCTTGCTCTTCCGTTGTTTTCACTTCAGATTCACATTTGAGTTTATTAAGGAGTTTGGGAGCGCATTAATTTTTCCCTAACTTGGAAGGTATATCTTTTAATTGTTTTGTCTCTTGTTAGATATGACTTTGACAAGGAAAATGTTCATTGCATCAGGCAACTACTATTTAGTGAGAAGGAAAGTTTGATTTGGTTACCTTTTAATAAGGCATTTTTTTGACAACATTGAACACCTTCATTTCAAAAGAAGCAACGTGTGATTTAGTCTTTGGATCTTGTACTAGAATGAATAAGGTGTTTTCTCAACCTTCATGTTGAACATAATATGGTTTTGATGGAATCATTCACAAGGTCTAAAAGCTCAATCTGTGATGCTACTACTACACACAAGGTTGTCATTCTTGGGTATGGTGAAGTGAAAGTTTGTTGCTATGATGTTCCTACATATGTTTTCAACCATTCCTTGTGATCCATCTCTAGAAATATTGTTGACCTTTCTTCTATGCAGAAGCCATAATTACAATTGGAATCATATATCATATTAATACCATTATTGTTGTATTTCCTTTCTATTATTTATGGTTTTGCATGGTAGGGTGTAGGGTTTTCATTGTGCAATGGCCAAAGGATAGAAAAAGTTGTTGCATGGTGTTGATGTTGTTGAAAGTGTGGGTGATATTGATTTTGATTTCTTTGATTTGGCAACATAAAATATTGTTGGCAGTAGTGCAAATGTTGAAAACACGGCGGTTGGTAATTTGGCATCTAGTAATGTGGCAACAACAATAGAGGTTGTGTGACTTACAATTATAAAAGCTCAAGCTGCATTGTGGAAGCCTCACCATCATTCATCCATTTGCTAGGGTTTTTTTGTTGTTAATGATAACCTCCATGTTGACATTGTGAACCCACAAATGTTGATATGCATTATCTGTAAGTGTGAGCAAACAAGTGAAAATGTTTTGACCAATAATTGTTTTATCATAAGGAAGGGGTTTAAAAAATACAACTATAATGGGGTGACTCCTATGAAGACACACATTGATTGTGCACATCCCAAGTTATTTGCTGCTAAGAAGAAGCAACTTACTCAAGTGATTCCCTTAGATCATACTTAACAACCAACAAAAAAAGGGTTGGAGTTATTGGTAATGTAATCATAAAATTTTTTGGGTTTTCAAATCCTTACAAATAACATGATGAACAATAACAAAAAATTCTTGAAAATCTATGGGATAAGGTAAGTGAATGTGAGAGATGCCCAAATAGGTTTATAGAAAATAATTATTTGGACAAAAAAATCCTAGATGGGGAGGCAAGAGTGGGAAAAAGCTTGTGTTGAAAATAGGTTGTTGCTTCGCAAGCTCAAGGCACTTGTCAAAACAAGATTTGGAAGCAAAATCATTATGTTTGAAGAATGTCTTGAATTCAAAAAGACCATCCTTCTTTGTTATGGTAAGCACAAGACAATGATATTACAACAATGAGTTCCTAAGGCCCAAGTTTGGGCTATTGCAAAGGCAATTATTTCTTACTTGAACTTTGTTGTGAGTGCATGTGTGATGAATCGATCAAGAGGGAATTTGCTCCTATCAAATGCTTTGACTAAAATTGTTAATATTTCATTCAACATGGAAGTTGAGGTTGTGGGACTTGGTGATGGATCTGAAATTCTAGATGAATTTGATTCAGAGCTCCACACCATGCAAAAATGAAAGCGGTAGGAAGTCATTAAGGTGAATAAACCTTTCCTTTTATTTTTTAAAACATTTGATCCACATAATGTTCACAACATGATTACAATTATGTTGGATCCTCATTTCAAATCTTTACGAATTATAGAAAATTATGTGGGCCATGGTGCAACAATTCTTCTTGCTTTTAAATTTGATGCAAAAGTAATGACTCCATTACTTATGGCTTGTTTTGACCAATTGAATCCTACTTCCCTTGCATGTGTAATTGATGTGCCCAATTTTCAATTTGAAGAAGAAAAAGGTAATATGTTTGGTGTTGGAACATTCGTGGAATATTCCTTTCGTGCTTTATTAGTAGAGAATTTTTTTAATTTAGGAGGTTATTTATCCTTGCATTTTCATGTGCAAATCTTCTATCTTGGTGGTGGTGCCATGAAAATTAATTTTTGAATGTTAGCTTTTTAGCTAAACAAATCCTTGGAATTTTGGGGTCCCAAATTGAAATTGAATGTGTTTTTAGCTTTGTTGGTGTGTTGACAACCTTACAACATTGTCACTTACAAGTGGAGAATCTAGATCATGTAATCATGGTTGTAAAAAATTAGCCTAATGATCCATGGTTGAATTGCATGCCTATTATTGCTTTTAAGGATTATATGAAAGTTGAATGTACTCTAGCTAAAACAATTATGATTTTATTGAAGAGGCTGATTTTTTTGAACAATTGGAAGTTGATGATGATTAAATAAGTCAAATGGGTATCTGATTTTGTTCTCCTTTTTTTAGCCAAAACTTGCACTTTGATTTTTTTCATCATTGTGATTAATTTTAGTTATTGTGTGTAAGTTTCATGCATGGATTATGGACTTCACACTTCACTCCTTGCCAACATCATATGTTGTTGGTTAAGCTTTCGATAGTATCTTGGGATTTTATATTTTGGGTGTTGGGGTGGTTTTTGTTTTTTTGCAAATAACTTGTGTTGCAATGGGTAGAATTCTTATTTCAAGAATTGGGGTTCGATTCCCCCACAAGTTACTTCAATTTGTAAGGTGAATAAATAATTGCTCATGTTTGTTTTATTACACTTACATGTTTTTGTGTAATATGCACATGTTCTATACATATTTATTGTTTATCAACATTTGAATTTCAGTTCGTTCCACAATAACACATTTTGGGTTTTGTGATTGGCCTTTACAACTACATACTAATTAGAAAGGACATATGCAACTAGTGATTAATGAGTTGTTAAACCCATGTCGTTTCACCCATTTGGTTGTAAAGGACATTTAGTTGCAAAACCCAATTGTTTTAATTATTAAAAATTTAAAATTTTCTCATAATAATGAAATTCCATGTCATCATTAACTTTGGTATGATGTGTAAAGTGCATGCCATCTTAACTTTGTTCATTTATTCGACTAAGTGTTACAAAAGATTCCTTGATGGATGGATGACATGTGCAAAAAATCTATAAACATGTTATGAATTACACGTGATCAACAATGAACTTAGTTTAACCCATCTAGCTAGCATAACCAAAAGTCAACCTAGCAAAGTTAGGCAACCTAGCTTAACTCACTTAGCCAAAAGTCAACATAGCTTAACCTAACTAGGTTAACTACCTATGTTAAGCAACCTAGGTTACCTAACTTAGGCCAGGTGGCCTAAATTAAAAACAAATATTGAACTCCTAGCCTCAGAAGCCTAGATTAATTCACCTAACTTAAAGCCAAGTGGCCTAGGTATCATAATTTGAAAAAGTGAAGACTTGAACCCTTCACCTTCATTTTGGGGTTCAAGTCTTCATTTATTGCACTACCACATTTTTTTTATTAATTTTATTTAACACATAGTTATGAAGTTCAAAATGTTTAGCTTTGAATTAACCTTGGCCACCCTAAGTTGACCTAGGTCAACCTACCTATTACTTACCAACCTAGTTTAGACGTAGACCTCCCTATGTTGACTTAAGATGAACTAGTTTGTCAACCTATATTACTTACTAACCTAACCTAGGTAAATCTAGGCATTCTTAGGTTTAAAAAAAACCTAGGATAATTATGTTGCATCTAATCACTCTAGTCACATCATGGTCGCATTTAGTCACTCCTAATCGCATCTAGTTACAAAAACTTGGAGTGTTCACAAATTCAATAAAATATCTTGTAATGAGGGCTACCTAGGTTGACTTGGCAAAAAACCTAAAGTTAGGAACCTAAGCAAGCCTACGTAGGTTAAGCTATTAGTACGGTAACCTATTCTAAGTATATTTAAACATACTAAATGTAGTAAATTTCTTATGTCTAGTTAAGTAATTTACAAGGTAGCCTATATTAGAAGTAGGTTTTTACTAAGTAACCTACATACATAGGTTAACTTAATAGGTATGTTAACCTAAATTAATGTGTTAAGTAGTTAAAAAGTCAAGGAGTTATGTGTCAACTTTTTCAAAACGACTATTAATATTGTAGTCATAATTACAAGTTAATAATAGATTATTTAGTACACATACACATGCATGTGAATTCATGATTTCAAAAACCTCATGGCACACAAAATTTTTATGGCATGCCATGACAAATATTGGTGCCATGAATTTAAAACACACAAAAAGTTATGGTGTTACAAAAAATCATGGATTGCCATGAAAATTTGTGACACCTTGTTGCCAAATGGCATGCCATGTCATCATCACATGAAAAATTGAATCATTATTAATCGCAAAGGATAACAATATTTTCAACTAGTTAATAAATGAGATTAATTCATCAAATCAATGACATGAATATGATGTGAAATTAATGTCACAAGTCATGAAGGACGCAACAAAAAAAAATCATTGTGAAGAAACAAATTTTAAGTTTTTTTTTTATACAATTCCAATATCCCTAACCTAAACAATGTTCCATGCCCCCTAGGTGGTGACTATTGTTTAAAAACCCTAAACTAAAAGATTGAGAATTGGATGGAAGTTTTTTGAGAGAACCTATTTGGCTATTATATATATAAAGGATTTGGTCCTTGCGACCGATTTTCATTCATGTGAAAATCTAAGGTTGGTTCTCAATCTGGCTGTCATATGTAACTATGTCAACCAATTTTCACTGTGAAAATCAGGATGAGAATTGGGTCAAGAATTAAGTTACGATTCAAGAACCACCCAACATTGCAAAATACCCCTTGAAAACACCATTTTTCCGTCTTTTGTTTTTTTGCTTTGGAAAAAGAATTTACCATAGCACAAAAACTTAGCACCAAAAAATATAATGAACCCAAAAAACACACCCTAAAATCACATTGTTGTTCAAATTCTGTGGAAATTTTCAAGGTAACCCAAAAGACCCACCCCAAAATTCCATTGTTGCACAAGTTATGCAAAATTTTCTAAGATCACCTAAAAATTAACTATTGCTACAAATGGTATGCAAAAGCTTTCAAAACAACCCAAAAACCCCATTTCTTTGTAATGTATTTTGAAATTTACCTTGGAAGGTTCAAATTGAAGAATCCCATTGATGTGCACACTACATTAGGGTGCGCAAAAACTTTTTGAAAGACAATCCAAGAATTGCACTACTCCAAGGTCTACGAAAAAGCTTTTAAGACAATCCATGAAGAATCACATTGTTGCTAAGTGTAAGATATGCAAAAAAAATCATAACAATTCAAGAGTTGTGCTTATAACCTTCAAAGGTGATGGGGTGTTACTTGTTATTGTGAAGTCATCCCAAGCATAATTATTGTTTATTTATACATGTTTTAAAATGCTAAACTAAAATTTGTGATTTATTTTTACAACAATATTTGAGATATAAAATTATAACACTATGATAAATTTCAAATGAACATAATGAATATAGAGTTTCCAAAAGCACTTGTTAAAGGTTGTAGCCAATGCTTAAGACCATAGTTTAAATAATGAAATCAATGCAAATGTTTTTGGACCAATCCTAATTTTGTTGCATCATCATGTCCCAGGTCACTCAAGACTACAAATTCAAGACAAAGGAGGTAAGTGTGGGTCATATTACCATGTTTACATTGATTGGCCAAACTTTTTTAAAAGTCCAAGATTGAGGGAATTGAAATGAGGTGCATTATATTGTGAAGAGTTCTATGGTAGCTATTGAGGTTTGGAAAATTAACAAATAGCTCGTAAAGACATGAATATTGTGATATGAGAACTTCAACTTTGTTTTTGTGGTAGTGGGGGCATGCATTGATAAGAAGAAAACTCCAACGCTTCTTTCATGAATGTAAACTTACATGAATTTAGTTAAGAAATTCATTAATGTTTTTGTCAACTAAGAGTAATCCCACCAACAACAATATGATGGCATGTATGTAAACTCTAGATTGGATGAAGTTTAAGCTTTAAATATTTCGATAAGGAGCTTAAAATTATACATATACATAGGTTGTGGCACTTTCCAAAAAGGTTGGTAAAGAAATATGATAGGTTTTGATTGGCTTATAAGGTGCTCATGTGATGTGGGCATTTTCTTGATCTCCACTTTACACATACCTATCCAATATTTTATGTTTATGTGTGATGACAAGCGCACTAACTTGCACACTACTTTGGATGTGGTAGACATTGGTAGAGGCCCACATACTAGGTGTGCATGAATTAAAAAAAAAACCCTTAAAGTTTCCACATAAAATTTACATATCACATGTTGCACATTTTGCTAACATTGGGCTTGCAATGCTTAGGGTTTTAGGGACACATCCCCATCAACTAAAACTAAACAAATATTATTTCTTGACATAAAACATGCCATATTCAATCATGATCACCATAGATTATTCAACATAATATATAACCCCATTTTTAAATTATGGTTTCACTTAAGTTTGTATATTTTGAAGTTGATATGATTTTTTTTAATTGCTTGTCACAATCCAATATCATGTATGTGATTAAATTAAATGATGTGCAAAAGGTGTGACCAAAAAAAGGAAAATTTTAAAATCATAAAATTGCCAAATTCCTTAAAAATGAAATTCCCAACCTAGGGGAGATTAATGAATGTTGCAGTCACTAAAGGATGCAATCATACACATAGAAACCAAAACAAGTGTAACTAGTGTTTTGGTTTTGCATGTGTTTGGGTCAAAAATTGTACTAATGTTGCAAGTTTTCAATAGGTTTAAATGTTAATGTTACCAATATATTATGGGAATATGTGAAACAATTTGGATTGGATCTAATGAGGATAAAATATTCAAAAGCATTCATAAAACATTATAATGAATGTTTTTTTTTTTTGAAAAACTTGAAATGCTATCAGACAACATAATCGTGCATAATTATCCACACCTTTGCATAATAGTATAATATGTCATGATTTTTAAAATGAGTAGCTTTTGACATTAAAAAAATCATGGATTTCTAATCCATCATCTTCTATGATGAATTGATAATGTTGGCAAGGAATCTCATTGTTTTCCAAGTAATCCCAAGTAGGTTATTATGCCTCCTTTTATCATGTTTGCACCTTAAGTAACTTCATAGATACAAAAAGTAAGGCGCACTTTTAGTACTTGTTTTTTGCTTTTAAACTTGACAAATATTAAATTTAGGATTGTCAAACACCAATTATTTTTTGTGCATCCAACTCCATTTGTTTTTCAAAAAAGGCATCACATCAATGTTTTCCTAGGTTTCTAATTGCCAAATTTGGACTCTTTTCATAAAAAATTGCCTAGATTTTACGTCAAATTTCAATCGATAACAAAAATTAGAAAGATCTTTAAATGTTACTATTTTCATTTCAAAAAAATACAAATTATGCTAAATCATGTTATGGATAATTGCAACTTGTGCTACAAGACAAAATGAAAATAAACTCATTGACTACCTTTTTATAATAATTTAATGTTTTGACAAAATTGCCAATTATTAGTGGCAAGTATGTTATATTAGCTATGCTACCATTTAAAATTTTAAGGAGTAAACCCATTTGACTTCTACTCTACACTTATTATGAATGGAAAAATATGATTAAATTTCAAAATTTTAATTTGTGATGTCATGGAATCACCACCATATATATGTGATTATCATACATCAAAATGCTTATTTTTTAACAAAATATGTATTGATTGGTGGTTACCTACATCATAACATTCTTGTATCAATTGACATATCATGATTTATTGTTATACATATTTAATGCTTTACCATGTCACATTAAGACTAGGCAAAATTTTGGAATTTTTGCATTCGTGTCTGAATTTAGAACACTCAGATCCCCAAAGGGAATCATCACCTGTCCAAACCAAATGGTGGGAAAATTCACTTTCTATTACCTTTGGGGGCATGTCCCTACCCATGAACAAACTACATGTCTTGAGGTAAAAGGTTCAAAGATCCTTTGTGTTTCCTATGGGTAAAATGAGTGCCATTTGTATTGCATTTGAAGGGGGAGGGGTAATGCATGGTCCTGAAATGTGGTTCCCCACTAACATGAAACAAGAGTGATGCAATTAACTTTTTTTCAAAATGCGGTTTGGCAACAACCTTAGAGTTTATTTTCCCTTGTTTTTTTGTCATTTGTTCCTTGATTCATGTAGTCTTGAGGCCTTTATTTCAAGACCTGGTGTCGCAATACAAGGTTTTTAGTACATAAACTAGCTTTATTTCGAGTCAGATGTCTTTGTGGGGGAGTAGTTTGGTTGACATGTATGCAAAGTGTGGGGAGCATGGAGGATACTTGGAGTGTTTTCAACAAGATGCCATCTCGAAATGTGGTAACTTGGACCACCATACTTGGAGGATGTGCAATACATGGGCATGGTAAGGAAGCTCTTAACATTTTGAACAGATGTTTGAAGAAGGTGTACAACCAGATGATATCACTTTTGATTGTTTTCTCTCAGCTTGTTTGTAGTCATGCAGGTGTGGCGGATGAAGCCATGTGTTGTTATGCTTCTTCAATGGTCACAGAGTATATGATTTCTGCAAAATCCGAACATTACACCTTGTTGGCAGTGCTGGCCATCTGCAGGAGGTAGAGAATATGGTCATGGCAATGCCCTGTCAACCACATGTGGGTGCTTGGATGGCCTTGCTCAGCGTTTGCAGAATTCATGGTAATGTGGAGATGGCAGAACTTGTTGCTGTAAGAATTCTTGAATTGGAGCCTGAAAATGCTCCTCGATATGTACTTCTCTCAAACATCTATGCTGCTGATGGCAATAGGCATCTTTGTGAGAATGTTGAAGGAAAAGAGAAAGGAAAATGGTGTGAAGGAACAGCTGGGTCACACATGGATTGAAGTGAATAATGAGGTGCATATTTTTGTCATAGATGATCAAGACCACCCTAAGATGATTGAAATTCATGCAGAACTGCAGAGATTGTCAAGGCTCATGCAGGATGCCACGTATGTATGTGCCTTGTACGAAATTTGTTCTGTAGGATGTTGAAGAAGAAGAAAAGGTGTTCCATTTGTGTCACCATAGCGAGAAACTGACTATTGCATTTGGGCTCATCAACACAGCTTCTGGTACTCCTTTCCAAATAAGAAAAAGTTTGCAGGTTTGTGAAGAGTGCCACACTTTCACAAAGTTCAATTGAAACTAGTTGGGAGAGCATTCATAGTGAGGAAAGCGTATTTGTGTTTTGCACATTGTATCAATAGTTCATTTTGTGGAGGAAAAATGAGTGTGTAAAGCATAGTAGTGGGTGTTGGAGAGACCCAACTCTGATGGAAAAAAAAAAACAAAGAAAATAGATTCTTTTGATAGCACTAAGATATTTAAATTTTTTTGTTGATAGGGTTTAGGGTTTAGGGCTACACACCCATGTAACTGATCTATTACAAGAAGGCATAATCACACAGGAAGAAGTGGGGGCTGAGGTTTCTATATAATTTTGAGCAAATGAAGGACCTTCCAACCAAACATATTTTACACTTAAAAAGAAAAAACCACATGTGTGCAGAAAACACAACATGTTGCTTCCGAAAAAAAAACAATTTAAACTTTAAAGAGAAAAACTAGTTTCTTGTTGAAGAACATATATGATTTAAAATTTTGGAAATATTAGCTATAAATTCTTTCGACGCGTCTAGAATATATGTAAAATATAACACGTCTTACAAACAATGTCAAGTTTAATCAAACACCCACTGCGCCAATTAAAACACAAGGGCATCCATCCATTCATCCATCCAATGGTCCCTATACAATAATGTCGAGTGTGAAGAATACAACGTTTTTTGGCCATCAAAACACAAGGGCATCCATCCATCCATCCATCCATCTATCCAGTGGTCCCTAGACAATAATGTTGAGTGTGAAGAATACACCGTTTTTTGGCCATCAAAACGCAAGGGCATTCATCCATCCATCCATCCATCCATCTATCCGGTGGTCTCTAGACAATAATGTTGAGTGTGAAAAATTGTGATCGACACCGGTTTTTTGGCCATCAAAACACAGGGCATCCGGTAATGTTTACACCGGGTTGGGTAGGGCAAGTCGCAAGTGGGCAGCCGTCGTAATTTGTGCCCCACCATTTTATTTGTATATTGTTAAGGCCGAGGGCAATATATAACAACACGCCCATGAAGGCAACACCGGCATCCAACGCTCCCGATAAAACGTAATTGTAACGTACCCACCAATTTCTCCTATACCGGAATATTACGAAGTTGAAAATGAACGCCATGATGAACCATGACGTGTAGTTCACTGCGGTCGCCGGTGGCATCATTCCGGTTGCGCCGATTAGAATCGGCATGTTAATTAGTCTGAATAACTTCACCTTCGGGTAACGTCTATGCAAGATGTATACGGGTACCGGGGCTAGGAAGCCAACGAGGAAAAACCAATTGATGGCCGAATATTCACCAAGTGACCCAAATATCCGCTTCGGACCCACGAGGCCCCAAATGACGGATGCATCAAAAAACACCCTATCGGATGGGCACGTCCATATACTACCGGTGGGTAATAGGGCTTCGTCACAAATGTTTTCGATTGTTGTGAGTAGCCACCATGCGACTCCCATGTTCACCGCCGCCGCCACAATTGTCCCAACAATCTGCCACCCCCCCCCCCATTAACGAAGAAATGAGCCAGGGTAACTTGGGTAAATTTTTACACTAACCTCGTCAAACCCTAAACCCTAATATGAAAAATTGTCATATTGAAAATTTGCTGTTTTTTTTTTGTTTTTCAAAAAAACATTAGCAAAATTAGTCAAATTTACACTAGAAAAAACACATTTCTCCCAAATTTTGCCAATTTTTTTGTGAGAAAATATCAAAAGTTGTGAAGAAAAAAAATCACCAGTTCTAAGAAATTTAGCAAGGAGAAATAATAATAATAATAATAATAATAATAATAATATCTAATTTCAGACAAGATGTAATCCAGTACAATGAAAGCAAAAATTGAAATTGTTAGAAAGTTTCATCAAACCTGGACAATGAACATAGAGCGGGGAGGGATCTTCATGTAGTGCCCGAGTTTGAAATCTTGCAAAAAGCTTACAGCCTGAGACATACTTATATACGTATATGTTTTGAAGCAAATGTTTGCAATAGGCTTGCCAGGCAAAATGTAGCCCATCATGTACTCTGTAATAACATTCAAGCCCGGAGCCTATACACAACACACAAAAAACCCAAATCAATTGTAAAAACATGTTCATGTTTTTTTGGCCTTTTGTTGTTTGGGATTTCATTATAGAGTATATATAGTAGCTTAATGGATTTTGGCCCCAGCTAGCTAGGGTAATAATAATAATAGGTTTATTTTGATACTAGGATTTTTTGAAAAGATGATATATTATTTTGGCTTGTGTTGAGACTTGAGATTAGTTATAGAGTTATAATATCTTGAACGATTTTGGTTTCTTTTCGAGGCTTTTTTTGGAAGATTATTATATTTTTTGCATGGTGAAATATTTTGAGTTTTCATCATTCTTCTTTTGCCTTAAGGTAGGTACCTTTCAATGTAAATGGAAAGGCCACAATGTGATACACCCCTTGTTTTTTTAAAGCAAATTGTTGGGCAGACCACTAATGGCCTCAATGGGTGAGCTAAAACCTATATATTATATATATATACCTTAACACAAGCTGAAAAAATGGGGTTTCACGAATGTTTCATGGACATTCCAAAATTCCGTGCAAATGGATTGGGAGAGTAGGATGACATTATACTACTATCTGAAGCAAATTCTGCATATAATGCGCACTTGCTGGGTCTTTGTATTTGGTGGTGGTGATCTACCATTTTACTGGC
>Ga0209208_10007045_pt1 | contig 15384 bp, 7 predicted proteins | sample S1TSphfallax_3_FD_187694 | JGI IMG/M metagenome (GOLD analysis project Ga0209208, IMG submission 187694) | Host-associated microbial communities from peat moss isolated from Minnesota, USA - S1T2_Fd - Sphagnum fallax MG (SPAdes) (version 2) | ecosystem: Host-associated > Plants > Peat moss >...
GAAAAAATATTTTGGGGAAAAAGACATGCAAGACTAATGTAAAGTAACGCTTTTGGCTCCTTTGAGTGCGTTTTGACCCACTTGCAAGGAAAGGTTGTTGATGTTTGTTTGCTTGCCAAACAACTTTGACATAGAGGGATATTTGCATTCAAGTTTACAATAAGCCCAATGACCAAGGTTTTACTTTGCATTGCCCTAATAATTTGAAGATTTAAATGACCCAACCTTTGATGCCAAAGTAGGGTATTATTTTCTTGATTTGTTAAAACAAAAAGGCTTTCAGTTGAAGTACTTGTTTTGATTGAAAAAAGTGTACCTCCATTAAACATGTCATTGTATGTGAATGACCATTCATTTTTGACACATTTATCTTTACTAAACTCAGAAGCAGTACCATCTTGAATTGACTTCCCCATAGACAGTAAATAAGTTGAGCGGTACATGGAACACATTTTGCACCTAGGTCTTAGCACTCGAAGTCAAATAAATTGCTACATTTTCATGCCCTATGGCCTGTTAGGTACTATCATCTCCCAAGAATACAGGCAAGGGAGAGGTGAATTTTTTATAGTCATAAAACCACTCTCTAGGAGGTGTCATGGAGGTGTCATGTGTTGTGGTGCACCAGAATCCAAATACCAAGTTTCACCAAAATTGGAAATTGGGTTCTATATCCACACATGCATTGAACAACTAAATGCCACTTGTATCATGGGAATTTGTAGTATTTGCTTGTGACTTACTAGAGCTATGCTATTTTCTTTTTGCATTTTGCATTGGAAACATGGACCTTTAGGTTTGAATTATTAGATGAATTTTTTCTTCCTTCATTAGAAGAAAAATTGCTTTTATTAAACCTTTGTCCCTTTGTCCACTTCCCTTTTATTACCCCAAGGATGGGTGTAGAAAGCTATGGATGGAGTTCCTCGCCTTTAAGAGTTACTATTTAGTGCTTCTTCTTGTTGCATCTTTCTACACAACATTGGATAAGTTAAATTAGATGTGTTACCCACTGTTGTCACAAAAGATTGCCATGAAAGATTGCTTCTTCTTCTGTGATCTCAAGGCCTCCTGCGGCCATTTGATTTAACATACTTTGGAACATTTCCAAAAATGTCACCATAGAATCTCCTTCCTTCATTTCAATGGTATTGGATCTTCTTTTCAACACCATTTGAGTTGCTCTATCAGTGAGTTGATAAAGGCTTTCAAAATAATCCCAAACTTCCTTGGAAGTATCTAAATGTTTTACCATCGCATTCTAACTATCTCCATAGACCAGAAAAATGTCACACATTGCTCTTGCATCTTTTATTTGCCAGTCTTTTAGTTCTTCATCATCTTCTTCAGGTCGAGATTCAGCTCCTGTTACTATATTAAACAGATCATTTCTGGAAAGTAATTTTTCTAATTTTATTTTTAGTATGAAATAATTTGTGTGTGATAATTTTTCAATCATTACAGGGCGATGCTCTGCAGGAACTAGAGCCATGGTTAGCACTGCTTCTTACTTAGAACATGTTATTTCCAAGGTCAAATAATCTATGAGTTTTGTGATGTGCTCTGATCATTGGATCATGATATTATCACAAACTTGAAAGATTACTGTTCATGCATTTCATCCTTAATTTCATTTTTATTTTTTCTTCACCCCGCTCTGATACCATGTGAAAAACAGGAGCTGCAGGGAAAAAAAAGAGGGAACTCCAAGTCAAATTGTTTACATTATTATGTGAAGGGAGGTCAAGAAACTTCGAGAATCACAGAATCGAGAAAAGGGGGATCTTACCTTCGTCCTCTTGCAATGATGTTAAAAACCCGGGGTCACGCTACAGCCACGCAACGCGAGTCTCCTTGCAACGCTGTGGTGTATCAACGAGAGGGGGTCTCCTTGCGCGGATTTCCTTCCACGCAGCTGCAACGCTATGTGCAAGTCCCCTTCGCGACGCCCTCGAGCGGATCTCCTTCAATGCAATGACAATGTGCAGGGGTCTCCTTCCTCCGCAACGCCACGCTGTAGCAACGTGGGTTTCCTTCCTCGCGTGGATCTCCTTCAACGCAATGCCACATTGCAGCAACACGCCAAGCATGCGAGTCTCTTTCCTCTTGCAGCAACAATGGCAATTTGCTATAACAATGCAACGCCTCTGACAATGGAGGCATGGCAACAACGTGAGAGGTGATGGCAGAGACGCTTGAGAAAAGAGAAAAGAAAATGAACACCAGAAGAGGAAAAAGAAGAAGAAAAGTGAAAGGTAGGTGTTTAGGCTTTAGGGCAACTTGAGGTCGGGAAAGAAAATTTTTAAAATAAAATAAAATCCCTTAATGATTAAGTTCATCCAAAAACAGCTTGAATAGCTTCATCCCCCAACTGGTGCACTGGTGGGTGTTGGGTCACAGGGGCCGTAAATGTTGAGCATACCATTAGACAAGAGCTCCCCAATAATATTATATGTTGTGCTACCTTCTCACATATTCGTACCCCATTAATACTTTTGCACATTCCTGGTCACTCATTGCCTGAACCTCATAATTCACCATCTTCTGTACAATAACCCGTCCACTTGATGTTCCTGTATAATGATTTATGTAATGGAGCACATTTACGCCAGTTATTTAGTCCATATCAGAACTAAAAGATGGAGAAAAGCAACTGATGGTGTTATTTTGCAGTGCCAAAAACGTCCATACGACAGATTTCAGAATGAAAATGATCAGTGTTGTGCAGTCATTTGAATTTTCAAAGAACTGTCGATTTCAATCTCTTAAATATTTCAAAAAAAGAGAACAGTTGGTTTGGACTCTTCTAAAAACATGAGAATCAAAGAATCACCGATCCCAGTTATTTCAAAAATCTTAAAGCACCTGTGGTTTTCATGAAAGAACCAGTGGTTTTCTGGCTGGTTATTTGACCTTTTCAATTGTTTTGAGAACCTTGGTTATATACCAGTATCAAGTCTTTGATTTTCTGAGAACCATGGTTATGAATCCTAAGAACCGCCCTGATAACTGACAGGTGTCCATATGTCTGTTCCTGTTTCTAATAACCACCTAGCACTGAAAATTACTCTCCATTCGAAGTAGCTTTACTAATCTATCTCAGGTGAGGGTGAATCAGCATCCACATTGGTACCTTCACCTTTTTGAACGGGACCTCTTAGTGACCATATTAAGCCCAAAAGATCTTAGATTTGAACTTTGAGACTCCAATATGGTCTAAACATGAGATATTTGTGACATATAGAAATAACTTATATGGATTTTAGGATTTTTACCATGGTACCAACATGCGTGCAGTTTACCCAAGGCATCTCTCTTGCTCACATGTCTTCTTCGGAAATGGGTCAACATGCACTGCTTTTCGATGGCTTCTTGAGTTACCCACTATTTGAGCAAGGAACTGCTTGTTTTTGGTTGATGTTCATAGATGCCAAAGCACCTGATAGAGCTGATTTCAAGTAGACTTTTCTTGCTGCCTTGCAGGAAGTGAAAATGTGGGGGCAAATATTATGTTCTAAAGAATTGGCACAGTAGGGCCCATTACAGGTAATAATGGCTCAAGTCCTCTAGGGTTAGACACCATTTATCAGGTGATAATGAATCCTACAAGGGCCAGTTTCAGCTCATAACAAGTGTTCCGCACTCTGTTGATTCACATCTTTCTATATTTTTGGCTACCTACTTAAAAACTGTATAGAAATCATGCAAGTTTTCTTAAATTTTTGTTGAATTCTGGCTACTGAAAATCTCAAAAAGCACTTGATTGTAGCACTTGTAACTTTTTATTTCCCTTTCTTGGCTATATATAGCCAGAAAAAAGGAAGCTGTTCACAAGTTGAATTGGCAGAACAAGAAGCTGAACTAGCAGACGACCACCTGTCCCACCCAAAAAAATGGTTTTAAACATATCTAGTAAGACACCAAAGGAATTGGGGCAGAATGCATCCTTGGGATGCACACGCCATGCATTCTGCCAGCTCATACTGCGTCACTAGTGTGGGTGTAATACTAACAGAAGCAGAATGCATCCCCAAGGGTGCATTCTGCCCAGTAGTGAGCCACTACAGTTGGTCCAGTAGGAACTAAGGCAGAATGCATCCCTGGAATGCACACATCATGCTCCTACTGAGTCACTGGGTTGGGTCCAATACAAATTGCAGGAGAATGCATCCACAAGGGTGCATTTCCTGATGTTAATGTTCATATGTAAGTCATACCCAGCATAAAATCATCTCCAGGTTTTGATGGCAGGTGCCTACCATGTGCCTACATTATTACCTTTTTGAAGTCAGGGGCATCCTGCCCAAGAGTGAAAAGGTCTGCATTTGAGTGAAAACAGGGTAATTGTTAGTAAAGTCATTTTTTCCTAGAAATAAAGATTCCAAGGAGTACTGATATTTTATTTTGATTTTGTTGTGTATCCAAATGGCAATGTATCAATGCATCATGTTATATCATCACCATAAATCTTTTGGTACATATGTATTGTGTAAGGAAGGTTAGGGAAAATTTCAAAAATATGCATAAAAAGCTTTATGGATAAACATTTAAATGTTTGTTTATTATACTATAATTGTTAACATATCAAAAAATATCAATACATTAAAATTTGAAAATACGTGGATAAAATATTTTCATATTCCAGGTTTATGGGAAAGATAAAGTAATTGTTAATTTAATGCCAAAGCACCAATTTACTATTGACACATGGTGTGAACAATACATTGAAGTATCACTGATATTTCACACTTGAGAAATAAATGGTTACATATGAAACCTCAACACTTGGCATAAATTTAACATCACTTTTCAATCATAACTAACTATAATTTACCATATGTTTTTGATACACCAAGGATTTATTGATACATTAAGGATTTGTTGATATATCAAGGATTTTTCAGCCCATTTAAACATAAAAAGAGCAAGAAATTTTTCAAAATAGATGGACAAGAGGTGGCCACATTTCCAAGTTTATAGGTAAGGGTAAAACAATTGTTAATTTAATAAAAAACCTATAATATACTATCAAGATGTGATGTGAGCAATACATCAAGTGTATCATAAACATATTTTCACACTTAATAAACCTTACATATGAAAGTTTGACACTCAATATACATTTATTCGTTTTTTGGTAATAACTAATTATTATTAACCATCTATCACTAATACATTAAAATTTTATTGATACATTAATTGATGTGTTGATACATTAATGATCTTTTGATACACTAAGGCTTTTTCAACCCCTTTAAACATTGAAAGAGAGAATTTTTCAAAATAGATGGACAAAAAGTTGCCACGTTTCCAAGTTTATAAGTAAAGTAAAACAACTATTAATTTTGTTAAAAACCATTAATTTACTATCAAGATGTGATGTGAGTAATACATTGAGCCTATTATAAACATATTTTCACACTTGGAAATTAAACCATACATATGAAAAATTGACATTTAGTGTATATTTATTCATTTTTTGATTATAACTAATTATTATTAACCATATGTCATTAATACATCAAAACTTTAGTGATACATTAATGATGTGTTGATACACTAATGATCTTTTGATACACTAAAGCTTATTCAACTCCTTTAAACATAAAAAAAAGAAAAACAAATTCAAAATAGATGGACAAAAGGTTGCCACATTTCCAATTATAAGTAATGTAAAAAATTTATTAATTTCATCAAAAACCATTAATCTACTATCCAGATGTGATGTGAACAATACATGGAATGTATCATTAACATATTTTCACACCTAAGAAATAAACCTTAATTCCATATGAAAATTTGACAATTAGATACATTTACATTCATTTTTCGATTATAACTAATTATTATTCACCATATGTCATTGATACAATAAAGATTCATTAATATAGTAATGATCTATTGGTACACTAAAAACCTTCTGATACATTAAATATTTTTCAACCTATCTAAACATAAAAAGAGCAGGAATTTTTTCAAAATAAATGGACAAGATGCCACATTTCAAAGTGTATGGGTGAAGTCACAATTAATTTAATTGAAATGCACCACTATGCAATTAACTAATAAGGTGTGGTTTAAGTAATACATTGAATGTATTATAAACATATTTCACACTTGAAAAATAAATTTTATATATGAAAATTTGACACCTAGTATACATAAATACCATCAATTTTTATACTATAGCTAACTATTATTGACCATGTGCTATTGATACACTTAAGATTTATTGATACACTAAAGATTTTACAACATGTCTAAAAAGAGAGGGAAAGTTTTCAAATAAATGGACAAGAGGTTGCTGTGTTTCAAAGTGTACAAGTAAAGTAGAAAAATAATTAATTTAATCAAAATCTAGCACTATGTCACTAACACATGAGTGTCTTACTAATATTTAACACTTGATAAAAAAAAAACTGCATATGGGAAAAATTAAGACATGTTACACATTTCCTACCACTTTTCAACTTTAAATATTTGATATTTGCATTTATTAGTCTATTATAAATATATGTTGAACTTCCAATGAGGATTATTTTGCAGATTAAGGTTTGGGGTCACATTTTCAAGCTTTTGCATATCAAACTTGACATGAACTTCTTCTTCACATGATCTTTTTGTGTTAATCCAAAGGTGTTTTGGAGCAAAATTTTCACATTTTTACAAATTTTTCACATGTCATTATGGCCCAATTATATGTAAGTCAAAAATTTACCATGTTTTTAACTCATTGTATGTTGATTATCACAATTTGAATATAAGGTGCATAGAAACTAATATATTTTACAATGGTTTTTATAGGCATGGAAGAAAGTTTCACTTATATGAACATGGCTATCAAGTTGAACTATAGGCATTAGAAAATGTAATCAAACAACACCAAGATGGGCCTTTTGATCATGAAGATTTATTGAGGGAAGTTGTCATTGAGGGAAGACACATTGGGATGCAACAAAACCCTTGCCTTGTTGAGGTTGCATTCATCCCCACAATTCAAGTGCTTGATTTTGTAGCTTCTAAAGAAAGTAAAGATGGTGGACGATGTCACTTTCTTTGCAAAAAACACATCATCCACCTTGACAATGATTTGCAACAACCGTGAACAAATAGTGCTTCCAAGTTTTCAAAGTTCAAATTTTAACCTCCATTACATTTCTATACCAAGATTTGCATACATATTATACATGTTTAAATGTGATGTTCACCATCTGATGAATTACTTTTATTATTTTGTAAACATGAAATATGTGATTAATTGTCTATTTTGTAATGCAATTTATGTTCATTAATAGCACAAAATTTGGCTGCTAGTTGTTTGTAGGTACCAATGTCAATATGGTCCCAATGATGTCACAAATGTTGTGAAGGATAAACAAAACCACAATGCATCTCCAACAAAATTGAACGTCATTTTTCAATTACTCTTGGGAGTAAAACTAATAATATTTTACAATTAGGCATTATACTAAATAATGAAGCTAGTGTGCTTAGGGTTCTTTCGGACTTTTAGAATGGAAGGTAAGTATTTTTCGAAAAACTTAACAATTCTAAGAATAATTAATTTGTGGATGTACCAGGGTAGTTTTTTGAAATATACTTACAAGAGGGAGCCACTTGTTTGATTAATTTCCTAAGTAGCCCATCTTTAACATGGTTATTCTTCACAAAATTTTGTATCTTGGCAACTAGAAAAAAGGAGCTACCAGTCCTAGAAAGAATTTTTCCTGTGGGGAAAAATGGCACAATGTGACAATTTATTTTTTTTTTATTTTTATTTTTTAAAACCCTTGATCCTTTTATGTTGTAGGGGAAGTTCCTGTATGAGTGGGTTCTCTTCATCTCCACTTTAAGGGCATGAGCCTGAGGGTGTAAACCTAAGTACAAGAATCTCCACTCATGTGAATGACTCTCTTTGTATGAGAATGTGAGAATGTATAAAAATAGAAGGATTTCCCCCTAGCATATGCCCTAGGGTTCTTATAGTGGGGGAGATCTGTCAAAGTACACAAAGAAATAAAAAATACAGTTGTTTGCTGATTTGAGAAGGGTCTGAGTATAGACACTTCAAGATCTGAGGCTCCTGTCACAACGCCAATAGGCTGAGTGGAGAGGAAGACTGTCACAAGGTCAATAGGCTGAGTGGAGGGGCTGGAAAACAGTATACACTTAGACCCTGCACATGCATAAAGAAATGGACATTTTCTTTCATGTTTTTTTTTTGGGTGCATGAAATTTACAGGAAGAAAGTTGTAAAAACCAAAAGGCCCAGGTGACAGTCTTGCTGGGATCCTCTGAATTTCAGAAGTTACCTTGACATCTTTGGTTAGGTGATTGACCTGGAAATACAAAGGGAACAATCGGTGGATTCTTTCTGTTTGAGATGATGACACTAACTTGGGATATAGCAGTGTCTTGGCAAAGGTAACTGTGCCACCAGAGTCCAAGAAGATGTTGCCTGTACCAGTGGTTCGGTTTAGGTAGAAAATGCTTGGCGGGATATTCTTGAACAAGGTATCATCCACATAATGCGGTCATGTGCCCACCTAATAGAGTGGAGAAAATGTTTCCTTGATAAGGGGTGTGTGGACTAAGTGAGGATTGTTATTGTGTGAGCGTGTGAGCAGTAAGGAATATTTTAAATATATTTTATTCATGTGAAATGATATTTTTTGACAAATTTTGATGACATGTCAAAATATACCCAACAAAATATATTCCATCACGTCAGCACAAACTGAAATGTCATCATTACCATGTGAATCCATCACATGAATAGCTGACAACAATGTCTACATTCAAACAAATGTGAGTATAGAATTTCACTCAAGTTTGTGCCCCATGTGTTGAAGCACAAAAAGGTTTATGCCACATCTCTCAAGATATCTTGACCCTTGGAACTCCAAAGGACCCATATATAGTAACCATTAAATTCAATGATTGCGTTATCCTCACATTTTCAATAAAATTTTAATTATATTTTTTGGCTTTGAATTGTCTATTTGCATTTTTCTCATCTCTCATCACTACCCACTTGAGAGTTTTCTCCATAACAATGACAACTAGATCAATAATTATAAGTGAGAAACCATTCACAATTGAATGGATAATTGAAACCACTTTGTTGTAAACGTTGTAAATAATTTTGGACCCAATTTCGGACTAAATAATAAGAATGTGACAAACTTTTCAAGATGACATTCAATTTGACCCTTTACATAAATTGTTGAAAATCAAGAAATGGGGCATTGTACAAAAAAAAAACAAAGTGGACAACATAGATGAATGGGTTGCTTGGTGATGGGCAAATGCAAAGACAAAACAACAAAGTCCATATATTGTTAGGAAAAGGTTGAACCCCAAATTTATAAAGCAAGATATAAGAGACTATCATTGCACGATGTTCAAACATGCGATGGAATTTTTGAAACAACACACAAACCTAAAAAAACCACTCCCAAAACACTATTTTACTGGCTTTTTGAAACACTTGTCAACCTAAAATTTGGTCACCCTTTGTAAATGATTAGCAATAGAAATTACAAAACTCCTAAAAAAACTTTATATAACTCTAGATAGGCAAGCTTGGATCCCACAACATGAAAACAAAAATCATACAATCACTTGCAAATTGACGAATGATTGAATGATTACCCAAACCATGAAAAAAGTGAGATAATAAAAAAAAAGAATGTTTAAACCCCTAACAATAAAAGAAATAAAAGGATTATGACTTTGTATAATTTCATGTCTTGTTTAATTTATTTTCAAATATGGTGTTCCTGCATTAAAGTTGTAGTTCAGTATTTGAAAAAATTCAACTAGATGTAAATGAATTTTCATATTAGTTGTGGAAGAGCCAAAGTGCAACAACCAATAGGAAAAAATATCAGGATATATGTTTTGCAACTGGTTAGGCAGAAATAATAGACTTATGCCAAGACCCATTACGCCATTTGCTCCAAAAATATATATATCAGATAGGCTATGCCCACAACCAAATAACACACTTGGAATACCAGTTGATTATTTGTTTAAATTCGTGACATTGAGAGTCTCATAAGCCACATTGCCTTCATTGAATACCGTCCCATCTCTGTATGCAGCAAAATATGTACATTTGGTGACTTCACAACCACTGGGTCCCACAATCTAGGTGATCAATAAACACCCAATGAAGAAAACATCAAAAAATTGTTAACTTAATTTGCAAGCTCTTCATGCTTCAATCATTTGGGTTTATTAATTATTTAATTATATGACCGAATTTGTTGATATTTCATTAATTATCAGAAATATTTTACATTAAATTGGGGGGAAATTTCTAGGGTTTAGACATATGTGAAACAATACAATTTCATTCTATATCTTCTTCAAAGAGATTGGAAAAATTAGGTTAGAGAGATCACACAAAGGTAAGAAGCAAACCTTATGTGAAAACCCAACCTTAAATGCAATACAAAATTTATCAAGATTAAAAAATAAAAAGTTCAAGCTTAAAATTTCTTCAAATATGTTCATACTTATGATTTTTCCTTTTTAAAGTTGTAAACTCATTTCAAAAAACAAAAATATAAAGTCCCTAATTTAATACGATTTGAAACTATGTTTTAAAAAAAAATTAAAGCACATAATTTTATTTTTATTTTCATGTTTCACATAATAATAAAAATGATCTCTCCCATATATTAATCCTATGTCTAATTGAAACTTTATTTTTTATGATGTATAATATTGTTTTAAATATTGGTCCAAATATATTGTTATTTATAACACATTATATATAAATAACGATATTATGGAATTATATTCATTTCAATACATATTTATTTAAAATAATATAAAAATTGATATATATAAACCTATGGTTATGTATATTTCAATTTTTTTAATGAACTTTGTTTTTAATGCGAATTTAAAAATTCCAAAATATTAATAGCTAAGTATGAAAATGTTCATAAGTTCTTAAAAGCCATGCTAGAGTTTGTGTGGATTTGGAAGCTTTGTGAGGGCCAAGTTGTGATGTAATGTTTTTAACACCTTTAGAAGTTGAAACATGACTTGACTATCCAAAAAACACAATAGTGTCCATAAAAAACAACCAGGAATCTATAGCCTTGACAAATTACTAGCTTCAACAAAAGCTCATTGCCAAGGTTGTCAAATTGACTAAAGTGTCAACATTGACCAAATTAAACAACCTAGCCTAAACATGAGTAATAGGTTAGTAAGCTACTTGTTAAGTAACCTAATTAACTACCTAATAAACTACCTATGTAATATAAGCTTATTATGTAATTTATTCATTAGTGTAAGCCTTCTAGGTTAATATCTTAGATGGTCTATGTAGGTATGAAGGTGGTTGAACTTATTAAGTAAACATACTAGTTATATAGGTAATTTACTAGCCTAGGCCATGTAAGCCTAATAAGCATTTATGACAATTTAATATATATTCCTTATTATATTATAACATATTGAATTTGAATTTTAAAATTTTATTTTAAAAAAAACACATTTTTTCATATAATTGTTATAAGTATATACTATTGGATTATGATTCAAGTTTAGAGTTTGGGAAACCCTAAATTAATTAACATTTTTTTTACAAGTCTATAGTAAATAAAATAAATCTACAGTGCATTTATAGGGGAATTTTATATGCAAAATAATGTAATATTTTATTTTATTTTTAAGTGAAAGAATTCAACTTTGAGATATTAACAAATGGTAAGAGATATACTTTCTTTTATGTTTTGTTATAAATTTTATTTAGTTATTAATAAAATGAAGGCTAAAATTTGTAATTGGTGAAAGTAAGTACATGTGTGGATATTGCAAAATTATATGAAACCTTAACCCTAAATGTAATAGTTATATTCAAATTCATTTCAAAATAACCCATAGGTGATTAAGATAAAACTTATAGTGAAAGGGCAACCTTAAATGTAATACCCACATGTAAGGCCGCTTTGAAATACCCAATATGTATTTTGGGTGGGCCTTTGAATGAAGATGAAAGCCTAGATTCAATACTTGCATGTAAATTCATACTGAAATAATCCATATGTGATTGAAGCAAACCTTATGTGAAGACCTAACCCTAATTGTAATACTTGCATGTAATGTCATTTAAAAATAACTAATAAACGGTTTGGGTACCCAAAATATGTTATTTTATATACCTAAATTAATTATTATTTTAAATTAAGTTTATGACAAAATGCGGGTTTTGCAATTAATGTAAAAAACTAATGACTATTATGGGACCCTATATGTAGGTATTGTAATGAATGTAAAAACCAACGACTATTATGAGACCCATATGGGGTATTGCAATGAATGTAAAAAACTAACAACTATTATGGGACCTTATATCCGGGTATTACAATGAATGTAAAAAACCAACAACTATTATGGGACCTTATATGCGGGTTTTACAATGAATGTAAAAAACTAACGACTATTAAGGAACCCATATATAGGTATTTATAATAGAAAATGATATAAATATTATATGTTTAAAATGTGTGTATTGTTTTAAAAAAATTTAAGTGATGTGAGTCTTATTACATTATATGTAAGTATTGCACAATGTTCATTTTAATCTTTGTAGACCTTAGAGAAATTAATGTCACTTATTCATATGGGCCTATTTAAAGTTTGATTCTTACATTTTAAGTATTAAAAAATTTATGACAAAGAAGACATATATGATTAACCATATACCCATCAAACAAGTGTGGCTAGAAAAAAAATATTATATTGATAAAAGATGTAAAAAAATGGGTGGATGAAAAATTGTTAAAGAAACCAATGAAAAAAAAAGGTTCTCCATAACATATCACAAGACCAAAGTTCAAAAATTGGGTAGTCCAAAAAATAAAAGGGCTAAAAAACCTAGTTAACTATATAAAGTGAAAACCCTAAACCATATTAGTATCTATAATCCCATGTTTTTGTTTAGTAAGCAGTTGTTACATTTGTAGCCTTTACTGCATGACGAATGATGTAGAAATGGCAACATTACATTTCAACTTTAACTGCATTTACAACAAACTCTTCCTTTATTGTCTCCTCAACCCTATAAACATCCAAAAACCACCAAATTAAACCCAAACACACTTTGGATGAAAAAATTTGTAAAAATACAATAAACATTGATTATTAGTATTTACCTTCCATGAATCATGAAAATCCAATACATATGTCAATTATTTTGTCCGACTTGGTTTACTAGATTCTCAATCCTAATTTTTAACATCCCATGCCATCTTTAATTATCGTGCACATACACAATGGGTGGATCGAGTCATCTTTTGAAAATCTTCATCCTTCTCCATCCATAATGTTGCATTTTGAAGCGCGCTTCCCATGCCCCAAGCATTGAAACCCAACACCTACAATAGTTGCACTGAAGTTAATTTGACCAAAGTTGGTTTTGGGAATGGTGGACATTATTTTGCAACAATTATCAACTTATCCCACTCTTGTTTTGTTTTGGTACGAACACGACTAACAACCTTTTGATCATTCCACCTTTGCACAACCATGGCATTTCCCAAGATGCGAGCATTCATTTTAGCATGGTCTTGATGTCGAAGACCTCCTTCAGAAGTTGAAGGCCTCTTAGGTTTGGCCTTTTCTGCCACTAAACCATGCACCTCCTTCATATTTTTGGTCAATAACCATTTGGCACAATATGTGACAATGCAAATGTCAACTTTACACTTCCATTTCAACCCAACCTTCATCCATTCTTTGTCCTTTCAAACCAAATTAGGTGGACAAGGGTTTATTGGTTGAGAAACTTGGTCGGTTTCAAGTTCGAAACCTAAACAAAAAAATATCAAAAAAAAATCATTATTTTATAATTTAAAAATCCTAACCCTAAAACCTTACAAATACAGAGTTCAAAACAGAATGCAGGTATTGCAAAACATAAAATCACACAATCAGATACAACTCTTGCAAACTTTAATTGTTTTCAAGTATTGCAATAAAAACATTTTGACAAAAAAAATCCCGCACCTTCCATCAAATGATATAATTAAACTTTAAAAAACTTGTACAATTTTTTTAATCTACATTTAATTTAATGTACATAAATTCTAAAACAATTTAACCCATCATTTTTTGATCAAAATCCTCAATCTATATTACAAATTATCATCCTTGTTAACTCTAATCCACATAGATTGCCTGATACATCAATTTTCAATTCTCATTTATGATGAAACAACATTTTGCTCAATAATTACTTGATTTAATGCAAAAATATTTTGCTTAGCAATTGCTTAATTTGATGTAACAACATTTTGCTTGTGAAACTCCAAATCACCACCACCACTTTTTTTCAATCTCCTTCCTCTAGCCATTACAACCTTCAACATAAAAAAACCACCATTTCATTGGTAGTTGTTAATTTTAATGAACTAAACTAAAAGGACTAAAAAAAAAAATTGTATGTTGCCATCGTCTTCTTCACAACACCACCATTATGAAGGAAGGCGATGACATTGTTCCCATCACCTTCTTCGTAGCAAAACCACCAAAAAAGGTGTAGGTCGTCATTTTTTCGCAGCAAACCCATCAAAGAAGGTAACGAAAGTTGTCATCTTTTTCTTCTTCGTTACAACAAAACCACAAAAGAAAACGACAACTCATTGTCGTCGCCTTCTTTGTTACAGCAAAACCAAGACAGAAGAAGGTGACAGTAATGTCACCTTCTTCACTCCAATAAAAAAAAAATCTTTGCTACAATAAGACCAAAACAAAAGGCGACAATAGTTTTTTTGTCGTCACCTTCCACGTTGTAAATTTTTTTTAAAATGCTTGCTGCAACAAAGAAGGCGACGGCAACTTTGTCATCGCCTTTTTTGTTATAGCAATACCAAAACAGAAAGTGACATTGCACTACCATTACCTTCTACATTGCAACAAAACAAAAAAGGTTTGTTGCAACAAAACCAAAACAAATGGCAATGGCAACGTTGCTGCCATCACCTTTTGCACTATTCAAAAGAAAAGAAGGCTTGTTATAGCAAAGAAAGTGACGATAACTCTGTCATCACCTTCTTTGATGTAGCAAGACCAAAATAGAAGGTGATGGAAACAATGTTGTTGTTGCCTTCCGCGTTGCAACCAAAACAAAAAAGAGGCTTGCTACGCAAAGAAGGTGACAACAATTTTGTCATCGCCTTCTTTGTTGCAACAAGACCAAAACAGAAGGCGACGACAACATTGCTATTGTCACCTTCCGCGCTACCAAAAAAAAAAAGGCTTACCGCAACAAAAAAGGTGATGGCAATTCTGCAGTCACCTTTTTTGTTGTAACAAGAGCAAAACACAAGGCGTTGCTACTGTCACCTTCCGCACTGGAAC
>Ga0209208_10007046_pt1 | contig 15383 bp, 10 predicted proteins | sample S1TSphfallax_3_FD_187694 | JGI IMG/M metagenome (GOLD analysis project Ga0209208, IMG submission 187694) | Host-associated microbial communities from peat moss isolated from Minnesota, USA - S1T2_Fd - Sphagnum fallax MG (SPAdes) (version 2) | ecosystem: Host-associated > Plants > Peat moss >...
GGGGGTATTTTTTTTATTGTCCCCAATGTGTTCCCATCAAGTTCCCAATGTGTTCCTCAAGATGTTCCCAATATCATCGCACTTTTGTCCCATATGTTTATCCAATATGGTTTGCCCAAAGTTGAACGTTTATGGGCACCTATTTTGTCATTAGAAATGGAAGTAGTATAATCATCTTGAGTGAAGGGTCGTCACATGTACAAAATTGTATGTTGTACACGAAGTTGCTAATAGAATGTTGGTCCCTTGTCAAATACAATGATAATGCAAATCTGAAATTTGATGCAAATATTAGGGTCCAAAATGATGTTCAATTTGTGTCCAAGATTGTGGTCATTGTATAATTTTTCATATGGTACTCATTGGATAATTGATCTTGCATAATCCTTTGTATGATTGTCCTTAGATAATTCCAAAACTAATTTATACCTACCTCATTTTCAAGCCTAACTATTTTACTTTTTTCCTAATAATAATCTCTTTTCTTAATAACTTTCCAAATAACTATCTCCTATCCTTATAACTACCTCACTCCTGTTCCCTACAAACCAACATAAATAATGAAAAAGGCAAATTAACATGTGTCTTTTCATGTCCATTATATTTATACTAATTCAAAGTAAATTTGGTGGTGACATAAATAATGATGGACTATTGAAAACCACACAAAAGCATTAAATGATAATAATAATAATAATAATTGATCGTCACTAATAGTGCACAACAAGCAAAGCCCAAATTAAATTGGTCACATCTAGACCTAGACACTTTAGTTCGATTTGGTGTTGTTTTTTCTAAAGATGACAAGTCATTTTGATGAACGAGCATGGCAAGAAAAAATATAGTGGATGTTTTGCTACATCATTGCATTCTTTCTAGCTATGTTTTGCAAATCAATGTTTGTTAGAACACAATTATAAATATGTGTAATGTAAAATTACTTTAAAAAATTTGTATTTGTAAAAGATTGATAAAATAATTTTGAATTCAAATTAAGATAAAAATGTTGCAATCAACTCACCATTGTTGATGGTCATAGATGACATTGAAATTACAACTACACATCATTAACCCCAAACACAAGAATTTGCACATGTAAATAATTACAAATTCTAATGTAGTGCATTTGTGACTTAGGAAATTCCAATAACAATTTATTTTGAGGAACTGATATATTGAAATTTTTGCATAAATTTTTGTATGACTATCTGGGACAATTGATTTTGCATCGTTCTTCATATGTCATCCTTGGACAATTTTAGAGACAATTCCAAAAATAACTACTACATTTCCCAGCCCAACTATCTCATTTTTTCCCCTAATAACCACCTCTTATCCTTATAACTATTTCACTCCTTTTCTTTAACTAGTAACATGGATATGAAAAGACAAATTAACATATGCTTTGGGTGTGTGTATTCTAAGGTGGCTCATTTTTTGAAAAAACAAGAATCCCCCAAAAGTCCATTTTTCAATGTCAAAATTTTGATTTTTTTTTAATATCATTGGTTCAATGATAATAAAGTTCATATATCAAAAGCAATAAATGCCATATTAATAGGAGCCTACCTACATATTCCATATATATATTACAAAATTGAAATTTGAGAAAAAATGATTATGCTAGGAACTTATAAAAATATGGTTCAATTTTTACCATTCAAAAGTCCCTAATTAAAATTTGACTATGATTTTTGAGGGAAGTTTTTCACATAAAAGTTTATTATGTGAAGTTTTATCATATATTGAGTCATTGTAGATAACTTGGAATGGCATTTAATATGAGCATTTTAAATTTCTACCATGTTAATCTATCAACCATTATATATTTTTATACTTCAAAAATCCATTATGAAAAGCGGGTGTACTTTTATTGAAAAATAATCAATTACATAAGTATTTTCATAATCAAATTGTTAATGTATAATCAGTTTCAATTTTTTAATTTAATAAATTTTATTATTCATTACATGTGTCCAAAGAAAAGGCACTTTGCAAAAATGTGCACCATGATTCAAAAAAATGAGCCACTTTGACATGCATTCACCCTATTGGAAACCATATGAAAACATGAAAAAAGAAAAAAAAATAGATGATCACGATTGGGATTGCCTAGCAATGCAAAACCCAAGTTTTGATATAATGCATTTGTGAACTAAGAAATAATTGATATTGAATAAACATAATGGCAAATTAATCATAAAGTTTGATATTAGTCACATTTTTAAGTTTGAAAAAACTCACTTCCATATATGGAAACATAGATTGACATTGTTATTCAAAACAAAAAAACTTTGGTCCATATATAATAAATAGAATTAAAGTAAAACCTTTTGTACCAACAACAATACAAATAGGTTTTGGTGTGCAAACCATACCTTCCATAGGTGCAAGAGGAGAAAGATAATAGCCTCATAATCATTAATAATTGTTAAGATAACTATGTAGTGTCACATGTGCAACTAAGAAATCCTTTGGAAAGAAGTATACAAATATTTCAAGATGTTGTAATAATAATATATTTTAAGGACAAATTACATGTCATCAAAATGAAAATGTCACAAAACAAATTCATATTTTTGATTCAAGAATTGGATAAAAGCATGGTTAGGTGGTTCAAAAGTGATGTTTGGAATCCATAATATAACAATAGCTATATTTTTTGTAGTTTTAACAATATCAAACCATAAATCCTATAATATCCCCTATGTTTTTAATCATAAATATTTATAAATCAACCTATGCATATCCCTAAACATGTGAATGATCCAAAAATCCATGCAAAAGATTAAAATTTACAACAATAATGTCATTTAAAACTTAAAAAATTATATATATGTAGAAAGTATCAATGCACTTTAGTAATAAATTTCTCATTTGATGATGCTTTATTTTTTTGAAAAAATTGACATTATTTTGACATATTTTCTAAGTTCATAGTTTTCATTTTTTTGTGTGACAAATGTAGTGTTATTATTTCAAAAGTTCATTATGAATCCATAATCTTCTTAAAATTCATCCAAATTTTTTATGATGATTCCCATTAAAATCTATGAAAAAATGAATAATTTAAAAGTTGACAATGTTAATTTTGAGTATAATTTTACATTTGTATGTAATCCAAAAATATTATAAGTGTGATTGTCCAAATTGTCCACCTATTCATCCTTTCACCCAATTACACATTGGATCAATTGTTAATGAAAATGAAACAATATTATTTAAATAATGTATAGTATGTCAATGTTGGGTTATAAGACATTTATTAATTCACTTAGAAGACAACCCAATTTGGCATTTACATTTTTAATTACAATTTTATTTTTATTTTAAAAACCTTTACAAAAAATGTCAACACTACTCTCGGTTAATGAAGAGCTACCAGCAAGTTGAATAGTGATAACATTAAAAAAATTCCTATTGTTTTGTATGTTCCTAAACTTAAGAAAAAATTATTATCTATCAAATAATTTGTTATGGTAGGAGGAGAGAATAAACATTAAAGGTGGATAATGTGTGTTAACTAATGCTAAAGTCCACATGGTGGCAACTCACCCCATTGACAATGATTTATATAAACTTGGAAAAGCATAGTGTAAAGAAATTAATGTAGTAGCTATAATTTCTTTACACTATGCTTTTCCTTACATCAAAATGAACACAAATTAATTTATAACATAATAGATTGGGCCATATAAATGAAAGGTTAATATAAAAATTATAACAAATGTCTACATGAATAGGTGCTTTTGATGTAAAACAATTGCATATATGCAAAACATGTATTGTTGGGAAACAAAATAAAAAATGTTTTCCCAAGAACATCACAAACTTCCTAGGGAAAAAATAATTATGTAAAAATAATGGGAACTATTATATAACATAACTTGGGTCGAATGTCATTTTTTCATTACTTCAACAAATCTTTAAATTATATTTTACTATCATAATATCAACATAAACATAATTATTCTTTAAAATGATACAAATTTCAAATCTCCTTGAATGGTAAAATGACAAACCATTATTATTTTCATTGCAATTAATAAATCAAAACCATTTTTCATTATGTTTATATATTTTCAGCGTGCATTTTATCAACAATAAAGGAATCAAATGAAAAAACACACAATAATGATGTGAAAAAAACTTAATAAATAACATCAATATAATCATATTCAAATTTTGCATAAGGAAGTTTGTGATGAATGGAAATAAAAAAAACATTTTGATATTTGTGGTTGCTTAATGCATTTATACATTAAATAGATGTTGATATTTCATAATTTTCATTAATGATTTCTTTCAAATTACCTTGGTATATTTGTTGAAATAAAAATAAAAATATCCAAAAATTTCAACATTGCAAAAAACAAGTGGAAAATCAATGAAAGAAAATAAATTTATATCTAAAAATATGATAATGGGGGAGAACATGTAACGACCCTAATTTGTGTTTGAAACCAACTTTTAAGAAAGACAATAAAGTATTTTTCCAAAATAAAAGAAGTTCCATGCTTTTAAATAGAAAATGGGCCCAAGAGCAAAACTAGGAAACAAATAGAAAGGAGTAGGCTGCAAGGGTGTCCTCGGATTTAATCACACTCCCACAAGTTGGGATAATGCAAATGAAGTGAGTCCCAACCACTTCCAAATGGGGATTTTTTTGGGAATTAGAATCCTAAAATGTCCTAAGTCTTTGGGAAAAAATGCAAATAATAAACATGGTTCAAATTGCGCCGCCAATATATCATTTGAAAAGGCCTTGAAACTTAAATATCCAAAATGTGTTCACATTCTTCATTTGGAATGGGAGTTAGGAGTTATGGCCAAAGGAAGGGCCAAGAATCAAATGCATAGTTTGATTCATAAGCATTAAAAGTTAGGAAATAAGGGTTGAATGACCTCCAATTAGAGCATGTGACATGGTGAAAACACTCAATAGTGGCCCCCTTTGTGTAATCACATTGCAATATTTTATTGAATGGTGCATCTTTGAGCTTAAACCATGTCAAAGCTAAGGAGTTTCACAATCTTTATGCATATTATGTTAAAACATAACCCAAGCAAGATAATAAATAAATAAAATTCTTCTTTCTATATTATGGTGGTTTGGAGTATATTTGTACATAATATATCTACTTAACTATGTAGTGACAAATGCAAATATCACTACACTAAAAAGATGGATATGGATCCATTCACAATTGGGGTACCAAAAAGGAATGTCTAACTGAAAAAGGATTACCAAAGATAACTTTGGATTTTTTTAATCTTACATTATTATAATTGTATTGGATTGTTGTCTGCCAATAGATAAAATGTTGTCTTTCTAAATTAATAAAAATGATTTAAAATAATTTGAATAATATGTAAATGTCATTTTGAATCCTATAAATTAAAATAATCAAGCATTTAAAGTAGATTGTTTTTAAAGGAATCAAAAGGAATGCATAAAGTCATACAATTGATTTCAAACTTCTTTTATAACAAAAATATGCCCCCTTCTATAAAAGTACATGTTCATTGGAAGAATTTGATGAAAAATCAAATTGTACAAAAATTTCAAAGTTTTAAAGTTTTGAAAAAAAGGGCCATTACAAGGCAAAGGACTCATTTTTTAAACCATTTGATTAAAAAATAGTGTTCAATGGTTTCAAAATGTTTAGCTTTAGATGCAAGTACATCACATGTCTAGGAAATAATCTTGCCAAAAACCTATTTGGGAATTTTTTTAGATTTTCTATGTTCCTAAAATTAAACCAAAATATTCATACATAATTATGTATGAATGTGAAAAATCACCATTAACATATGAATTATTTAAATTTGGACTATTCAATTTTTCTCAATTAAGTTGTTTTATATAAATGTTATTTGTAAAAAGTAGGTTAAAAAAGTCCTTAAGTCCTTTTTTTCTTTTTTTGGTACCCCAACCATGAATGGACCCATATATATAACTACATCCATGATTGGGTTTGATATGCCATTTACAACATCTTATATGACTACAATTATATCTAATGTTCAATATTCATCAATCTAGATCATTAGATTAATTAATTTAATTTAATATACAAAAATATTATTGTATATGTTTGAAATGGTCCTACATTTGACATGTGGCACAATCATAAGTTGACACATGACATTTTAAATTGAATTCTAAATATATATTTTAATAGGTAGGTAGGCAGGTTGATACATAGGCCTAGGTAGGTAGGTTAATAGGTCCTACCTACCTACCTAGGTTATATACCTATCCACTTGCGCAAAATTAGATAGGTAGGAAGCCTATTTAAGTAGGTCAAAAAGTACAATCCAATTATTGACCTAAATAAGCAAGTATGTAAAAAGGTAATTGAATCAAATAATAACAACTTACATAATTACTTCCATTTTGTTTTATGTTTTGTCATTTAAGTTAAGTTTTTCTAAAAGTTATCCCAAACCAATAAGTTTATTTCCTTAAGTTAGTACTAGGAAACACACCTTGTGTATATAGTTTGCGATAGGAGAGTAAAACACAAAGCTTATGGCTGAATGTTTTAGTTGCACTTTAGGTGAACAAGCCCATTTTCAAACACATCAGACCTCAAAGCTTGGCAAAACTCAAGGATAGGCTCCTTTGTTTCTTGTGTCCAAAAGCAAATTGAAGCTCTCTTTTTAGTTCATCTAAAACACTAAAGATCATGGAAAACAGATCAGAAATGAGAAAGTTATGGGACCCCAAAGTAGAGGGGGTCAAAAAGTCCAAAAACAATCACACTACAAAGCTGTTCTTCAAACACCAAAAACATTCTTGGATGTTGCTCTATTGCCATTAGAGGTCCAAGATGATTTGTAGAGCTTAAGGTGGTACTTTCATAGCACTTTAGATGGCTCAATTTGAACAAGAGATGAAAAAGTTATGAGCTTTGAAAGTAAGAGGGGTCTAAATGAAGAAAAATGATTTTGTAAGTTGGAAAAGGCTTGTTATTTTTCATGTTCTTTCTTGTTACTACTTTGCCTATAGAGTTCAAAGATGATTGTAAATAATATATCATTTGATAATTGTATATGTGAATTAATTACCTAATAGGTTATTATTATTGTCTAAATTAATAATCTACAATAATGATTTGAATTAGTTATTTAAAATTCTTATTATGTGAATTAATTATATGAAATATTTATCTGAAACAACTACCCAAAGTAATTATCCAATAATAGTTTTATTAAAAAAATGATCCAATAATTATTATTTGTGAATTAAATGTCTAATAGTTAATAATCTAAATTGATTATTCAAATTAATCAACCTAATTCAAATAATTAGTTATTAGGTAATGAAGATAATTAATTATCTGAAATAATTAACTAATGAATTATTTGAATTAATTTACTAAAATAATAATTTTAGTTCATCTAATTCATTAATGAGCTATTTCAAATAATTAATTATTTGACTTCAGATAATTGATTATTAGATAATTAATTATTTGAACTTAAAATAATTATTCATTGATTATATTAGTTTTAAACATTCATTATTGATTATTTGAATTCATGTAGGGGCTATTAAATGCAACATAGGGTACAAAAAGGTTAAGTGGGGGCTACTTATAATTGTGATTAAAATCACATATGACTAGGTCATATCACTCCATGACTAGGTTTGGACACTAGTCCTAATCATTGATGCCATGTTTTGGTGTAGTTATATGTTTCAAAAGTGATTGAAAGGATTTTAAACTTTTATGAAATTCGTAGTATCCATTTCACATGTGATTTCACATCTTTTGAACCATGTTTGTGAGTCATTTGAAGAATTTGATAATTGTCACGTCACAAATGGGGCTTTTTAAGGGCATCAACCATAAGCACATGGTAAATTGACATTTTCACATTTCAATCATTTTCAAATGGAAGGTGACAAGTGTTGTGACAAGGTTATATGTATAGATTTTCAAACAAGTTTATTTAAATTGTTAATAAAATTAAGTTATAGTGTAGTTTAAAATGAAAAACCAAATATATTATACATGTGTATATATAAATATACCCATGGTTCCTTTAATTTACATTTTTAGGACTTTTTTCTTTTTTGAATAATATTAGATGGCATTAACTTTGTGAAAGTTCAAATTATATAATCCTTAAAGGCCAAAAGCGAAACCCAGAATTAAATGCATAACATTTGGGGAATAATATATATCATATTATTGATTGTGAAAATACTAAAAAAGGGACCATCATAGTGTGTTTTCACCTAACATGACATTGGAAAGATTTCAATGAAAGTTACAAGCTAATGTAGTAACTTCCTCAACCAAGATTTTTTTTTTAAATTATGAAGTTTCAAAAATTTTAGGACACTATGTTTTGACAATTTCAATGTACCCCATGTGGACAATCACAAAATATATTATAAAGTAGGAAATGATGATTCTTCCCAAGCTCGGATCGTGTGGATTCAAGTGAATTTAATGCAAGCATGTGATTCTATTGGGCTCCAAATGCACAAACTAGCTTCTTTTCTTGGTTTCTACGTGATCACATGTTCAAGAGCTCCAATGAATGTTCACAAATCTAGTGAGTTCAATGCATATTGTGAGTCTAATTAAATCAAACAAAAATTTATTTTTCTCAACACACTACAACAAAATGGAATTTTAGAACACAAAAATAACATACTTATAGGAATTATGATTACAATGTGAAGCCATTTAAGAATTCCAAATTCATTTTGCGTTGAAGTTTTAATCACAACAAATTACTTAAGAGCAAAACAAGAGCCCAAAAAATGTTTTTTCAAAAACTTAATTCCAATCAAGTTATGAAATTAACCACATCTTTCACAATTATTTATGTTTGGAAGCAAGGCTTATATGTTGTTGCAACATATATGTATGATGTCATATTTGAAAAGATGAGTAACCAAATGCCAACTACAAGTGATGTTGCAAATTTCATTATTGATCCCAATTTTTTTAAATGCCATGTACAAGTTATAGTTCAAGAACACATGATTCAACTTCTGCAATGGTACGAACCATCCGAAATTTAATACCAATGTAAGAATATTCAATGGTCGCACATTCAACCATTAATGTCCCTTTCACCATGCAACAAACATTACTCAATTCAAATGTTGAAGAGTGGGAAAAACAATTCAATTTGAATTGCAATCCATGGAAAAAAATAGTGCATGGCATATCTTCAAATTAAGGCACATAATTTAAAAGGATGTCATGATCATTATAATTTGAAAAAGAACTTCTATAAGACCACTTAGGGAAATTCATGAGTGGAGTATAAAATGTAAAAATAAAAACTATTCATTTTTTATCAAGTGATTTTGAGAAGTGAAAGAAATGAAAAATGCAAGGAAACTTGTAAAGTAAAATAAAGATGAAATGATAATCAAGAATCCCAAAACTTCAAACATGAATTTTGTAATCCAAAATGTTTGATTAACCTTTTACTAAAATCAATTTGCTAGGGAGTAAAAAATACTTAAAGACTCCAAACTTTTAAACAACTCACCATTATAATCTTCTACTAAAAAAATTAGCATGAGGTTTTTCACTTGCTTAAGAATTTCATTAAATAATTTCTAAATAGTTGGAAAAATAAAAATGTTTTATTATTGAAAGAAATATGTTTTTATTGTAGATGATAACATTCTTGAAATACAAGAAAACCAAACAAAATTTTGTTCATCTATAAATGACAACTAACTACAACAATTCTAGAAACTTCTAATATCATTTTTAAAGAATTCCAAAGTTCAAGTGTAAATTTTTTTTTGGGAGCTATTATGAAGGCTAACACATGCCCTCTCAAAGACTTGTCAAAGTTGTTTTAGTAAAAACAATGCAAACCAAAAACCTAGTTTGCACCTAGTTTGCAACCTAGTTGATTTTTCATTTTATGTATTTCAATTATGGTTTCAAATAAGAACTAATCAAATATATTCAAGAATTATCAAGTTCAATTCTAAATGGCACACCTTAATATGGAGACACCTCATGGACTTTTAACACCTTTACCATGAGGACAAAAGGCTATTAGTTCCAAATGGATCCTCAAAGTTAAACTTAATGTTGTAGGAGATGTTAATTATAAATATAGAGCAAGACTAGCAACTTAAAACTTTCCCCAAGTTGTTGGCATTGACTTGATGGATTCACTTGTCATTTGAATTATATTAGCGTTGGAATATTGTATTAACTAATATAATATATAGGACCTAAGTACATAGATGTTTGGAACTTAAAGGTTGTGATTGCTTGTCTACTAAGTATGATTATAGGAAAGGACATAGACATTGGGTGAAAGGACATTACTCCTTCAATATAAAATAGTTTTTTTTTATACCCAAAATAATTAAGTTTGAATAACTTCTTTCTCCAAGTTTTGTGTCTAAAGTTTTTCCTTGTTGTCTTTCATAACTTAACATAATATCATAATAAGTGGAGGAGGTGATAAGGGAACTATCACATCCAAATCCTTTGATTCTCATCTTGTCAACAAATTTGATGAAATTAATTTCCACATATGTGAAAGGTGAAAATGCAAATGTACATATTTGACAAAGATATGTGAAAATTTGTAGATGGTTTTGAAATTATATCAATCACACTTGAACTTCAAGTTGATTGGGATAAAAGAGACAACAAAGCTAAGGCCAATATTTTTTTGATGTTTACATGTTATAAATTTTTTAATTTTTTAATATTTTTTTGTAGCATGTTTGTTTTCAAACATACTACAAATACCACCTCACATTTTTTTTGATGTATCAAATCATTAACTAAATGGAGTTGTGAATTGTTTAAATGCAAAAAAAATATTCTTGAAAGATGACATTTTTACAAGCGAAGAAGATTTTGAAGCTTTATAGACCTTCCACAACCAATAATCATTATATCAAATGAAGAATTGGTTGAATCCAATTCCAATCCTTTTGATTATGGGATTGAGTGTGAAAATGAAAAGGAGATAATGGATTGGGGAATGCCCTTACTTCAATGTTCAACTAGAGATAGGTAGCCTTCACAAAGGTTAATTGATTTTCTAAATTTTGTTTAACTTGAATTTCCACATTCATGCAAACCTACAAGTTTCAAATAAGCTTTAGTAAATAAACATACCAATAAATGGAAACAAGCAATGCATGAAGGATACCAATATATCCTTATTACACAATAACATTTGGTCATAATATGGTGGGTTTACAAAATAAAATTCAATTCAATTGGTTAAGTCAATAGATTTAAAGCCAATCTTGTTGCAAAGGGGACTTTCAAATAGAAGGAGTGGATTATAATGATAAATACATAATCTCCAATTATCAAAATTGCATCCATTAAAGTTCTACTAACATCGATTATTATTTAAAAGTTAACTATCCATTAGATGGATGTTAATAATGCATTTATCAATGGGAGATTATAAGAAGATATGTATGTGTGTTTCAGCCTAAAACGTATATGTAATTTTAAACCAAAAGAACTTAGTTTGCAAATTACATAAAAAAATTTATGGTCTTAAACAAAGTTCTTGTGAATGGTACAAGAGAATAAATGATAATATAGGGTCATGCAGGTTTAGGAATAGTGGAATCAATTCCAATATCTACATAAAGATTTTAGGATAAAAATTCATACTCTAGTTGACTTTATATATAGATGATACTATCTTTAATCACCAATGACCCTATAGCTTTATTATTACCCACAAAGGATCAACTAAAATTTGAATTTAGTATGATAGACACAAATGTATTAACAAACATTTTGGGGATCCAAATAACCATAAAAGGTGTTGGGAAAAATCCACATATGTGTCAAAAGAGACACATACAATATATTTCAAAGTGATTTAACATGGAAAATTAGAAATCAATTACTACCCATGTTAATTCAAATAGTAAAACCTAGAATCTACATAAAAACCTATTAACACTAGAGGAAGAAGAAGACATAACAAATATCCTTTTCAAGAAGTAGTTGTTTGTTTCATCCATGTCATCGCTTGCACAAGGCTAAACATATCATTTGATATTGGACAAGTTCAAATCATGTTTACAAAATTCATCATAATGATTTGACAAATGTTGAAAGAATATTTAGGTATTTAAAGGGGACATTTACAGATGAGATCTCTTATAGTGAACTTGACAACAACTTGGAATTAGTTGGGTTTTTTTATGTTAATTGGGAAGCAGACTTGGAATCCAAAAATTCAACTTATGGGTATTATTTCCTATAAGCAAGAAGAGTTGTTAGTTGGAAAAGTAAAAGGCAAAATAACATTGCATTTTCCAATACTAAAGCTAAATACATCTTAACCTCTTAATTAGTTAAAAGGTTATATGTTTCGAAATTTATTCAAAGATCTTGGTGAAGGTTAACCAACCCAACAATATTGAACTATGATAATAAAAAAGAAATAGCATTAACAAGACCCCAAATATCATTCATGTACAAAACATATTGATATAAATCATCATTTCATATGAGACATTGTGAAGAATAAAATGGTGGTTTTGAAATACTGTCCAACTAAAGTTATGGCCATTGAATTCTTCATGAAAAGATTAAAAAAACTTAAAGATATAATTTGTAAAAAGTTATTAGGCTTAGAAGAAGTGGGAGTTCATAATTATTTAACTTAAATTTAATATTAAATGGGAGTGTTGGAATATTATATCAATTTGTATAATATAAGACCTAAATATAAAGATGTTTGGAACTCAAAGCTAGTTGTGACTATTTGTATTCAACTAGAATGATTGTAAAAGGGGGGGGGGTCCACAAGGCTTTGGTGAAAGGACACCAATATTCTAGTATACAACAATTTTTTTGTACCCAAAACAATTAATTTTGAATATCTTTTCTTTCCAAGCTTTGTGTATGGAATCTTCCATAACTTAACAATTAGCACTAACAATCCAATATAATTTAAAAGTCCATCAATTGGGTGTAAATATAAGATTTTTGAATGGAATTTTTAAAGAGGAGATTAGATAGAAAATTCTAGGAGTTTAAACACTAAAAAATCCTAAGATCTTGGTTCCAAACTTCATAAGTCTTTACAAAGTTTTCCAATCAAATCAAACATGGTATCAATGCCTTGAAGATTATCTCTTAGCAATTAGTTTTGAAAGATGTATAAAAAAATTCAATGTCTACATTAAAAAAGAAAAACCAAAGATTTTGTTATCATCTCAATTTATGTTGACAATGCAATTGTTGCAAGTGACAATTTGGAATTTGTTGCCAACATTAAAACTAAATTCATAACGTTTTTTGACATGACATTAATGGTTGATATTCATTTCTTACTTGGAATTCAAATTACAAATAGTTAGGCAAAAGATTGAATATGTTTTATTTAAAAAAATATTTCATAGGAATTTTTAAACATTACAACATGATTTTTTTTAACATGATCAACATCTCTTTGGAACTTGTTGACATTAAATTATCCATGTAACATATAGTCCACAAACCAAAGAGGAAGAACTTGTTATAGACAAAGTTCCTTACTCATAAGCTATGGGAAACCTCATGCATACATGTAGTTGTGCATGCATGACTTGATTATTCCTATTCAACTTGTTTAACTCAATTTATAAGTAATCTAAGCCAATGTCATTGGCAAGCCATGAAAAGATTTTTGTGATTCACAAATCATAACCTTCCTTTTGGTATTAGGTATTATCAATGTGTGGAAGGACATATTTTATATGTTACTCAAATATTAAATATGGAAACAATGTTAATGTACTCCAACTTGTGTTGTCATTCTAATGTTTACAAGGGATGGTTGGGAATTTCATGAAGTCACACAAAATTCCTTTGACCGTGAAAATCTATCATTGACACCCTTACTTTCGCAAGTGGAAAATTGTAATGAACTGCACAATTTTTGTTTCTATTAAACATGAAGTCCATTTGCAAGTTGTTGAGCCATAGAAACACACCCATGAAAATTCACACCCACTCTTTCAATCTAACATGTCAATTGTTTGAGCTAAAATAATACTCGTTGATTTTCAACCCTAGATATTCATTAGTTGCTTGGTGACAACCTACATGCTTTTGTAACTCATCAAACTTAAGCAAAAATATATTTTTTCATTTTTTTTACTAGAATATAGACTTTGCATCATATGTGTGACATCCTACCTTCAGGACCAAAAATAGGTTCAACCCAGGGAAGCTTCAAGCTCATATGTCTTGGAAAACATGACTAAAAGCCCTCTTTTTCTTCCAAATTGCTTTGGTGGAACAATTGCAATAATATCAAGGTCATAGACTTAAATCCTTTCTAGCAATGCCAAAGCAATTAATCAAAATATGGCATCCAACGACCTACCTTTTGCACAAAAGTGACTAAAAAAACTAGCAACACATTGAATGAATGGCTTTAAGGTTACTTCCATTGTCGAAAAGTGGCAATTTCAGCTTACTCTAATGGCTTGAAATATGCCTACCGGTTCAAATACCCCCCATTTTCAACTTGAAAAAATGTAAAAAGTTGCATTTAAAAAAAAAGGGCTGGTTTGAGCTTTTGAGTGTTGTCGTTTTAATAGGATGTTTGATCCTCTCTTTTTGTACCTCCATTTCCGCTTTCAGATGGGTGTTTCTTCTTTTTATTTGATTTGGCAGGCTTTCATAAAGATCTTTCTGCCTCTGGCAAAGCAAGAGAGGTTTCAATGTAATTGGGGAATCTATGAGTTTGTCAACAATCACACATCAAAAGATTGTCAACAACTTAACTAGTCCTTTGCACTAAAGAGATCCCAATTCTCAACAACTTAACTAGTCGCTTGCACTAAAGAGATCCCAATTCTCAACAACTTAACTAGTCGCTTGCACTAAAGAGATCCCCATTCTCAACAATCACACATTTTGTAGAATGCATTCCAAAGACCTAAAACAACAAGGCATCACAAACACGCTGGCCCTGCCGATAGATAAGATGATGTACATCCACCTACTGTGTCCACACTCTGAACACCAGAAAAAAATCCATTCCAATCTAAAAGTCTAAACACTTTCACGACAAAAAAGGGATTCGTCTAAACTACTATCTACTTATTTAATTTGCCCTACTGCATGTCTTCTCATCCCCTTTCCTAGTTTTCCACCAGCTATTCCAGTTGTTAAGTTGGGTAATGCCGTTGGATGAGGGGATTACCAGGATACGAGACCCCCACGTCTCACATCTGGGGTGCCCTTGTTCCAATAATCCCCTCTTCCTAGGGCTTTACCCTATACATAACACTCAATTGTTGATTCGAATATCACGACTTCAAAAGACTTAATGAACTCCACGAATTTTACTAATTATTGAGCTCTAATTACAAGTTGCAATCATCAAATATA
>Ga0209208_10007047_pt1 | contig 15379 bp, 10 predicted proteins | sample S1TSphfallax_3_FD_187694 | JGI IMG/M metagenome (GOLD analysis project Ga0209208, IMG submission 187694) | Host-associated microbial communities from peat moss isolated from Minnesota, USA - S1T2_Fd - Sphagnum fallax MG (SPAdes) (version 2) | ecosystem: Host-associated > Plants > Peat moss >...
AAACCCTAAAAACCTCAACTCTCAACAAAAAATTAACAAACCCTAAAAACCTCAACTCTCAACAAAAAATTAACAAACCCTAAAAACCTCAACTCTCAACAAAAAATTAACAAACCCTAAAAACCTCAACTCTCAACAAAAAATTAACAAACCCTAAAAAACTCAACTCTCAACAAAAAAATTAACAAACCTTAAAAAACTCAACTCTCAACAAAAAAATTAACAAACCCTAAAAAACTCACTCTCAATAAAATATTAACAAACCCTATAAAGCTCACTCTCAAAAAAATATTAACAAACCCGAAAAAACTCACTCTCAAAAAAATATTAACAAACCCGAAAAAACTCACTCCAAAAAAATATTAACAAACCCTAAAAATTTCACTTTGTGTTTTTCTATGGCCTTGCTCACATCACTAATTTAATTATCCCATCTTTATTTGTCTAGTGTATATGGAGGGTACCTTATTATTCGTCTCGCTAATATTTTTGGTGCCTTTACTAATGATGATCCATCCAATTGTCCTCAAATCAATCACAGCCGTCCATATATAGAAAAAAGGACCTGAATCACATCCATCCATCCATCCCTTTCTTTTATGAATCCAAATGACATCCATCCATTTTTTTTTATGAATTCAAAATTCTACAAGTTCTTTACACTCGGGTAAGGAGTAAGGACCTTGAAGAGGACTGCTTTGCAAACTCAGGTCCAACATAAAGGGCAAAAATTAGGGTTCCTCCTCTCTTCTTCAAATGAATCACAAATGTCCATTTGTCAAATAAATATAAATAAATAAAATAAAATAAATTCTACAGGTTCTTCACACTAGGTAAGGACTAATGGACCTTTTAACACATGGATGGATGTTCTTGGAATTCCCATCCCACACAAGGTATTAGGTCCCGCACTCAGCTCCTGTGCCTTGCAGTGAACCCATATTCCTAGAACAGCCCCCATTCTCAGTCCTTACCCTACACCCAAAAAATAAACTCACCACCCAAGAATCATGCAATAATAGTTTACAGAATGGACAATTGGTTTTTTACTATAGAGTTATTGATATTAAACCCTATTGTAAACACCTATTGTAAACACCAATTTGGACCTTAGTTTCCCATTTCATGCCCAGTTAAATATAACCTTCACTCAAAAGGAGAGTTATTGATAAAGTAAACCCTATCGAACATCAATTTGGGCACCAATTTAAGTACCAACTTGGACCTTAGTTTCCCATTTCATGCCCAGTTAAATATAACCTTCACTCAAGAGGAGAGTTATTGATAAAGTAAACCCTATCAAACATCAATTTTGGCACCAATTCAAGTACCAACTTGGACCTTAGTTTCCCATTTCATGCCCAGTTAACATGACCTTCACTCAAAAGGAAAAAAGAATGGGAAAAACCAGATTGATAGCAGCAGCTAAGCTGATGGGAGAACAAACAATTTGGATTTGTAAAATTTGTATGTGGGGTTAATGTGCCACTTGTGTTAAATTGTTATGTTAATGTAAGGGGTGGGTGTTTTTGTAGTTTCCCAAAAGAAAAATGAGTTAGCCAAGAGAGAGAGAGAAAGAGAGAGAGAGAGCTAGATACTCCTGTGTAATAAGAAGGTATGACATTTGCTATGACATGAAAGTCATCATCCATCATCCTCAGAAGAGGACTGAAGCTCCTCTCTGCCTGGAAGCCCTGGAACTTGGAGAAAAACCCATTTCAGAATGTTTGTTTTGTGTTTGAATGGTCAGTTGTTGGTCAGTGCAAAACACTGCACCCAGTGAGCAATTTATCCAGTTAGTCAGGTGAGACCAAATTTGTAGGTACCAACCAACCTCGGTCTCAAAACAAGCTCTTTCTTTTCTTGTGCATGTACACTCACTGGGCTTTTGCAGGGCAAAATGAGTCAATCTATAACTGGAAGGAAGTTGTGACCAGTGTTTGGCAGGTTGCCCAATTTTGCAAGTTTGAACCTGGAGGAGGTTCAGGTTTGAGTTTTTTTGGGGACCTGGATGGAACCCACCCACTTGTTAGTAGAACTCAGCCACCAGAATTGGACTGTGGAACTACTAGCTTTTTGTTCAATCCGGAGCCTTGGGAAAAGCATTTTTTGAAGAATTGAATTGTGGAACTAGCCTTTTGTTAAATCTGGAGCCTTGAAAAAAAAAAAAAACATTTTTAAACATAGGTTCAGGTTCTTTGGGTAGGCAAGTTTTGAAAAAGTTGACACATAGATCAAACTTTGTAAATAAGTAGCTTATTACTATTGGGTAGCTTTGACATAAATTATATTCTCTCTCGGAATGTTGAATTTTATTTATTTTATTTCAATTAAGAACATTTTGTGAAGGGAAATACTGAATCTTGAAAAATGTTTTATTTGTCAAAATGAGATTTTCAAAATTAATTACTTATTCAACGAACATGTGTTGAAGCTCCCGAGGTATCATGGTAATCAAATTTTATTAGTTGTAGAATTCCATGCTTATATAATCCCAAGTTCTAATTTGTTGGGCTCTACCCCCTCACAATCCCCACATGGGACAGAGTCCCTCGCATTAGTTTTGTGTTTTGAAGATTTTGCCTTCACTTCTCTTTCCATTAGTGGAACTAGCTTCAATGTTAAACGCATTTACACAAGGAAACATTATATATGCAACAGCAAGTTTGGTTTAAGGTGAGGTTTGGGAGTGGTTTGGATAATGAAATTAGGTTTGAGGTTTGCTATGGTTTGCTAAGGTTGGTGAAGTGGTTCTAAGGTGTGGTTTGTGTGTTTAGGTTAAGATGTTTTGTTTGGAGATTGTTTGGAAGTGTTGGCAAGTTTTGGTGGTCATTACATAAAAGGAGTTGGTGGCTTTCTTTTCACATCATTGGTTCATTGGTTTGGAAGTGTTCATTGGTTTGTAACTATTAAAAAAGGGTTAACTATTGTGGTTAAATTGTTTTAGGAAGGTCAGTGCTTGATTTTTTGGTGTTTGCGGTCGCAATGGTTCATTGTTGTGGCAAAAAAAAGAATACAACTTCACGCTCGTGATAAATTTTTTGACATATGTTTTTTTTTTCCTATTGTGATTTTCTTGAGATATTAGTTTGTTGAAGATTTGTAATTTATGGTAGACAAAAAGAACATTGAATTTATCATTTCATAGTGCAATTTTGTGAGTCATCAATAACATTTTCTTCACATCTTGTTGAACAATGAAGAAAGCCAATTTGTGATGGCTATGTGGAAAACTTGTGTTATAAATTTTTGTCAATGTTTTGGAAGAAGAATTCAAACTTTTGCCACAAAATAAACAAGATTTCATTATTTTGCATGATGTTACTATTGTTGTTAGACTTGGAAGGCAAGTTTTCAAAAGTGTTGTGTTTAGCCTTGCTTTGATTTGTGCAAAATTGTTGTAAAAACAATGTAGGTTTGGATTAAATTTCAAATAGTAATGTTTCCTTAGGATTGTGGTTTAAAACAAAATTTATATTATGGATTCTAGCAAAACATAACAAGCTTCAACTTTTTTTTTAACAAGTTTGGAAATATTGTGAAAGCCATTCAATTTACGAGGAAATTGAAATTGTTGTGGTTGTGTGTACAACTTATTTTTTATTTTTATAGTGTTTTTTGAAAAGGTTACTGCTAGATGGTCTTAATTGGCAACTTTTGAATGCAACTAATTACAATTAGTGATCAAAAGTCTTAAGGGTGGTAAGTTGTTGTTGTTAAATTAATGTGTTTGTAAATATTTGGTTTAACATCTCTAATCACCAACAATGAATTGTATTTCATTTTATGCGTGAATCTTGGTGATGTTTTTGATAGTTTGAAATGTGGTGGTTATCGTTGTCAACAACTTTGTGCAAATTCTAAATTTTTGCAATGATTTTTTAGCTGATAATATTTTCCTAGGAAATATTTTTGATTATGTGAAACAACTTAACTGACAAGTTTGAAAAACTTGAATGTCAAGTGGTGTGATTCCATCAAAAGATGTGGTTAATGTATATGAATAGGTTTTTTTCTTGGAAATGTTGTAGTCATCATCATGAAAACTATAAAGATAAATAATGATTGTTGGAAATTCAATCTCCTCAGTACATGTGGCAAAAACTCTAGGTGCATATTTTGTGGAAAATTTACCACTTATGAATCTTGTTATTGGTTTTGAAGATGTTGCATAAACTTTGCATATGGATTTTGTATGCTTGTTTTGCATAATCCATTGTTTGATAGTGATTATATACATTTGTATTCACTACACAAAAATCTTGGTTTTATGATTATATGTATGATTATTTTTTTAGTCATATTTGCCACTAATGACTACATGTTACTACATGATTATGTAGCTAAATTAAACTTGTCATTTTAACCATCTAGTCACAAATGTGGTCATAGTCATAAACGTCAATCCATGACTTTTACCACTATTGCATGTCAAACACATGACTACATATATGATTAAACATACAATTACACATGATGGACATACAACTATAGACATGATACACGGATCCTACTTAGCCTAGATTACCTAGTGTTGACCTACCTACATACCTACCCACCCATTGACCCACATATTTACCTACATTCCTTACCATACCATACCCTACCTAGGCTAAAGCTAGTCCTAATCTAGGTTAACCCCTAAGGCATGTATATAGGTTGCATGTATAAAGAATTGAATCCCTCACCTCCACAATGAAAAATCAAGTTTTTAATCAATGCACCACACATTCATAAGATGTTAAAGTTTTGTCAACCTATTGTTATGAACATGACATTGTTTGTTTCACACTTTTTTACAATAATAATTATGTAAGAAAGTAGGTAATAGGTAGGTACCATCTATCCCTTAGTATTACCTATTAACCTACTAATGTTGTTGATCAATGCCTAGCCTAACCTAGTTACCTACCTAGCCTAACTTAATCATTTAACCTATACAGTTAGTTTAATTAGCTACCTAGTTGAGCCTAATTTAACTAACTAACTTAGTCTAGGTATGTATGTTATAGTAGTAAGTACACTAACCTAAATAGGTAGGTTAGGCTAAGTAGGTAAGTATGTTAACATAGTAAATATGCTACTTTAGGTATGTACATTAGCTTAGTAGGTACTCTAGGCTAAGTATGTATGCTAGGCTAGAAAAGTATGTTAAGCTAAATAGGTACCTACATTCACTAATGCCTCACCTAGCCCACTTGCATGCTTCACTTAGTTTAACCAACTAACTTATATAGTTAGTTTAGCTACATACCTAGTCTAAGCTAGATAGGTACACTAAGTTAAATTTAAATATGTTTGGCTAGGCTAGGTAGGCTATCCAGCCTAACCTACCTATCCTATTTTATCTACCTAGTTATTTATATAGTCAACGTAGATGACCACAATTGAAATTGGTCAAATTTTAGTGGGAAGGGAAGGGAGATTTTATATGTTGTAGTCATATTATACCTTTAATCATGTTGCACCTTTAGTCATGTACTCACATATATGATTAAAAGTAGTTAATCATATTGTACCTAATCATTTAATCATAATCATGGCTAACCACATAAAACACCTTGGTTCACATGACTACATGACTAGATCTAAACATAGTCATGAAAATCACATTTTGACATAATATTTTTTTGGGGTTTAAGTTATTAAAATGGTCAATTGTTTTCAATTTTGGAAAGATGGACTCATGTAATTATCAATTCAATTGAATGGGGGAGACTATTTATGCATGTCAAGTTGTGTCAACAAGTTGCAAAAGTGGTGGAAAGAAGAATAATAAGTACATTAGCAATAATTGGGATCAAATTCAATGGGTTATAGAGTTGAAAGATGTAGTAATGTACTTTATAATTCCCTTTTCTCATCTTTTGAGTTTGCTTTTCTTTCATCGTTTTTTTTTTTTGGCTTGTTTTGGAACCTTTTTTTGATAGCCATGAAATTCAACAAACTTGATCATCTTGTTCAAGGTCTATTTATGAATCTTGTTGTTGGTCTTAGAAATGTAGTAAAAACTCGAAATGTACATATTTCATTACAAGAAATCACATCTTTAAAAGTTGTTCAACTTGATTGCTTGTCCATTTTGACTAAAAATTTGGTTTAGTTGTTAAAGTGACATATCTTTTTTGACCAATTTAATTGACTAAAATGACTCATTTGACTAGTTGGTCAAATGTGACATTTTCTCAAATAGGACAAAAAATGGCCACCTCTAATATATAAAAAGGAAATTACATAATCAAATGGGACATTCAATTATTTAAACCATTGTCGAAGGGAGAAAAAACTTTTGAGTTTTTGAATTTTTGAGCCTTCAACAATGATTGGATTATAAAATGGCAAGTTTCATATTTTTATATGTTGGCAACTAGTAGACTTTAGGACAATGATTTCTTGAAGGGTCGTTGAAAGTTTGGTAAAGGTACCAACCAAACTCTTTCGTTAACATTACCTTTATTAAATAATTTTTAGTAATCTTTCAAGATGGATGGCACCTACTTATGTAAGGGTATTTAAACCTTAAAATTGGAGAAGAAAGGTGTTTTTTTAGCAATTTATTAATGCAATTTTGGAGATCAAAAATCATATAAAATAAAAAATCATCCTTGCAAACAATCCATCTATTTTTTAAGCATTCACCCAAGTAGGCAATTGTGGATACTATTATCTTTTTTGCACCTTAAACTGTGAACTTCTACCTATATAAGCTTGGCTTTGATTCTGATGTCATGTGTTCCTTTTTTAATTGATTTTTTGTTGCATAACAATGTTTAGTTTTTTGGCTATTTTATTTTTTTGTGAATGATGTTTAGACCACATTGGAGCTTTTGCTACATCAAACTATTTTGTTTTTGCATTGTTTTCTTTTTTTCGAGTGATTTTGAAATTATGCGCAACTTTGCATTTGTCTTTCTCGTAGTATATCCTTTCTTTTTTTTGGGTTTTGGTTTCATCTTCTTGTTTCCTTTGTTTTTTGGAATAGCAAGTCAATTTTGAGGTTATCATTGTGTTTTGATTTTTTTGGTTATATAATTTGTTGTTTTTTTAATGTTGTGTTGTGTTTAACTTTTTACTCTAGATTTTTTAACTTGAATTGGTCAATGGCTATGTCAATCAATAGCCCCAACATGAAGAGACCACCAATGTGTGTTTTCAACATTATTGATGTTCAAAAAAGGATTACAACATATGTTTTGAAAAGTACATATTGAGTTGATTCAAATCCTATGATGTTGTAGGTGGTCATGAATTTCAATTCACACAATTGTGATTTCACTAATGCATCTAACTACACAATAATAACATCAACCATGGGTTTAACATTTGTTATTACATTCTTCTTCTATTTCAATGTTGGGTCGTACATACAAGTCCAAAATTTTAGTGTTATGTTCTATAACTACTACAAAATGTTTGTGCAGTTCACTAGTCCATGTTCACTAGACCAATTAATTCATTACTTTCCAACTAATTCCTATTTATTAAAAGCAATGAATTCATTCAAAATCTAATAAAATCACTTGGTGTACAAGGACACCTTTTGTTGTAATTAAATAATTTCAAGAAATAACACTAATCCTTTGTACCAATAGTCAAAGCAACCACCATCATTGAGCCTATATATTCATTTCCAATTTCTTTCTTTTTCAAGGATTGGTATTCATTTCATTGAAGATTTCGTCCAACAACAGGACTTAGAAAAGTTTGGAACAATGGAATTAGTTGTTATTGGAAATTTTGGCAAGTCTGCTAAGAGCTTCATTTTGGTTATAATAGATGGCTTAAACCTTAATGACACACAAATGATGGCTTTATATTTCATGAGTTTTATGCAATATGTTTAATGTGTTCACATATGTAGTATTGGTAGACCTGTCATTCTTCTATTTAAGCACATCAATATTTTTGTGTTCAATGAAGAACAATTTGTGTCCAATTTTTCAAGCATTTTTGTAATCCTTGTTCCTAATCCTATTGTTCTTGAAAGATTGATGAAAGTACATAACAAAAAGGTCGAGGGGAAATTTTTTTGCAATCAACTTGGAAGGTACTTAATTTAATTGATTTTTTGGGGTTTTATGTTTTCAACCATCTTTCAGTATGAAAATTTATTGATGAATTTTGTTGTTGCAAGTTGTTGGAAAATTGATTTTAGTTGGCACCTCTTCTTTCCATAATATATTTGCAAGACATCACTTACTATTTGTAAAAAGTAGGGTTGGTGGTTATTATTGCTATAATTGCAAATACATAGTTTTTTTATTAACACTTTGCTTTGGATTTGTTACAAGATCAATTAAGATAATGGTGGTGACTATGATTGTGTTCTTTGTGATTCATGGATCAAGGCTTTTCTTGAACATGATTTAATCAACCCTAATGATTTCAAAGTGAAGTAATGTTTTTTCATATAATTGTCAAGACAAAAACCTAAAGGTAGATTTATCCAAAATACCATGGCTAAATTGGTTAGTTTTTCAATCCTAAAAAAATAGTGATAAAAAGTCAGGAAGAACTTTGTAATTAGTATACAATTTGAATTTTTTTCAAGTGTTGAAATTCATGTTTCTAGGTGTGTTTTTTTTAGTTGTAGATATGTACATGATGCATGGGAAGAGACATTTGGACATTTTGAATTCATGGATTGGCTAGAAACTAAGAATGTGTTGAGGTTTGACCTTGTAGGAGTTGTTTTGAGAAGTTTGGAGTAAAGTTTTGGATTCAACTTTGGTTTTGAACAACATGGTTGTATATTTTTAACAAGTTCACTTTTTCTTCATTATATATATTATGTATGCAATTGATATATTGGAAGAGGTGTTTTGGTGCTAGGAACTTACATGGATTGGGTATCTTGAAATTTAAACTTGGAAGTTATTTTGGGGTATTTAAAATTTATTAAATTGGGAAATTTGAAATTCGTGTTGGAATTTAAACTTGGTATCTAGGGAAACTTGGAACTTGTTTGATGTTGAAGTTGAAGTTGGTTTTTGTGTATTTTAATTTGCATTTTGAACTTGGAGTTGAATTTTGAAAAGTTTATTATTTGAACATTTGAACTTGCACCTTGCACCTTGAAGTTGCAATTAGACCTAAATTTTCAACTTGAACCTTTGGAGCTTTCATTGAAATACTAGTCTGTACATATAATAATATAAAATTTAGTACAAAACTACAATACATTGTAGGTCTTGAAAATACATATTGGTCATTCACAAGAATCAAAGATATTATTCTTTAATTAAAAAATTTCCATTCAATCTTGAATTAATGTTAATAAAATATCAATATAAATATATTGACATAAATTTAGAATGAACCCCGCACTCCCAAATGAACATCCCGATGGACTCCTAAATTTTTAAGGGCAATTTCAAAGGTCAAAACTCATTGGATAAGTTATTTACACCATTGGAAATATCTTAGAATTTAAATGTCTAAAATGGGCTCGTTTAACCCATTTGGTCACTTTAAACATAAGTTATGGCCAAAAGAAATGTCGGGAGTCAAATTAGACTCTCGACCACTAAAAATTAGGATCATCCCTAATTTCCTAGCGTGTAGGTCACGTGCCACATACCGTTGGAAAGATATCGACGAAGGCTACAACTTTGCTTTAAACTTGACCTCAATTGGAGGTATGCACAAAAAGTTATGGACTTTCAAAGTCACGGGAATCCCAATTTGGGGAATTTCGAAACTTCAACTTGGGAGCCCTAGGACAAAATGACATATGGGTGTTAACCTTATGGCTAGACACATATAATGTTATAAGGGGGAAGGTGGTGGCCCCTAAGTTCGGGCCATGGTAAATCTTGTGAATTCGTGTTTGCCCGTGGCTAGTTCGTGCATCAAAAATGTTCCAACATTGCACTAACCAACTTGTTGTTTGTTTTGTGCATGTCCATGTGAACAATTGACCCGCTTGTCACTCGTCCTAATCCCCATCCTAGAGCTCCAATGTAGGTGTTGCGAACCAAGGATCACACCCCAACTTAGTACCCTTTCGTTGTTTTCACATTTGGACTTGTAGTAAAGTTTATCAAAGAGCTTGGGGGTGCATCACAAATGGTGAAAAAAATATTTTCACAAAATCACAATATCTACTTTAAATGGTTCATGGGGTGATTTCATTGATGTGTATTGGATATTACATTATTTATAACACCCCCATTCATGCGTGGAATAAAAACATTGGCCAATAATGGTGAAAGTTAAAAATGAAAATTCACATATAATTCAAACATCATATATATGGAAACAATGATTTTGAACCTATTAATGTATACCATGAAATTGCAAATCCTTCAAATAGTCATAATTGTGATATACAAAATAAAACATCTAATAAGAAAAATGTCAATAAAAATATATGTAATGAAAAAAATTAGTTAGAATTTAAAGTTATATAGTTGTTTGTTAAAAAAAATTAAAAACTTGTTTTGAATAGATTATGCAAGAGATGCATTAACATTCATTTATATTGAACATCCAAATTTTGATTTAAACACATTACAAATTAAACATGTTAAAAAAATATAATTAAAATAAATTTGATAGTATTGTTGATATAATTTGTTCCAAAAATGAATAAGTTTGTGAGAACATAATTTGAAACTTTTTAAATGAATGCTTACCAAATGTTTCAAAAAAATTAACAAAAACTAATTATGGTTAAGACGTTGATACAATCAATGATAATTGGAATGATTCATCTCCAAAACAAACAACCCCCACATTTTGTTTCTTTTGTTTCATCAACTACATAATGAAAAAAATGAATTTTTAATAATATTATTATAAATATAAAAATGATATAAAAGACATTGTTAAACATGTTTGTTATTGTTGCAAAAGATTATGTTTTGCATATCAAATTTCATAGGCATTAAATCATACATTGAAAGTTTCTTAATGTCCCAAAAATTGGAAAATTAACAAGTCATGTGTTAATGTGTAAATCTTGTTGAGAAAGAATTGATGTTAACAAACCTTATGAAATACCATATCATCATTAATAAAATAGACATGAAATATCTCTCAATGTTTAAGAAAACAATTTACAACATGTAATCAAAACACCTTTCACATTTTCACAAATGTTCCAATTATAAAAATATGGACAACATGGAATCCATGAGAACATTGTGAACATTTCAAAAAACTTGAATCTTGTACAAAATGTGTTCCTAAAAGAAAACTAGAATATAAATATATATGTTTAGTGTTCATCCCAACCTAGTCATGAAATCATTACAAGAAATTTATAAGATTCATTTATATATGGTTGAAATTACTCAATAAAATCAAATTGGCAAAATTTTACATAGCTTGCAAATGCAAGCAAAAATAATGAATGAGAATTATTTATTCATTTGAATATATAATTTAAATAATTTATACCATTTGAAAAAGTTTTGGAAGAAAATTATGAAAATACATTCTTGCAAAACATTATGAATCCTAAACAAATAGTTGATGATAATTCAAAATTATTACCAATTGCTCTAGGAGAAGGTTTCTATTCACTTCGATTATTTTGTGATGCACATTTTGAAAAATATAAATTTCCAAGATTGTTGTTTTTCCATCCAAGCCTATCTTTTGCATTTTCATATATTAAAAAAAATTAAACTAACAAGTGTCAACAAAAAAAATTACATACTATATAACTAATACATTATCTAAGACAATGAAAAACTAACTTTTTAAAAAAAAATCTTTTTTTCAGTGGTAGAAAGTATGGGACATTGGATGGTCTTGTAAATGGTGTAGACAATATTTTTCAAGATTGTATTAATATTTTAAAAAATCATAAATATGGAAAAAACTTCACAATCAAAAAATTGGAATTGATAGGAGAATAGAAAACTCCTACCTATATAAATAATTCCTTAAGTTTGATTAACAAATGCACAACATTTTATTGAAATTGAAATAAAAATTACTAGTAACCCCTATCATATTATTAGAAAAAATGAAATTTATATTTAATTAGTTAAAAGACAAACCATAAATCACACATAAGGTTTAACCCTTAATCATGGTCTTGCAAAAAAACATGACCTAACATACACAACATTATTTCAAATTCATTTTAAAATAACATTTATATTTACTTGATACATTGTCAAAAAAAACTTCTTTGAATAGATTCTCTTGTAAAAGAAGAAATGTTTCATTTAAAACAAGTAAACAATATGAATCAACAATTTTCTGTTTGAAGTGTTTTTGTAAAGATTTTATAATGATATAGTCTTTGAAAAATATTTCTTTAAATTCACATTTTCAAAACATTTTGGCATATTAAAATCTTTTAACATCCCATGTTCTGTCCTTAAATGAAACAAAAAGTTTAAAACATTCATGCAAACCACCAAATTTACAATGCCATTTCAAACAAATTTAACATGGTATCATGTTATGATGACCATGGAACAATGATACTTTATAATACAATATTTTTTTTATCACAATCAAATTTTATAACAAACTCAATTGCTCAAATTATTATTTTATTTCCAACAAAAACACATAAGAGGTTTTATATATAATTGCAATATAAACCACCATAAATCCAGACAACTTATTTCATTTCCATATTAAAAATTATATTAAAAAAATGTCCACAAACTCTCCAAGTATATTAATCAAAGATTTTAACACGAACATGTTAACAAATAAATCTTAATCAATAACATTACAAAAGTATATGAATAAAACAAAATTTAAGATTTTTTCTTTGAAAGTAAAACCCTCAATAACACATAAACAAATCATAACATATGGATTAATGCACCAACACAACAATTTCATGCTAAATCAAGACAAGGTCAATGGACAAATCATATTTATATATATAACTTGCATTCAATTTACCAAGTTATGTTCAATTTACCTTACTATTTACTAAACATACAATTCAAAATAAAATATGATTTCAATAACCTTCAAACAATTTTTTTAAAAAATTCACTAAATGGGCTTGAGGCTCACACGTTTGGTGCATTGTTGTAAATTGCAATACCAATACAATATATTGTAACCTTGAGGAATACTTGGTTAGTTTTTAAGTGAGGTTTAACCTTACTTGACAAAGGGTAATTGTTTTGAAAAGGGTAAATAGAGCGAGTATGCCAAAATCAGCATGTACCATATATGGATTTTCATACTTTGCAATGCACATGGTTAATATTATTAAATGATTATGATAGAGTTGGTTGAATTATGGTGACTAATTATTGAATGTATTTCCTTTTGGCATAATTTATCATTATATTAATTATTTTGAACAAAATTCTTACAATATGGTCTTTGAACCAACTTAGGTTTTACTTTTGCTTTTCATTATGAAAATAATTTAAATATATTTGAATGCTATTTATTGATTGATCTAATTATGTGTGTGTGTGTGTGTGTTTTTAGGATGTTCAGGATCTCACTTGTTCATGTTTGCAATGCCAACTGTACTAGGAGTCTTTCTTATGTTAGAAACATGTGCCATACTTGTGCGAATTTATTTGACCTTATGTTTGAGTGTTGGTAATCCATGTCCCAAATCTATCTTTTTTTTTGGGGTTAAAATTATGGCTTCAATTGAAGATAAAACATTCATAAGTTAGGACTAAAGTTAAATGGTGATCTCTTTCAAAACATTTCTCGAGTGGAAAAAAATGGCCACAAAACTAAATGCGGATGTGATAACTTCAACAAGTAATTAATTAATTATGAAAGTTCTAATGTTAAAGAATTGGAAAAGTGCTGAATATTTCAGAAGATTCTCTATTTTCACTTGAAAAAAAAAGAAAAAAAAAACATTTGTTTGAAAAATTTTGGGTGAAAATTTTACAACATTTCTACAAGTAATATAATTAGTGTTGAAGCTGTCACCAAACTACAAACACTATGCTTTCAGAAAAAAATCAGATATACCTATGCAGGTGAGCTGCCTTGCCCAAGTTTAAAAAAATAAAAAATAATTATTTTTATTTTTATTTTTAAATTTACGGAAAACCTTGACCTGTTGAGTTATTGATAAATCGCTCTCTAGAGTGTATATAGAACCCGAGATCCCCAAAAGTTGCTCATCCGCACTGAGCAGCTGATGTACCTACCGTAGTACCTTGGCAGCTTCAACACCAATTATATTATTTGTAAAAATGTTGAAATTTTCAAAAAAAGTTTTAAAAATATTTTTTCTTTCAAAGAATTTTTTTTAGTGAATTAAAATAAATATTTTATAAAAATTATCAAAAATTATTCTATTTCTGACATGGAATCCTCAAAAAACTAAATTAATTATTCAACAGACATGTGTTGAAGCTGCCTTGCAGTAGTCTATTTAATCATAACTTAGAATTTCTCCACTGGTAGGAGTAAAATGACTTGTGCACTACTCAAGAAGGCCCAAATTTTTTTTTGGGTGTTGGGTAGGGGGGCAAAGAGTTTTTTTTTTTTTTTCCTTGCTATTCCCAAAGTGTTCCCATCAAGTTCCCAAAGTGTTCCCAAGATGTTCCCAATAACACCACACTTTTAACCCATATGCTTTGGCCAAAGTTGAACTTTCATATAGGTATATATATACTACAAAGGGGGTCTAATGGAAGTACCCATGTGCTTTTATTTTGAAGAGTGAGGGGCCAAAGGGAATCACCTTTTGTGCTTCTATTTTGGGGGAGTGCCCAATGTTTTTTTTAAAAATAAAATGCGATGAGACCAATCAAAGTGGCTCCTTCCCAAAAAAAAAGAAAAACAATAAAAAATTGGGCACACCCCTCAACTAATAAATAGGATTAGTATAGGATGCATATACACATATATTTTTTTGTTAGTTTCTATTAGGTATTGGACTTTGTTGAAGTGGTAGTAAAGGTAAATTCAAGCAAAAACCAAAAGAACAAACCCTAAATAAGTAAGTAAGTAAGTAGTACATTGAGAGCAGCTTCAACACTATATCTATCAAATAATAATAATAATAATAAATATTTTGAAGAATCCATGTTTTCAAAACCACAGAAAACTAAATTCCTGAATAATTCCACAGATTCTCTATTTTCCTTCACAAATGTTTGTTCTTTGGGGGAAAAAAAAGGATTAAATTTAGGAAAAAAAATCAAAAAATCAAAAATTGAAAAGTTATATAAGTTATTAGTGTGGAAGCTGCCAATGTACTACTACTACTACAGGGTAGCCAGCAATGCAGTGTGGCTTTTTGTGTCAGAATAATGGCAAAGGGACCACAAGGTGTGTGTTTGTGTGTGTGTGTGTGTGTGTGTGTGTGAGTGAGTGTGTGGTATGACACTATTAGATACAAGGTTGGATACAAGGTTGGTAGCAAGCTGATGACACTTTTGCATCACCACCCATGTTCAAATGAAAC
>Ga0209208_10007048_pt1 | contig 15378 bp, 7 predicted proteins | sample S1TSphfallax_3_FD_187694 | JGI IMG/M metagenome (GOLD analysis project Ga0209208, IMG submission 187694) | Host-associated microbial communities from peat moss isolated from Minnesota, USA - S1T2_Fd - Sphagnum fallax MG (SPAdes) (version 2) | ecosystem: Host-associated > Plants > Peat moss >...
AAAGTACCTTCACTACTACATTTGGACAGTACTTTTTTTCATTCATCTGTATACCTTAAGGAGAAGCCAAACAAGACACATAGAAAGGATAAAAAGGAAGTCCTCACCATTGGTACTCTCCCAAAAAAAAAAAAAAAAAAAAAAAAAAAAAAAAAAAAAAAATAAAAAAAAAAAAAAAAAAGGAGAAAAAATGTATGAACAATTTTGAAAAACAAAAGCTATAGGATATCCTTATACTGACAAGCATCCTTATACATAAAAAATAGAAAGAAGAAAAAAGAGAAAAAAGAAGATTAAAAAAAAGTCTTGTACTCAAAGGGCACCTTATAACCATGAAGAAAGTTCCTCTGCTGAGAGGAGGAACTTTTCAGATTTAGAATGTTCAGTAGCTGTGCTTTACGCACAATAAAGCCCGGGGAGAGGGCATTCTCAGAATAAAGGGACCATGCAAGGTGGAGCTTTAGCTAACACGTAAACATATGCAATATCACTAGGTGTCAAAGGAAATGGGAGGTTGCTTATGCCTACTTCTTAAGAGTGGAAGTGATTTTACACCCATATATAAGCATATAGATCCCCTCACCCAAGGAGTATACATAATATTTTACCTTGGTTTTAGAGGAATATTCATGCATGTCCTCAATACAATACAACACAAGGTGTTTGTGTATGTTCAATGAGTGAATTCATTGGTTGTAATGAACAGGACCTAATGAGAATTCGATGAATTCACTAGTCTAATCTAATGAACAGGGATTAATGAATTGTACCTACATTTTGTAGCCCACCTCCCCAGGAAAGTTTTCATTGTTACATATTTCTTTAATCAAGTGCTAGTTCTTTGACCGGGTTATGTATGCATATAATTAGTGAAGGTCAAACTGTGAAAACAAAAGCCCCTGGGAACTGACCAAGCAAACAAATTTTTGTGTGGTTCGCACCACCTCCAGCTTCGAACCGACATAATTTAAAATGTCAAAGAACTGGGAAAGAACCTTCAATTCTGTCATAAAAACAGGCAGTTCTTTGAGGGTCTTGAAATACCCAAAACTCATGGTTCTCTCGCTCTGATGCTTTTCAAATACCCAGACACAGCCAGCCAGCTGGTTCTTTTGATTTCAGATTTTTTTTCAAATACCTGGAACTGAAGGTTCTTTCAAAAATCAAGGAACCACCCCAACGCTGGATATATCTGTTAGTGCTTTACTGATTGGAGAGGATGTGATGTAACCGATGATGAATGGCACAAACGATGAGCTCGGTAACAGAGAATTCTTATTCCCTGAGCTATTATCAGGAAATTATGACCAAATGGATCTATCTATCTCCCTATACCTTGTAGCAGAAGCTTGGAACATGCCTCACAATCATCTCTGAAACTATCAATCAAGCCCAACATGGGCAATATTAACCTCATTTGTGAGAGAGTACCCAAAGTGCTTCAAATCACCAAAAGAATCAAAACCAATAGAGTGATTGATGTCAGTCCCCTTCTAGATCATCTTAAATGGAGTACTTCACATTAGCAGATCAAATCTCTCATACCCAAAAATCATATCTGTGCACACACACACACACACACACAAATCATGTTCTCTGCAAGTGCAGTATGCAAATATTTTGTGTTGAAATCTTAGGACCCCCCCCCTTGCACCACGGGCTTCTGGCATGAATTTTCGAGCCTGTTCATTTTGAGGCCTGGTCCTCGACAAACAAACCATCAACATTGCTTCGAAGACCTTAGTTTAGTAATACAAAAGTACTGCTTGCTTCTTTTCTCTTTTTTTTCCCCTTATCTGCCCTTTGGTCCAATCCAGTTTTTTCTCAGAGAAGATGGATGATGTCCAGACACATTTTGGTGCTGACTGAGTCCACAAAACTAGGTAGTATCGACTACAGGCCCGAGGGCCGATATGTGCATAACAGGACACAAAGTCTACAATGGGCAGCACCAAAACTGGGAAAAAAGAAGCAGCCAGTAGTACTTTGTGTACTGCCTTCAATAAGGACCCTTTGCTTATTTAACGTCTTGCCATTGTTCTGTGAATGTGGTTGACATGAGCATTTTGCAATACGGATGTTAAAAGTCATGGGTGTCCTGTTGAGCAGGCCCGATGAACTTTGACAGGAACATTTTGTCTCGTGAAATCCCAACCAGGTAGTGTTCTTTTTTCAATTTTGCATTGTAGCCAAAATGGCCATCATCTATAAGATGATTTAATTTTTTTTGGCTATGTACAAAATATGAAAGTAAAAACACTTAAGCATCCTTCAATTGGCACCTAATACAGAATCTGGAAATTCTTAAATATTTCTCAATAACTGACCTTCTAACTAAGATGATGCTACTATACGTATGATGTTTTTTCATCCATTAGAAACATCTTATGAGGGGCTCTTTCAAATCCAAATGTCCTTGGGTGCTAGCTTTGTGAACTGGAAAACTTCCAAATTAGATTGACTATAAGCAATTTCTTTTGTTGCCAATTGGATAAACTATGGTCCATTTGCCCATTTGCATTCTCTTTCGGTTTGAGGAGGAGGAGGAGGTTCAGCCACTCTCTCGCCTAGGTTTTGGTTGGAAAATACCTTAGTACCTTGGTCAATTCGACACTAATTGTATTATTTTCAGAAATGTTGAAATTTTCAAAAATTATTTCTCCCAAATTGAAAAATATTGTGAAGAAACATAGTGAATATTTAAAAATATTCCATTTGTTGAAATGAATGTTTCAAAATTAATTAATTATTCGATGGACATGTGTTGAAATGGCCAAAGTACTACCGTGTGGGACCAACATTGAAAGAATATGGACAAGTAGGCTTTATCATTTCCTCTCACCTCCTTGGTTGTTGGTTCCTTGACTCTTTTCAAACTTTAAAATGTCCTTAGGATTTGCAAGAAATATGTGAAACCCTACTCATAGGAACTTGGCATTGGAATGGACATAGAGACTTGGCAACACAAGGATGTGCCAAAATGGTCATCAAATTTAGGGTTTGCTACATCATTGTACTGAACAAGAGGATAACTGTGGTCCTCATCTCTAGTATATGTACACTTCTACAGCTGTCCTTGTAAAAAATTGTTACATGTTTGCAAGAGACATAATATGTCCAAAATGAAGCTAGGCTATATGTGTGAACAATACCTATTCATTCACAACATTTATGAATGGTAACTAAATTGTGGGTTGGGTACAAGGGATTAAAATTGTATGATCCAATCAGATTCATCATTGTCAACTGTGAAAGATGATGTGGAGAATGATAAGTTATATGCAGTGATACCTCAATGATATCTTTGATGGTGTTGAGTTTTGGAGTAGCAAGCAATTCTGGTCTATATAAGTCATGTTGAGCAGCAATAGTTGCAACTTGCAAAGGCATGATAGCCATGGTATAATGTCACAACCAACAAACATTATCTGACATGAATTAAAAAATTTCCCTATTCCCCCTATTCCAATTTCCTACCTTTATTTCAATGACAAGTGCCATCATGGAAACAAGTGACACATTTCATAGAATGAATGTCGTTCCATAGTATGTAATAAATACACCCACCTTATTGCAAAAGGGATGAGTGGCCTGATGCTTGCTTGCCAAAGCAAGGCACTGAAAGGTATGTAGCTCTTATTCATCATGACTATTCATCATCCTTGCTGAAGTTAGGTCAATCATCATGACTATTTGCTTGTTTAACTCAACTCAGAGTTGAAGTTGGTCTCTTGAACTCAATGCCATTTGGTGAACCGGTACGTACACTGGTAGTATGGTAAGGCCCTCTTTGGATTAGGCTAACTTAGGTGATCACAGATTCTTCCCCAAGAGTAGGTTTCCATTACATATGTGATCTATAGTTGTGCTCAAAGCCACCTTTGCAACTCTATAGGTCAAGCATTGACCAAACCCAAAGTTGTGTGAGCTATGAGTTACTAGAAGGTAACATCTTTCTTTTTAATGGGATCATGTACTCCTTATTAAGTGTTAAGAAAAGTTCACTATATATTCCTACCATTAATTACCCATAGATTTCCAGGCTAACTATAGATCTCCAATGGAAAGTGCTTGTCCATGCAACAAACACTAGAAGTGAATGTGGTTTTTCTCATACAAAAGGCCATGTTTGAATGACACATATGTGAGATAAACTTTATGGTTTCATGCATTACAATGTACAATATGTAATGTTTAAGGCTCAAATGTAATATGTGACATAAGTTAATGTTATATTAAAATTCTAACATGTCTAGGAAGCTTCACTCAAGGAGATGAAGGTAGCAATCTAGGTGTTGGTTTACCTTGGCCCTGAAACTCAAGTTGGGATAGCTCTAATACTCAATAGGTTTTGCATTGCTTGAACTTTTGAAGTGGAAAATCATCACATATAGGAAAGAAATCTTGAACTCCACCCTTCAATTGCAAGCATTCATCTCAAACATACAGCATAAGTTAGGCATATGATGAGGTAATAGACATGCTACAATGACTATGAAACCCTGCCATGACTATTCTTGTACCTAGCCCGGTTACACAGTAAATACTTATTGTTTGGAATTGCCAATAATTCTAAGAAATACATGCATGCCATGCCAAAAATCTGAAAGACACTCTCAAGCACACTAGTTTCATTATTTAATAATAATGTCAAATTATAGAACACTTTCTTATTTTTACTGCCAAATGTAAATTATTGCAAAAAAAACATGATTAGGCACTTTGCTGCAGAACCAGGCTAGGTACTACAGTAATGTTTATGAAATCTGTTACTTGTCAGAGTGGGCCAACCATTCCTCCAATACAATCTGTTTTTCCAACACAATCTTGTCTTATGTTGAAAACACTAGACTTCCAAAACTATGGTAGCACTAGTGATTGTTTTTGAGGGGGCAAAAATTCACTATTTTTGCTATTAAAGAAAAAAAGGTCTGGAGCAACATGTTCATGTACCTGGGCCAGTTGGACTCTAATTATATTATTTTCTGAAATGCTGAAATTTTCAGAAAACATTTAATTTTCGATAATAAAAAAATCTGAAGGAAAGTAAAGAATCTGATGGAATATTTAGGAATATACCCATTTGTGAAAATGGAATCCTCAAATTAATTAATTATTCAACAAACATGTGTCAAAGTGTCCAAGGTACTAGGGATATTATATATATATATAGATATAACAAGGCATGTGTCACACTATGGCCTTGCCATTTACAACAAAAAATATCTTAAGGCAAAAGAAGAATTATGGAAATTCAAATATTTCAGCATGCAAAAAAATAATCTTAAAGAAAACCCTCTAAAAGAAACCAAAATCCTTCAAGATATCATAACTCTATAACTAATCTCAAGTTTCAACACAAGCCAAAATATCATCTTTCCAAAATCCTTATATAAAAATAGACCTATTACTATTACCTAGGGACCAAAATCCCTTAAGCTACTATACTCTATAATGAATCTAAACACAATATCCTCCTTGTCTTGCCTTGGTAGGCAAGGCCAGTAAATGTTACCCCTCAACAGCCTCCTCAAATTCTTCTCATGGAGAGAAGTCCCAAAGAGCTAAAGGGCAGAGTCAAAAGAATTCCTAATTGGTAAGCAATTTGTGGCAGGCACCCAACAAGCTCTAAGTAGAAAGCATGTGTTTGTCAGAGTTTTGGCATCTACATCAGAGAACTGATTGCTGGCACCCTCTGCTCCTCATGTGGAACTTCTAAGGAACCGCCAAATAATTCTCACAAGATAGATTGATAGATTGGTTGATTGATTGATTGATTTGTAAATTCATCGATGGATTGATTGATGGATTGATTTCTAGATTGATTAGTTGATATCAGAATCCAGATCCAGGGATTTTGATGGGGTTCATTGAATACTTTCTGTGTGGGCTCATTTACTTTTTATGACAAATTTGGAAGGAAGCAAGGGGACAACAAACCCTAGATGGAGATCTCATGATGGTGATGATGATGATATAGGTGTGTGATATAAGAGGGACAGGGCTCTTTTAGGGCTAAACCCTAAAGAGACATCATGGTTCATGATGGAGCTCTGATGTCAGGTATTTTGTCAGGCTACCCATTTATGTATTTGCTGCTCAAACAAGAGTGTGTCTGTCTGCCCTTTATTACTATTATTATCATGGGCCATGGCTTCTGTTATACCCTAATTTTTCTAAACCCCTTTTCTGATGAAAAAGGCTGGAGTCTGCCATGGCTGATGAGAGTTTGTGGGCTAATAAGGGGCTTTCCTTCCTTTTTAAAAAATGATTTTTTGGTTTATTTTCAATTTTTTCTTTATTTATATTTGAAGTTAATTTTATATCCAATTCCAGATTATCACTAAATTTTTTTAATTTAAAAAATTCAATAAATTCAATTCTCTTTTTGAAAATTTTTACAGATTACTTGCCCCTCTGGATCAGGGTTTATAATGATAACACAACTTCAAACAATTCCTTTCAAATAGTTTACACGGTCTTCGAGGTCATCCCATGATGGTGAATATTGGTGTTGTGTGCTTACCCAGTTCCCTGGTTCCAAACTGGTAGTTCAAGTTCCTAAATGGACCCCGGAACCTGAACCAGATCAATTTTTATTAAAGAAAACCGGTTCCAATTCCAACCCATGGTTTAGAGTTTAGGGTACAAGTCACCTTCTTCCTGCTCTTTGTTTGTGGTTGATGTTTGTTCTTTGCCCCTATCTTTATTATCTCAAAAACAAACACAGATTGTTCAATTCTTCTTCATGGTCTCCATTCTTCATCGTGGTGGTGCATGGGTTGTGTTGGTCTATGTCTTCTTGACAAGTTAGTCTTTGCTTCCTTTCTCCATTTTCCTCTTCCGGTTGTGTGAATCAATGTCCTTGTCTTGGTTTGATGTCTAATCCTAGTCATGTTCTTCGTGCCCTCTTCTTCATGTTGGTGCTCATCATCGTTGGTTGTCCTAATCTTGGTTGTGTTATTCTTGCCATTTTTTTCCTACCAACGCTCATCACCATTGTCATCCTTGTTCCATCTTCTCTTGATCCTATTTGTGTTCTTCTCACCTTTTTTTCTTGTTGGCACTCATTGCCATTGCCATTCTCATCATCATCTTCATCATGGTCTTGATTTGCTTGCTCTCTTCTTCTTGTTGGTGTTCATCACCATTGTAATTGGCATAAATGATTTTGTTTTTTTTAAATTGATCCATTGGAAACTAGTAGTATAATTTGTAGTTTAGAATTTAAAAGTAGGCTAATTTGTATTAATTTGACCTTGTCTAAGCTTTGTAATAATCTGATTTTTTTTCAGTAAAAATATCGCTTGTTTGAATTACTTCTAGTGATGTTTGGGAGTTTGAAATTTAACCAAAAGCTTACCCGTAACCTATCTTAGAATTAGGGATTGGTCATATTTAAAAATAGATAAGGACCAGAATTAGAATTGCCCTTAAATTGGAACTGACTCCATGAGATTCTCCAAAACTGAAACCAAAGGTTCTTCCTAAAACCTAAGAACTACTTAACAGGAGTAAATATTCTAGAATGAAAGTGGATCAATCCAATTTCTAATTTCTATTGGAGAATAAGGTTGTAATTTAAACTTGAAAAAGTCTTTAAAAATGTTCAATAACTAGCTTGGGTTGCTTGGTTACAAGAAATAATATTTGCCACCTCCATAGCTTGATTGTTTTCAATAACCAAGCAACTCTCCCCAATTACTTAATCCAAAAATGCACAGCTCACACAATTCCATTGGTGTGTGTTTCTGTGTGTCTATGTGTTTAGCATGGCTACCAATGGTGTAGCTGGTGGTAAAATGTGGTTCAACACAGCATTTGCATTCCAATCTACAAGTAGACAATGTGGTTTTCTAGGGTTTATTTTCATAGCAACCAAGCATCCTTAAATGAAACCAATTACCATATATTCAAGGACAATATGATAACAACCAACGTTACATTCCACTCACTTGCAAACTATATATACAACCTCTTATGTTTCTCATAAAGTATTCATAGACATTTTCTAGTTCATTTGAAGGGTACCTTTATATACACAAACACCCCTCCATATTGATGATGATGATGGATCCCACATTATCTCCTTAAGAGTTGAAGGGAAAATTCCAAAATGCAAGGCCAAACTCAACTACCACTTCATTCTAGACCCCATATTTTGGGAATGCCCCCACCTTAAAGCTTTCCACTACACATTACATGTATTGGTCATTTGGTGGTGATCAAAAGAGTCTCCGAAATCAAACCACCCACACCTTTCTCTATTCTTGTTATTCACAAAACCAAATTTTGTTAAAGTATCCCACCTTGTATGCTTCTGATAAGATGTATTCATCATTTGGTGGTGATCAAAGGAGTCTTCAAAAACTCCTTTGAATGCAGGCATCTCTCTCTAATATTATTGTTTGCAAAGCACAATTTGTCACCTAGATCAAATGGATGCCATCAATGCCATCAAGTGCATAGTGCATACCACTTCCTTCTCCAATGTAAGTATTGGTTTCCATGTAGTCTTTTCTGTCTCTTTTTAGTCCCCTTACAACTCACAGTCTTCTTTGTCTATCTGACCTAACCATAGTTGTTTAAATCCCACATGCCCATTGTGCAAAATCCACATCCCCATTTTGTAAATTCACATGTTAATTCTGCAAATCATGAAAACCATTATGTTGTGGAATGTGCCACATACATGCCATTGTGCCATTTTGCTGCCCGTTCAGAAATTTTTCCTTGTGTTACCTGGGCGTGCCCAAATTCCTCACAGACATCTTACTGGGCACACTTACCTCACTCAGCACATTCAACAATACATAATGATTTCTGTGTGGCCTTTTCTGCCTCTTTTTAGTCCCCTTACAAGGCTGAATAGAGGGGTCACCCAGGGTTTACCAGACCTAACTTGGGTGCCAAGACCCAATGTTGACAAGGCCACTCTACAAAGTCCACATACCCATTATGCAGGTCCACATGACCACTCTGCAAATCCAAATGAAAGGCATCACCTAATGGAGCTTGCTAAGTACAGGGCCACAGGCCATGATCACTCTGCAAACCTACATGAAAAGCATCACCTAATGGAGCTTAAAGAGCACAGGGCCACAGGCCATTTGTGTCCAGTGAGCTACCTGGGCCCAAAATTTTGGTAGACCTGCAATAGGCACCTTAGAGCATCTCTAGCGGTGCTCAAGATGTGACCCTGCAAAATATTTCTCATATTCAAGTTTAGTTATTTACTTTTTCTTAACCTTGGTGAAACCCAAAACTGCAAATAGGTGGGAGACTACTAATAGCAAACCACCTGGACCAATCCTTATGATTAGCGAATCAGAAACAGGGAGTGGCCATCAGATCATATTTATTACACTCTTATCTGGCAGGTGTTAGGCTTTGCTTAATGTGCCCCTCACCACCCTCAACAAACTCTGCCAAACACCCATTTTGGGGCAAAACCATTTTGCTGACCGAAAGCACCAAATTGTGACTTTTCTTCTTCCTCTAATGTTAATTTCTAGGGTCACATACTAATCACCACTGGAGCTACCCTTAGCACGCACAATGGCCTGTACGTGGTACACTCCATAACACAAATTGGTAGGCAAAACAGTCCAGAGCTGAGAGCAAGATAGCAAGGTTGTTGATGGAAATCACAAACTTTGTGATCATCCACTCTGGCAAAGATCTCTTGTCGTTATTGAGAATTGTGTTGGTTGAGAATTGTGGGTGGAAAGGGACAAGAAGTTGAGGGACTCAGGAAGCCATGGAGTCCTTATAGACCAGCCATGATGGAAAAGAGGAGGTTATGGTCAATCCTTTGCGCACATTGAAGCTGAAAATAGTCTCTGTCTGGTCTAAAAGCGGGTGGTCTGTGTATGTGCGACTTTGCCATTAAGAACATACCTTGTGGTCCCACCCTTGGGTGTTTTTTCCTCTCCACTAGTTCCTATGCATGCCCTTTTCTGATACACAATCTCCACATCCTTGGACTATCCGATTATAGCGGTGGTGACTACACCCAAATTTGCTGCAGCATCTGGTCGACCCTGGCAGATCGACCTTTTAATGCTTTCTGGGCGCAACTACAACAGGCTCATTGCCCAATGCCCAAAGTCACTCATCTCTTTGTAAGCTGGAACTCAGCTTGGAGAAAACTTTCTCTAAGTAATTCAACACTGGACCCCAATCATGATTACTGTAGTAGCCTAGCAGGTTCAGCACTTTGATGTTGAATGCTTTCTCTTAAGAATCCCACATATAACCATTAAGAAGTCATTAAAGTGCACTCTGTACTTATTATGTACACCTTGAAAATTTCTCAAAGGTTCTGAATTTTTTTTTTCCTCATAATTACTTAGTGTTGAACCTGCTAGGTTACCATGGTATTGCATCAAGCAATTCATTCCTCACCCCTCCTGGTCAAGCAAATTCTCCAGCTTGGGGGAAGAGCTTCTCCAAGCCTTTTGATTGGAAGTTACAAGACTCAAGTGTTATTTAGAGGCCCAATTGAGTTTCACCCCAAATGACTCCTTTACTTCATCCAAAATGTACTGAACAGGCTGTTTTACTGGTGGGAGTAGGGATGCTGAACAATCTCCTTTCAGTTCTACATCCCAAAAGGAAAATGCATTAGGTGGTGGGTAACTTGGCTAGGGTTTAGGGCTAAAGTCTGCTTGTGATTACAAGAAAATTTATCATGCTTGCAAGTGAAATCTGCCCCCTTGCCATTTTAAATAGACTTCCTCGCCTCCTGATCTCTCAGAAGTCTGAATTTTGATATGCCTACATAAATATTCATGGTCACTAGCAGTCACTCATCCAGAGGCAAAGACAAATCCAAGAGTAGACTCTGGCACCAATAATGAAGCAACTCAGGTGGGCTGATTGTCTTCTACTACGGACTGCAGATTGCATCATTTTATGCATAGGGTGGGACCCCAAATGAAGAAATCAAGATCTTCTTCTTCCTTCTTCTTCCCATAAATCAAAACAAGCAGTTGGCTAACCCTTTGGTAGAGCAGATACACACACACTCAGTAGGCAGGCCTTTAGGCCTATCTATCACATCCAAAATAGTGAGCAAATTATTTCCTCACCCGACCCATGAGCATTGATCACTACACAGTACACAAGTACATGTTGGGTAACTCTCCATGAGGAGGGAGTTCTCAAAATAACTGAGTCACGGCAATGATACCGTGAAATCCTTGATGAGATTGCAAAATGCTCAAGGGTTTATCAAAATGCCCCAACAATTTACCAAACTTCCTCCCACCTCCGAGGGTGGAAACTATGCTTTAATAACACCCGTTGCCCATAGTGGTAAAAAACCAGGTCAGTGCTTTACGAATAGTTGAATGCCACCGTTGTGACTGGTCAATTGAAGTCATTTGCATTTCTGTACTAGTGCTTTTGGGGAACACAAGAAAGTAACTCCATCTATGGCAATAAAAATAACATGTACATTAAAATTTGGTTGAAGTATAGCAATCCAATTGGGTGACATCTGCTTTGGGCCTGTGAGAATGCTTAGGAATCAATCGAGTTATCTGTAAAGTATGACAAACTGGGGCCCAGTTCTGACAAAACTTTCCACAAAATGAAAAGTCAGGATGAAAACAGTAAACCAGGAAAAGAAATAGGAGATCAAACTAATTTTCTAACCTAAATTGGCTCTCAGGGGAGTTTCACCCCACCCCACCCCACCTCAGTTTTGGAGTTGCCTTTACCTGTGCTCATATGCTTCATTCAATCAAGCATTGTCAGAATGAGATCATGCAAATCTTCTGAACTTATAACCAGTTTCAGGGACCGCACTACCGAATTTTGCTTAATTTATAGCTTACACTCAAATTGGGAATGAAACAGGGGGATTAGGGGGTCAAACTAGTGCCCAAAAGACAGGGTGACTTCATGAATAACTCTAATGCCTTCCAATGTGATGTGGCTGCCTTGCCCCCTAATGTCTTCCAAGAGGGCCTGTAACAAGAACTCAATGTTTTGGATCAGCCAACAGTAATGATTGGCGCAGATGTTGATATTTAAATAGTTTCTCACTTGTATTGTCCACATTTTCACACTTTTGAGTGAGGATTTTATATTTTATATTGTCAACTTTTTCTTCATGCTGAACATTAAATATCCCTCAACAAGCTTTGTCTGATGCATTTTTTTGGGCTTGTCTTTTTGCGCCCTGCATGGTTACTGGCTTGTCCATGACTTGCAACAAAGTCTTGATCTGTTTTGGAGCTGTTTGGGATTTACTTGTGGGTTGAGGATCAACAAACAGCTTATTGAGCGATGACTCTGCCCCTTGTTCAAGCATCTAGAGTGGTGCTCAGTATATGACCTTGCACAAATATTTCATATATCCAAGTTTAGCTATTCGCTTCTTTTCAACCTCACCAATCGAACTAAAATTGGGACTGCAAATGGGTGGGAGGCCACTAACTCCAAACCATCTGGACCAATTGTTATCATTGACCAGTTAGAAACAGGGAGCAGCAATCAGATCATATTAAGTACACTCTTCTCTGGCAGTTGCTAGGCTTTGTTGTACCTTTTACCAGCCTCGGTGTAACAATACTTGCCGAAAACCATTTTGCTGAGCCAAACCAGCATGTTTTGGCTTTCTTCATCCAACTTTAACTTAGAAAGGTCAAATACTGAGCACCAGTGGAGTTGCTCATATGGCCAACTAGAAACTACCTTACCCTGAGGTCAGTTTCGTCATTAAATAATCCGCAAAATAGTGAGATGAAATTTTGTGAAAATATGAAGTTGACATGTTGAAGAAAATCATCATAATTATCATAGGCTTACATTCTGAATAATTTCACTACTCATATCACAATATTATAGTAGATAATGGAAAAATTACATAATTCTCAATTTTTAAAACAAATTAATTATCAGTTTTGTCAATGTGGAAACTGACTTAGGATACGGGTATTGAAAATAGGAAATGTTCCATCATGTTCCCAAAAAAAATGAACTCAGAGTTTACAATAACACCTTGTGAACATTCCTCAAAATGTGGGACCAAATGAAAACTACATTGTAACATCTTCCTTAAAGTCAGAGCCAACAAACAAGTAACTTGATGTTGTTGAATGGATTTACAGTCTAGTACAGTTGGGAGATTTGATCATGATGAGATGGGGTTGTAGCAATGATTTTGGCTGCCTCTCTGCCTCATGCACTTCTTTTAACCTTACTCTTTGTAGCCTACAGAGAGAGCCTTGGGAACTCCCAAGTTGGGCGCACACCTGCCCAACTTTTTTTTTGTAGGTTAGATCATTATAATATATTATGTGTTTTCTTGTGTGAAAGAAATTTTTTATTTTTTCCATGTCAAAATAATGTGGAAGTCTGCATGGCATACCTGGTCATGAGCATTGACATGAAAATCAGGAGGGTTGACTCAAGCACATCCTTGATTTTGAATGTAAATGAAAACGCGTGGTAGACATGGCCATCATCAAAAGTTTAAAATGTGACACATGAGGCGGTGACTAATTCAGAGTTCAAATTTGGTCCAAATTTGAACCCTATTTATTTAAATATTGGTAAACATGGCCACCAACATATATGGGCATCATCAAAAGTTAGAAACATGCATGGTAGATGAACTTGGGTGGAAATTATAATTGTTTATTTCAATATTGAGTGGTGTGTAAAAAGCTTCTCTTTAGACCATGATTGTCAGGTTACATTTTGTACATTTTGCAGAATCCTAGTTTGATCTTCAAAGCAAATACATGCGGAAATAAGTTGGAGATAGGTTGAGTTCCATGATTGTAGTTTGATGCTAAACAGGTGATCCCAGGACATAAGTGAACCAGCACCCACCAGCACACCATCCACTGGATGTCTGTTATTACTCAGTTGTGGATGAATCTCAACCGAGTTAATATTTGGTTTCATCTTGGTAACCAATTCTGTAGGAAATAGGTCTCATACATAGGCAGATAGGTAGGAAAATAGGTAATTACTAGGTAAGGAGCTGGTTTATACATAGGTAACCATATCCATAGAAACATAGGTTCTGACCACACTGGAGAGAGAGTCTACAGCCTCTATTGCTCTAGAGTCTCATTTATCCCTGCCCTCCATGTTAAGGTTTAGGGTTAAATTAACTCTTTTCCAGCTGAATTCACATGCCCTTTAGTTTTTGCAGGTTGCAGATCCACATAAAATGGTGCAAAGAAATTAGAACAAACCTAATTGGTATGTCGTTCAAGATGAGTTACAGAAGGCAACACCTGCTGCTAGCATTAATTGTCCTCCTCAATTGAACCTTGTATCAGCATTCACATGATCAAGACTGGGATTCTTAGATCATCTTGCCAATTTAATGGCAAGCCCTCCAAATGGAAATTTAGTGTTAATTTTTGTGATCAGTACCCACCTGTTGTCTTTCCAACAGACCTTTGAGGACTTGAAATTGGGCAGTGCTTTAAAAATTTGCTGCAGTTGAAATTTGGACACAGACACCCAATTGACGAAGAAAGTAGCTGATTCCTTTTTCCTTAGCACTGAAGCACTTTGCAGTTTACTTACTCCATGTCACAACCATATTAGTGAAGTACTGAAATCTGACTACATCTATCAATGAGCTAAGAAGTGAGAAAACTGCATGTGGATGAATGAAGCCATGTTGTGAGCAGCACTGGAGAGCACAAAACTATACATATACATATATATGCAATGATATGACGTTCTCAAAGCTTAGAAAGACAACCCATTTTGGGACGATGCATGTGACATGCACATTGAAGGTTTTGTAGTGAAAGAGTCAATAGCACCCCTTTGTAATTGAGGACCATTGGCCCTTGCACATCAACGATATTTGATTCACCAGTTCATTCAAACAAATGATGCTCATCTGTGACCCAATGTGGGGTAATTTCTATTTTTTTGCTACGTGAACAAAAAGGGTTTGCTCTTTCTTGTTGTATACTTTCTCTCTGGAATGGAAAAAGTTGTTCCAGAGTTGTTGTTTTCCCAAATTGTCCATGCTAAAGTGACTGCAATAAGGGCAATAGAGGGAAAGTAGGAGTGTTTAGTTGTTTATGTGTAATGCAGTGCTTATCATGATGGGACTTCGAGTGGAGGAGGATGGAACTGCAGTTGAGGTGGAGCTACTTCAAGAGGCACGATGGCTGCTGGTGTTCAGGATTTAAGGGGCAAAAGATAAGCTAAGTGCCACAATTCTTTGTGCATCATAGATGAGGTGTTCTCTTGGATGTTCTCACTAACCGTTGTCCTTCTTCTTCTGCTGCACTAGCAGTTGTTGGTGAGAGACATAACAAATGTTGTACTCAAGGTTTTATATACTGGGTACTGAGAAGTGATGAAGATTTAGGAGATCCGAGCTAT
>Ga0209208_10007049_pt1 | contig 15377 bp, 9 predicted proteins | sample S1TSphfallax_3_FD_187694 | JGI IMG/M metagenome (GOLD analysis project Ga0209208, IMG submission 187694) | Host-associated microbial communities from peat moss isolated from Minnesota, USA - S1T2_Fd - Sphagnum fallax MG (SPAdes) (version 2) | ecosystem: Host-associated > Plants > Peat moss >...
TGCACATGCTTTTTTTTTTTCCCCTTGTTTTTGTGTTTCTTGTTGCAACCTGGCAACAAAACACGAGGGCAATATGCATTGTTGCTCTGTTGTCTTATCATTGTGTTTACTAATTGCACCCCTTGTCGGTTTCAAGTTCATAGCAATAGGACAAAAATGAGGGGCATTGCACCCTGGTCATTTTTGGTTCATGATAGCAGGAAGAAGATGAGGGGTAAAGGACATCCCCCTCGTTTTTGTTTTTTTGTAACATACTAGGGAGACGAGGGGCATCATGATGATGGAAAAATTGTGAAAGGGGGAGGTGAACAATTGGCACATTGAACATTATTCCTTGAACTAGTAGAGTTCGTGACTATGGAAAATTCTACAAATGTTCAACATGAAGACATACCCGACCCTTTCATTGATTTGATGGGAAACAATATGATTTTTTAAATTTACAATTTTATGTTTCTTTATATTGTTGACATGCCAATACCAATGATTTCCATATATTCATAAAATTATGTACCACACTTTTTTGTGCAATAGTTATGTTTCATGCTTAAAACCCTAAACCCAATGTTGTGCAATAGCATGTTGAATAGGTATTACATGAAATTGGGTTTAAGGTTTACTAACCATTGAAATATGGGTATTGGGTTTCGAGGTTTAAAACATTGCATGAAACAATAATTTACAATTTTAGGGTTTTGATGAAATATTGTTTTCTCATGTTTAAAACCCTAAACCCAAATTATTGTAATACCCATATTCATTCTTGAAACCTATTGTTAAAAATTGGGTGTATGGTTTTCAAACCTTGATATTTGGATCATGGTTATTGGGTTTAAGGTTTTGGTGCAATGTTTATGTTTTATGTTCAAAACCCTAAACCCCATTTTGTGCAATACCTATGTTGAATTGATATTGCATGAAATTGTATTTAAGGTTTATTAGATTGAAACAAAAAAATATTGGTATTAGGTTTGGAAGTTTAATGTATTGCATGGAACATAAGTTTAATGTTTAGGCTTTAGGGGTTTACAATTTTAATACAATATATATGTTTTTAAAAAAAAAAAATTAGACCAATTTCATGCAATGGGTATAGATTTAGGGGTTTAAGGTTTTGGTGCACTTAATTTGGTGTAATACCTATGATGCATTTTAATTATTTGAAATCCCCAATGTAATCCCCATGCTAAAAACAAACATATATGTCAACATTCCATAGTTACAAATTTGTTACTTATGTCATGGATATTTAGTTTGCTACAATGTTTTCATGTTCATTATAATACCTATGTTCGTTGTAATTGGTTTTGTTTTTGTAGCATCCAATTACTTGGTAGCCAAAAAGGGTAATCATTGGAAGAGAGGGGACAAGGTTGGTAAGGAGGGGAATGTTCTTTGTATATTATGGGTTCATGGAAACAACGGATTGCCTTGTGTTGTCATTTCAAGAACATCGATAAGATTTTGCTCCCTAAGAAAAAGGGGGAGAAACCATTCACCAATTTGAATGGTTCACAAAAACAAGAGCATGCCAAGGATGAACCAATGTTTCAAGGCACCATGCATCTTCAAGTAAGGAATAATGTGTCTAAGATGCAAAATGAGTGGAGAAGAAGGGCAACTATCAAGTGGGATTTTTTGCCTGAATGGAACAAGAAGATTCCCAATCTTAACCCACCTCCATTGGCATTAATTTTGGATGATGACTTGCCAATGCTACTAGACATCATTGGATGGGGGTGCAAGGAAGGTTCCATGGAAATCTTGCTTGAACTTGGAAGATAATGACAAGGGGGTGAAAGCATGGTAAAGTAGACCAAAAAAATATTTTTTAACATAAATGGAAAATGGCCATCAAGTAGGCATTGTTATATTGAATTAAAAAAATTATTTATTTTAATGTTTAATTATATGAATTTTTTTGACTTTGTTACAACTATATTTTAAAACCACATGTTTAAAATAATTTTTTATATATTCATCAAAATTTAAACATATGTCACAACTTGCAAAGTAGATTAAAATTCAAGCACAAGTAGATTAAATTTTGGATTTATTTTATTTTTTAATCAATGGCATGCTAAATATATTAATGAATTTTGAAAATTTTCATAATATATAATCAAAATATATTTAACGTCTAATGTACAAATAACAATAAACACAATATCAACATCTTAGTTTCATTCCTACTTGTTTCCTATTTTTATTGTATTAATTTCTTAAAGTTTTGTATTCAATTCATCAAAACTCAATGGAAGCATGGAGGCTTCCATAATGAAATTAAAAAAAAATTGAACCTACTTTCTTATGTTTATTTTGAAAAAATACCATATTAAAAATTTGGATTTGGGAAAACATATTTTTTGGTCCACTTTACCATGCTTGGACCCAAAATTAATAACCTTGTCAAGACTTCAAAACTTTTTTTAACATACATGAGGTTGAAGTGGGCATATGGATCCAAGTGCCCATGGTTTTCCAAAGAAAGGAAAGAGATGTTGTTAAGGTTGGAGAAATACCATATAAATCAAATGATTCATTAGCAAGTTTTAAACTTTAATTTTAATCATTTGTTGATTAATTTCATTGTTTCCTAGTTTTGATTTTTTTGGGCATGTTCATTATAGGATTAAAGGGTGGGATGGGCGAGATAACTGCAAAAAAGCATACATCAAAGCATTTATTCAAATCAAGAAGAAGGAACATGATATGACCATGTGGAGACATTCTAAAGGGGCATTGGACGCTATGTGGCAATTTAAGGGATGGGTGTCTAGATGTTAGTTTTGAAGAAGGTGAAGAAGGTGATGTTGATGATGATGAGGTGGTGGTGGAAGAACTGATAGGATCTCATAGCAAGAGAATAAGATCCTTTCATAGTTCACAAGCCACACCAAGGAAGGTGGGTAAGGCCAAGGAATATGCCTTAATGGTGGCCAAGGCAATGGGTAAAAAGAAGTTGAAAGAAATGGGCAAGGCTGAAGGTAAACAAAAGGTCAAGGAAGGAGTCAAGGAAAAGGCATTAAAGATGAGGAAGGTGTTGGGAGAGAGTTGTAAAGGTCATCTAAAAAAAAGGAACAAATGAAAATTAGAGATGTAATTTGCCACACATGCACCTATGTATTTCCATGTTTGCATGTGTTGAAATGATCTTCATATATGTGATCATTGGTAAAACATTGTTAAATGGGGGTGCAATCATACTAACATGTACCATTAATAGTCATAACCATTAATTAATTTTTTGAATTTTGAATTGTAAGAAAAATAAAAATTACAAATAGAATAATTTTTTAATAAAAATTTGGAATCAATTTAAAATTAATGAAAAATATGTAATTACATTTTTAAGGACTTGTAACCATTGTTTAAAAACAATTTTGATGCTAAAAGCACAATTTGAAAATATTTTTTATGACATATTTTGGGATATTTTTATACACCTTAACATAATAATATCAAAAAAAATTTAAATATTTTTAATGTTTTTTGAAAGATGTATCAAAACAATTTTAAGAATATTTTTAAAAAAACAATGAAAAAATAATGGTCTAAGGGGGCATGTCTGGTTCCTTACAACGTACACATGGTTAAAATACTATTGGGTTTATATAATATGGTGAATAAAAGTATTGTATAATGAATATTGTGAATAACACAAATCAACATGCTGTTGTAATCATTGAACCCCAACATAGGTATTATATTTTTCAACATACTTCAGTCATAGGTAATACAAGTTATAACAAGGGTTAATTGAATCACACAATTAACATTATTCTCAAATGAATATTGTGATTATGTTAAATCAAAATGTTACAATCATGGAATCTGAACATAAATATTACACATTCCCCACATACCCCCATCATAAATATTACAAGTTAAAACAAGGGTTAATTGAATCATAACATAATATTGCACAATTAACAATGTTCTGGAATGAATATTTTGATTATGTGAAATAAACATGTTGCAATCATGGAACATGAACATAAGTATTGTGTAATTAATCTTTCATTTTGCTATGCACTACCAATGCCAATAATGTATTTAAATTAATTTCCAAAAGTGAAAATTATGTATATTGATTCAATTGAAGATGGAGAAAAATATTTGACAAGCTTATATATTAAAATGAACTAAAGTTAAAGTTGTTTACATTATGTTATATTTGATTAAAATTTGTTAGATTATTTTTTAATTCACTAAAGTAATTAAATTAAAATAAAATGGCCAAATTTTGGCTTAAATTGAATAAAAAAAATTATTTTACATAAATTAAATTAAACAAAAATTAGTTCAATTAACAAAAATTAAATTAAACTTGATGAAAATTAGCTAAAATTACTTACATTAATATAAATTAAAGGGCCCCATATTGCAACACCTATGTTCAATTTATTGTAAATAATATGTATGTTACATGGATAATGTTATAAAATTTAAATACATATGACATGGATATTGCAATAACTAGGATGTTAGACTTGAAAATAATTTCAACAAGTTAAATACCCCATAATGCAATAACTATTTTCAACTTATTGTAAGTAATATGTATGTAACTACATGGATAACATTATGAAATTTAAGTATTTATGACATGTGTATTGCAATAACTAGGACAATGGACTTGAATTTATCTTCAACAAGTTAAAAACCTCCATATTGCCATACCTATATTAGACTTGTTGCTTATGTCATAGGGATAAGGTTATGGAATTCAAATATACATGACATGCATATTGTAATATGCTCAATGTTAGCATTGGAATGTCAATACATATGTCATGTACTATATTTTTAATTACATAATAATATACAACCCAAAATAAAATGTGAATTGAACACATTTATTGAACCTATCATAGTGAACCCAAAAATAATTGTGAAACCTAATGCCCCCAAAATCCTCCACAATAATCATCAACAACTTCTTTTGTGTGCACCCAATAAAATCCTCAATATTTTTTTCATACTCAATGGACTTATACATGGTGGCGTTCAAAGTTTGTAAGACGCAATCCTTGAAATCTCCATCCCTTGGCACTTTTGAAATGACATTTTTCTTTCAATTTTCCAAAACATTTCATGCACCCAAGTACATGGGCACATGGGTGCATTCATGGTACCACAATAGAACCATTACACCCATTTGTCCTATGTCTAGGGTCCTAAAAGAATGACTTAACAAAATGAATGTTTTGTGATGTTAAACAATGAAAGTGGGATATCATGTTTAGGCTTTCAACCAATAAATGTTATAATGGATGATTCAAATCAATTGAACAAATTTTGAATGTTTTGTTCAAGTATAAACGAAAAAGGAACATAGGATTACTTTGACATTTCAAAATGACATACTTTCATTTGGAGTGCCAAAACCCTATTAAAACATCGAATAATGTCCTTTTTTTTGCACCCATGTCTCTCATACTTCTTTCCAAACCTTTGGAATGTAAATTTGTAATTAACAAAATGAATATGACTGTCCTTATCAATCCATTTGTTTTATGAAAAAATCCAAGATTCTAACATCAATTCCAGAAAATTTGATGATTTATCATACTAAAAAATTCTACCATCATACAAAAAATATTTTATTTTATTTGTGATAAAAATATGGAGCAATTTGAACAATTATTACTAGTCTTGTTGAGTCATTTTTGATAAAACTACATAGTGGGACATAATTCCTAAGTCATCTTTCATGACATTTAAGGACATGTTTTAATAATCCAAATTGCAAAAAATCACCAGCATTATAATCAAGAAATATGTGAATATCTAATGAAAAGAAAATCTACCAAATAAATTGTTTTGTAAGTGTAATGGTCATTTAAAGTAGTGTCTTGAGAATGATTTTGGGGCAAGACATTCCTTTTGTATACCCCAATCGTGAATCTACCCATATTTTTGTCCTTTCACACATGATTACAAAAAAAAATAATTATCCATTAACAAAAGAATGATAATTCAACCCAATATGAAAAAACATAACCAACCATTCAAAAGGAAAACAAAACCACACCCACAACCACATGAGAATATTGAAAAAACATTGAAAAAAAAACCCCTAAAAAGAAAATTACACAAAACAAAATGGGACAAGGTACATGTAAAATGTGTGTTGTATTTGATTGCATCATGTTCTTGAAGGGTGTCATCTATAATGAAACATGAAGGCCTCCAAGTAGGATCCCTTTTCAAAGTGTGTTCTTTCAACATTAATAGCCATTGTATTAAGTCAAATTTTATTTACCAACTTGTGATTATTGATGTTATAGGTAAACCTTGACAATGATGTTCAAACACCATCAAGGTGAAAAGGTGATACCGTTGCACATTGCTACCAAAAATTTCATCCATGAAAAAGTTCCATTACATCCAAATTCTAACAACCAAACAATTTGCAATGGTGTTTGTATGCCAATTGTGAAGGGTAAGTATTTTGTTTTGTCTTCTTTTTACAAGAAGATTTTTTTTTCTAGATGTTCCAAAACCCACATATGCACATTCATATGATCATTAATGTGGTGCTTCTTAACTCCATTCCTTCATCTTATTTTCATAATATCAGATGGTTTGTTTGAGTCAAAAATCATATCCACAAGTTTTTTTCCCAAGAAACCGTGCATGGTATCATATTTTCTTATGTTCATTATATATTTGCCTAGTGATAAGGCCATTAGTCCAACTACTCTTGAATCCAAGCCTTGAATTCTATCGAAATACAATTTGCATATCAAGATTTAAAATCAAATGTTCCATGGGTTGGACTACCATCTTCATAATTGTGCTCTTGATGATACCAAACAATTTTTGCAACATTTAGACATTTGTACAAATGCTTCATAGAAAACTTGGCCATGCACCATGTAAATACATATTATGGCATCCCTTTTTTGTGTCACAATGTAAAAATTCTTGACCCTCCAACTACATGATGTTTCTTAAGTTATATTTTTTTTTAAATTAAAAAAAAGGGACTCACATATATGATTTATATTATCATAGAAATAACATATTAAAAAAGAAAAACCATATGTTCATTTTTTGGTTTAGGGGGAACTTTAAAACTTGTGTTTTAAATTTAGTCACAATTTTTATTTCGTCCCTAAATAAATGTAAATGAACTCATAGATCTTGGGTTATTAAATTATTTGTTTGATAGTACTTTGCCACAAGTTGTATGATCAAAATGGAAACTAAATTTTTTATTAAGATGTCATTATTAATGAAAGTGACCATTTGAATTTTTTTTTGAAAGGTCAAAATTCACAAGTGCTTTTCAATATGTGTTTTTTGAGTTTGATTTAAATGTTTTCATTGAATTTGTTTTATAATGTTCTAGAAAAAATGTACAACACATATTTCTTACAAAAACTTAATTTGTAATTGGAAAATTCACTTCAAAAGGTGATGACAACACCAAAAAAATGTAGAAATGGGCTTGTTCAATGCATTTTTTGATCCACTATAATATGCATTTGCTCACCTTTGCTTTTTTAATTTCAAATGCTTCAAATTATCATGGTAGTCCAAAGTTGCAATGATACTTACATGCATACAAAGCACATTGATGTTATCGATTTCAATATGTTGTACCCACATAGATCCCCATTTCAAGTGCATTTATTTTCATGTGACTACTTACCGATGATGACCAATGTGACTATCAATCATTGGCCTTTTCGAATTTTATGGTCGATTATAGTGCCACCATATGAATTAGCATGGAACATCTTTGTTGTTTTTAAATTTTTCAAAGTATTTTCTCACACTAGCTGATGGTATGTAACTGGCCATGACATCATTACATTCCCAAAACCTTGGCGAGTTTTGGGCATCAAAACAAGAATGGCCACATCTTGCACATGAACACTTTTTGGGCATACCATGGTGTATTTTGATACATGTACCACTAGAATCATAACATAAAAACACAAACAAGTTATCGTAGATAAAACAAATTATGACCTTTTAAATATTCTTCTCATAAATTAAAATCATCAAATTTTTATGTGATAGCTAAGTTATCGATTGATGTAATTTAATATTTAATATGTGGGTATATATGAGCAAGGTAATACCAATGATGTAAGTCCAATTGCTTTGAATGCAAATTATCAATCTCCTTGACAATACCTATGTTTTATAACCTTGGACAATGTGCACTCTCTACATTATTATGTGCACACACAATTTTACTTGTGAATAATGAGAATATCTTACCATAACTACAAAATAATATATATGTTTGGTCACAAAATCCAAACAATAATTACATATCATAATATATATGAAAACATGTAAATTAAATGTACAAGGACATGTAATATCAATGATGCAACTTCCAAAGAATAATAATACATGTGGGTTGTGTTTCATATGTGAATTGCAAACCCTAAAATATTAGTAATATAACTATTACAAACTTCTACACATTGTTAAATGTATGTAAACTTATACCTTATTCCATACTTAAGTAAAATACAAAGAATACTAATGTTTAATTTTATATATTCATTATAATATTTATGATGTCATTGTGATAAACACTACACATTATTGAAACTTTATCAATGGTATGCAATATTTATGATTGTAGTATACCTTACATCAATATCTATGTTAATACATTTAATAATTGTGTCAATACTTGAGAAAACACAATGTACAATGAAATTTAATTTTGACTTCTAAAATTTATTTCATCTTTAAAAAAACAAAACAACAACCAAGAATGTAATGAAAGAGGGTTTAGTGATACTTCAAACCAGTTAGAAGTGATAAATTGACATTACCTACATAAAATAAAAAATTGTTATTGAATTGCGAGATAAAATGAATGGTCCATGTGATTTTGTTTCGGTAGTCTCCCTTTCAAGTTTATGAGTGGAGCTTGGGATACAATTAGCAAGTCACCTTGGATGTCAGAATTTTACTCTTGTAGAGGCCCAAAATCAATGGATTGATCATTTTGGATAGCACCAGTTCCAGATGCATTCCAACACCAATGCATACATACCCTTGACTGGACACACAACCCTCTTCCTCTTTGTTTACTCCCAAACCAACTAGCACTCCAAATAGTAAACCCCTCCTCATTTGATTCCAAACAAACATGCAATATGTTACACACTAAACAAAACCCTAAACCCCTAAACCCACAAACTCTTTCATAATCTTGACTTGGTCTTCATCCAAAAAATATTGTGCATGGAAGTGGTGGGAAAGCTCTGAGGAGGTTCAAGGCCGCCTAAATATACCAACATCCATTTCAAATTAAGTTGTCAATCCTGATGAAAACACTAATTATCTAGCTTTGCATACAGAATTAGAACCAAATTGTTGCTAGATTTGTAACCAAACAAACCTTGGGCTTGTGACCATTGTCCTCTTCTCATGTGCCCACACTTATTTGTAATCTGGTTCACTTTGAGATGGACATAATAGTCCTATTATTATGTCCTTGCCCCCCATCAAGAGTGAGCAACCATCCATCATCCCCAAGACTAGAAAAACGAAGAAAATATTATAACTTCCAAAGGTAGATGAATGAGCATGTTTTCAACAAAAATCTTTGGACCCAATCCCTTGGATAATTTGGGATGAAGTTTCTTTCTTGATTGCCCCTCTCCACCTCACCAACCCACCAAAGACAAACATAACCTTGGATATATTATGACCTTCCACCCATTAGAAAAGACATAACCTTATGAATCTACTAAATTACACAAGATTGCACAAAACACCAACACTTTGTTCGCATTATTTTTATGCATAAAAGTAACCTAAACTTCACTCCAAGCATGGCTTCTTTTTCCACTTTTTGGAAATAAAAAATTGGAGTTTTTTGGCCCAAAAATCTAGCAAAAATAGTTGAAGTTACTCTAGATACGCACATTTGTAAAAAAAATTCCCAATTTTCGGCTTAAATATTTTTTGGAGAAAATCATTAACTCCAAATGTATTTTTGAGGGAAAAACGACCCTTATAATGTTTTTTTTTCCCCTGACGCCCCCCCCCCCTTTTCTGACTTTGCTCACTAAGCTATCATTCACAACCATATTTAGCCAAATTTTTGTGATATTCAAAATATAAAAGAAAAAAAAAATCTTAACAGCCATATCAAATTGTAGGCAATTGTAAGAAATTTTGGCTATTTCCCCTATATTAAAAATTGTCGTTACAATTTGCTATAGCTTAAGAGAGCAAGTACCAAGGAGAAACAATTTGCGAAGGAAATTTTTGGACGTAAAATTTGGACGTAAAAGTAAAGGTCGACAATAAACGTAAAAATAGCTGATGAAAACTAGTAAATTACGTAAGAGGGTAACAAGTACCAAAAGGCGAATTGCACTTGTGTTAGCAATGACTGTGAAAACCGGTAAAGTACCGGGTAAGTTACCATCACGGTTAGTAGTAACAGTTAATGAAGGTAGGTAGGTGCCGTAGTAGGATTTTTTTTTACTAAAAGTACTACTAAAGGCATTTAGGTAGTTAACACAGGCAAGTTAGCAACGTGCTCCTCGTTAGTTAGTGCGGCGGTGAAGCCGCTAATTAGGGAGCCAGGCGGGGGACCCACCCGGGGCCACCCGGAGAATTGAATTATAAGTTAAGTATTGGGGGAGTGCTTTCAATAAATCTTGTAACCCCACTATTCTCCCTGTCACCCGTCCTTTTGCCACCCGTCCCCTTTTGCCTCTGTCTACCTCCCCGTACTTCATTAGAGGGTGGGCGGGCCCGCCCGCCCGCCCGCCCCGCCCCGCCCGCCCGCCCCGCCCCGCCCGCCCACCCGCGCTCTGTCTCTCTCCGATATCAGCGCGGCCGCGCGCCCACCTCCCTTCTCCTTCTGCTCCGGAGTGCGCGCCGTAGGCCGTGCCTGCCGCTAGGCTCCAGGCTCCGCTCCGCGCCCCTATATGATGCTGCGGTTGCGCTCGGCGTTCTCTTATCGCAGCTCTCTCAGTGCTGCTCCTCCTCCTCCTCCTCTCTCTCTCTCTCTCTCTCTCTCTTTTCGCAACTATTTCTATTCCGCTAATCACCTTTTTTCCTGTGCGCGATCGCCCTCTGTTTGCGTGTTTTGTTTTTTTTGGATGCATTATGGTTTTCTTGGGGGGTTTTGTTACCAGATCTGTAGTGGCAATGTCGGTATAGATCTGGGTGTTGTAATCTTTTTGTTTACATTCTAGAGGAGAAGCCTGGGAGGATTTAATACTGTCTTTTGTCTTGGTTTCTTGTTTTGGGTTCTAGGAGGGAAGGTCAGGGGAGGACTTCTTGTTGTGGTCTTGTTCAGGAGAGTTGTTCAAGAGTACTTTATCATGTCCGTCTCTAGGTTATATACGTTCATGAGCCCCCAGAGAGGGTTACAGTGCGCCTGCTTTCCTAAAGGCTCTTTCTACCAGTTTGTTTTCTAGCACGACGGGTGGTCTGGGAAGGAAAGAAAACGAAAGAAAACGAAACACCATGTCTTGTATTCTTGGGTTTTTGTGGCGTGTTGTACATGGTATAAGGGATGTTGGTTGTGGGTGGCGAGAGGATGTTGTGAGAGAATGTTGTGTTGTAGCGAAGAAACCTGCCTTTGGATTGTTCTGATGTTTTCTTGTCGTTGTTGCGGTAGCTTAACCCAACCTACATGAATAAACACTAAGGTACACACAGTTTGTCTATTTGTTGTTGGGTTTCGTTGTTGCTGATTGTTGCCAGCACGACAGTACTGTTTCCTCTTTGTTAAGAACGGGCAGATCTGGAGTTGGGTTTTCGAGATCTGCAGTCTACCCATAGTCATGTCAGATCTGATTTCTAGATCTAGATTTTTTTGAAGAGTCATGTGGATCAGATCATGGGCCGCGTATGATTAGTCCGGCCACGAGTAACTAACCCAGGATTACAAATTTACTCAATGCTCTCTGGAGCTTCTGCGGCTCCAAAGTACCCATTACTCATGGGGAAGCTGCTGTGGTACCAAAGCCAGCCGGCCAGTCACTGCATGTGACAAGGATTCCTGGAGGTTTTTTCTCTGGGTTTTCTTTGTCTTTTCAGTTGTCGAGATCTGTGGGGTGCCAGAAGCTTCATATAGCATTGAGTGTATTTGTGACCCTGTTGAATATGGATCTAGTAAAGGGGGGGCCTGCAGCCGCCCTTTTCATCAGCACATGTATGTTTAAGGTGTTTTGGTTTCCAGCCTGATGATGAGGCACCTCAGGGATGCAAATACAAAAGGTAACGAAGTACTTGATCCACATCCCACCCGAGGCAAACTGCTTATAACTGCTTCTTGCTGGTTTTATAGTATTTTAGAATCTCTTGTGTAGAACATCCTGAAGGCGCATGGCTCTCATGAGTACATACTAAATCTGAAAAACCTCAAGGAATTCATGCAATGCATGCTGTGAATGAATCTGCAGTTCTTCAGAACAGACATGCTGCAAAGGAGCCAACAGTTTTCCTTGCATCCTTGATCTGAGTTCTGGAACCCTTCTTCCTTGGATGCTAGATCTGATGTCGGATCTATCACCCAAGATGTTCATGATGTTTGATAGTTATGGGTCTCATGTGCCTCGTGCTTTGTCGCTATATGTGTGGAGTCTTCACCTTCACAATTCGTCTAGGATCGAGGAACAGACAGTGATTTGCAGTAGAGAATCTATGAAGACAGGCAGGAGTTGGATGTCAAGATGTGAGGATTATTTCTTGATCAGAAACTTCGGTGTCACATGATCACGTCCTGCCAATCCAAACCCTACAACAATCCACAGCAGCTCCCTGATTTGAGTGTTGAGGGCGACATGCTTACATGACCCGGAAGCAGATCTTGCAGATTTAGCAATAGTTGTGAGCTAGCTAGAAGATCACGTAGGGGACAGCTCGGCAATCGGTAATGAATGTAGTTGGAGAAATTGATCAAACAGCCGAACTCCATGAGATTATCTAGCTGCTAAATACTTTGCAGAACTTACTGTACTGCTGATCACAAAGTGCTTCTTGGAATAAATATATCTTGTAAGAGTGTTGCATACATGATCTCTCCAACTCTTTTTTCATGGGATCCGGGGAAGATTACAAAGGGTTTGTAGCACCCAAGTGGGTATTGACTCTTGCACAAATTACATATGGTTCAAGCTCCAGAATCCTAGTCTGCTACGAAATTGGATTACTTGAGGGAAATGAAGTAACTAGAACCCAAATATGATTATACTTGAAGCTTGAGAGTTTTTGTGAAGTTGAAAGAAGTATTAAGGAAAGGGTAGACAATAGAAATTGATTGCAGTTTACAATGAATTATGTCCACTAGAGACAGACAATTTTCACATCAAATTTTGCAGAAAACCTAACTAGATCTTTATCATGTAATTTTACAGAATAAAGCAAGTATTCAAAGTCGTGTTTAAACACAGCTGGTGAAGTGATCTGCACAAGTTGTACACCCACTGCACGGTTGCATATTCTCGTGACCAGTGCAAAACTATTCCTTACAGTAACTGTCTTAAGTATATATCTCCACATCGGCCAACAAGCAAAAATAATTTCAGCAAAACAGCTGCGAATTTTTTTCTCCCCTTGAAAATACTTTGGTAATGGAATCAGCTGCAGCAAGTAAGAATTTCCTGATCAATAGCGCATGCTGTATAACACTACTACCACAGCTCGCAGCAGCAGCGAAAATATAAAGCTAGATTGATGGAAAAATAAAGAACTAACCTAGACTGCTGGATAGTTATAGAATTTGCCGTAATTGGTGCAGCAGATCAGGTAACTAAGAAATACCCATTGCCTTAATTGGTGCAACAGATCAGGCAACTAAGAAATACCCATTGCCTTAATTGGTGCAACAGATCAGGCAACTAAGAAATACCCACTGATCTCACAGCAAAAAACTGAACAACTTCCGAAGGAAAATGGAGTTGGAAAATATGGACTAGGAATTGGAAGTTTGGAAATTCATAAAATTTATTTTTCCGCAATTTGCTTTTCCTGAATCAAAATAAGTTTTCGTTTCTGCAATTTCCATTTCCACCCATTAATTAATGAGATAGCTGATTTCCAGTTGCGCATCTAGAATTTCCATTTGTCTCATAATTTGGTTGAGATCAAGGTGCTTGCTTGCAGGGGGATTCTAATTGTGCTGCATAGTATTAAGGGCTGAGCCGGTTTAAGTGATCTCTACAATTTCTAGAAATCATGATGAGGGGTTGTTGAAATCTTTGAGGATTTGAAAATTTTGAAATGATGGATATCTTGATGTGATATATTATGAGGTTTGAAATCTTCAAATCCATTACCAAATTGAGTATATAATCTAAAGATTTAGAGAGATAATCAGCCCAAGGCTGTGGAATTTACGGCATGAATATGGAGTGCAATACTAGTAGTTTATATTATTGTGCCAATTAGTCTGCCCAAAACCCTAGTTTTAGTACAGAGTTGGTTTTAATTCCTGGCAATACTACTGAGTTCTGACTTGTTAAGTAAATATCAAGTTCCAGATATAATGGTGTTACTAAAGTATTAGATTTTTTTTTTCCTCCCCAACTTTACAAGGGAGTACATATCCTGCCACTCCTGACAATTATATTATTATAATCTAGATTTTGTATGATGAAAATTATTCAAGTTATAATTAGTGTGCAAAATTATTGCACAAAATAGTCTACATGTATGTTGGTAGTCTTCATTTGAACTTGAACCATAAATTTACTCTTGAAATTGTACTTGGATGTCATACAGAGAGGTTCATTCAAACTATTAGTGCTTTGCAAGCAAAAACTAGCTTTGTAAATTAATTGACTTAAGACCTCCTACTACCTAATTACACTAAAACTAGGAATGATAATTTCTTAAAAAATTGTGATTTTTAGAAAAATTGAAGCTACTGTTTCTGATGTTTTAAAAAATAGCCAGTCTAGCCCCAAATTATATACAGAGTCGGTTAATTTCAAGCTTGGGAAATATTTCTGTTTGAACATTGTGTACTACAAACATTGAGAAAGTGCAAGAATTAGTGCATCCTAAACCCTAAAACCTGCACTGAATTGTGATGCAAATTAGTAGCAGCTGAAAACAGCGAAATTGTGGGTGGAATTGGGAACTGCAGCTCTGTTGCCATGGATCAAGATTCTATCAGATTGCAACAAATGAGAGCACCCACCTCAACACAAATTTGCTTTGATGAATAAAGCAGCACACCATCCCCTGGTAGCCTTCAAGACAGGACCTCAGAAGGTTCAAGTCCTAGGGGTAGCTTTCAGAAGTGTGGGCAGCTGCTCAGGCATTGAAATCCCATGATCACTAGAGATCCTGTGAACAGTGTGTGATTAGAAGAATCCTGCCAAAGTTGACAGCAATTCTTGTAATAAATTATAATTGTC
>Ga0209208_10007050_pt1 | contig 15375 bp, 15 predicted proteins | sample S1TSphfallax_3_FD_187694 | JGI IMG/M metagenome (GOLD analysis project Ga0209208, IMG submission 187694) | Host-associated microbial communities from peat moss isolated from Minnesota, USA - S1T2_Fd - Sphagnum fallax MG (SPAdes) (version 2) | ecosystem: Host-associated > Plants > Peat moss >...
GTAAGTGCACACATAGTCAATAGATACATGTTATTGCAATGGATTCTTTTTTCTCAAAAACAAAAACTCAAGACAGACAGATTCAACAACAGCATTGTTGATCATTCTTCTTCTTCTTCGTCTTCTTTGGATTCTTACATATTGTGGTATAGATACTGTATAGTCACTGTGGTTGTGAGCTTGCATGGTGTAGAGAAGGTGGTGATCTTGACACAAGGCAATTCTGAGCAACCCACTATGGAGATTGCAAACGATGAGGACAACAATGCCTCTTCCTCAGCTTTCAGTCTCGATGTCAACAACGTTTTCATTGCAGCCACGGTACATCCCATTTCTCCTGAAAACCTTAAACCCTGAAACCTCAACCCCTAACCCTAACCCTAACCCTAATTTTTGTAGGTATAAGACATACTAGTGTAAAATTCCTCTCATTGGATTTTAGATTAGGGTTTTTTAATTTTTTTGTACATCATGTTGGGGAAGCGCAAGTTCAACACAAGGGTCTTCTTCCATTGTTCTTGGACATGGGACCAAGTTTAGTATAGTTCCATAAGGTGTTTTTTTTTTCTCATTCATTGTTTATTTAATTTTATGGGTGGTTTTTTGGGTTGTTGTGAGTTGTAGGTGGAGAGACTACTACGCCCAATAAAGGATCGGGTCATAGTGGAGCTTCAACAAGAGACGGAGATCCAATACCTACGACCACGAGTGACAATCGATCGTCGCATCTTTGACACTGAAATGTATCGTCGCAATAGGGTTGCGACCTTTCAGTTTGCACCACCATACATGGACGGAAAAGCTTTCTGTCCATCTACACTTAATTTCCTCATGTAAGTTGGATCTCATGGTCCTTGGCAAGCTCCTCAACAATGTCGAGTAATACAAACTAGTTTGTGTCTCAGTTACTTCGTTTTGTAAAAAATTTCATTCCCAGGTACGCATTTGATGGCGCATTCTGCCAAAACTAGCTGTTCTCACCCCCTAATCACCTGACTGACTTTACAGATAACTTTAATGTCCAGTATTTACTTCATACAAACTAATTTTTTTTCCATCTACATTATTGGCATCATGACAGGTTTGCGACTTTCTACAATCGGCAAGTCATGGCGATAGTCGACCAGATGATTTCGGGGGGCCAGGTGCTTGTGATGGATAATGAATCACACCGCGAGCATGCGTCCGAATTCGATGTGCGGCAGCTCGACCAAGTGCCGGTACCCAAGCCGTATGTGGGTCAAACATTTCAAGAGCTTTTCATAGGGATGTTGCGTTACGAGCATTGTTTGCCATTAGGCTTGTATCGAGCCAAGGGCTACAAGGGATCGGCGACCGCATTCGTTTCCACAAACCCAGCACCTACGGATCTTTTGGAGTCTACGGATCTCGTGTACATATTGCACTAGGTAGTCCCAAAAAAATTGTCATTCTTTTCACACCCCATTTGCAAAATTGTATACGTATGTAAATCAAATACATGTTGTCATTCATTTCCCCCATTTGTGAAATTGTATACATACATAAAACAAATACATTTTGTCATCCATTTCCTATTTGTTTAGAAAGTGGAAAATGGTAATGTGGATGAAATTTGGATGGCTTTTCAATGGGTAGTTTGAAATTTGAGTTTGGGCATGTAACACAAAGTGCCCGATATATTTTTTAACCAAAGTTGGTAGAATCTCGCATCAAAGTGTAATTTATGTGTTGAAAGTTTAGTTTTCGTGGCGAGGGGTTAGTGGCACTTGATAAAAAAAAATAAACATTAGAAGGGGGAGCAAGTTTGATAGTTGTCAAAATGTTAATGGGTATGTGTTGTTTACCTTGTAACTAGTAGTGCTTTTTTTTAAGGACTTTTTTTTGACATTTTTTTTATTTAAAAAAATTTGGTGCGTATTATTTATTTTTTTCCCCTAAGTGTAAATTTGACTAATTTTGCTAATTTTTGTGGGAAATATTGGCCAATTTTTTTTTATATTACAAAATTGAAAATAAAAAGTTTTGGTTGTAAGGTTTTGTATTGTAATTGTGTAATAATAGCATAAAGCAACTATGGTGTGAACATGCCCATCACCAAACTTCCTTTTTTTCCCAATTTTTGTGTCAAAAAAACAACTTCATAGGCTAGGTGATTAAAACCGCCGGGTATAACACGTGTGAAACAAGTGTGTGTACGCATGGTACTCTCCCGTCTTCAAAGAAAGCTTCGGACAGCTGGCGGGGAACCGTTGGATAATACCCCCAGATCCGGTGTACACTAGAACTACACAGCAGACAGTAAATGAAGCCACTGTTTGGAAGCGGCGACCAATGTGAATTGGGGTAAAATAGAACCGGCGGTTTCTCTAAAGGCACAAGGCGGTGCAACCAAAGACAAGAAGACGTGCGTGTGCACCGCGGCAGAGGAGAAGCTCCATCCATCGTTGCGCGTCTCCTCGCCCGTTCGTGCTCGCGTTTCTAGGATCTGCTTCCTTTCCTCGTCTTCTCCAATTCGTGAGCATGGCCACTCCTGCGTCAGGTAAATTCGATCTTTCCTCTGTCTGTTTGATTTCCGAAAAAATCCTGGTCTTTTTCCCCGTCTGATTTCGTTTTGCTTTGCTTTGATTTTCACTTTGATTTTGCTGTCAATCAACTGGCTTCTCTCTCAACATCCCGGGGTGGAGATTATTCGTCTCCTGTATAGGTATCCGATTCTGTATCCACTCTTGTGTTTGTCCTCGCAGTCTTGTTCTTGTTCAGTATCTGTCCATGGTTTTCTGGTTTGAATAGATAGCCACAAAGGTTTTGTTTTTTTCGTGATACTTATATTTCTCAGCGGGATATCATGTTATGTAAGAGGCAGCAAGCAGCTTCAGAAGTTCTGGTGAAGGTCACTTGGGATTTTTGGTAGAGATGATAGTTGTAGACTGGTAGCGGCAGTTTAGGGATCGGCAGTCTAATTTACAGGATTGTTTATCCTTAAACTGCAGTATTTGGTGTCAATGACGACTTTACAGCTCTTGGATTGCTGTTTTTTGTCTTTGGTTGCAACGAGAGTGGTTCTGTTTTGGATGCAATGAGGTTATTATAAAGAGCTTGTTAATGAATTTTTTTTTTGTCTTGCTTAATTTCTGGTCAAGCAACTGCAAAAATTCCATACAAATGCCCCATCCATGGCTTGTACAATTAGTCCCTTTGAAAATTGAGACACTGATGATGCGTTTGAATGCTGGTTTCCATTTCTATGGCTGTTTTCGAATCCTAATTCTCAATGTAGGGTTTGTACAAAAGCTTGCACCTGTAATTTTGTTGCAAAGAGTTATGATTATGCAGATGCATTTCTCTTTCATAACCTATATTATTGTTCAATCTCCAATGTGTTAGATGGATTTGTTGCCAGGTCTTGACACATTTTTTGGAACTTAGATGCAATTTTTTTTGCAAGCTCGGACCAAATTTTGAATTTTTTTGTTGAAATTGCAGGGAAGGTGGATGAATCGAAGGCTGGTGCTTCCCAGGAAGCAGAGGAAGAGAAGGCCCCAATGGCAACGGCAACAACTGCTTCTCCAACCAGTGATGAGGCTGAAGCTGATGTCTCCAACAACCCCTTTGACTTCTCTGCAATGACTGGGCTTTTGAATGTACTCCGCAGTCCTTCTGCTTGTTCCACTGGTTTTTGTCTGATGGGTGACTGGAAATCTATAGTGTGCACTTAAGAATATTCAATTCCTCCAAAGTAAGTGTAACACTACGTGCTAAAACAGAAATTCTGTGTACATCATTGGATCACTGCACTCTGGTTCTTGAAAGCTTGTTCTATATAAGCACAGTTCAAGTTATCAAGCTTAAGAAATTGGCAATGCAATTCACTTGAAGCAATGATCATGATTGAAGCATATAATCTGCAGGCTTCCAGGAAAGCTGGACTTTGTTCAGTGGTGCCCAGAATTCATTTTTCAGTGTAAGCTTGGTAGCAGCTAAGAAGAGCCAACAGTTAACTGATCTTATGTGTTCCCCAAACCATTCATCTGTAGCACTCTTGGAAATCCTGTATTGAAGTGAGGGATCAGGACCTGTTTCTTTAAGTATTAACTGAGAATTGTCTTTTGATGGTAATTGCCTCTTGGAATTTGGACCCTGTGTAGGTTCTCTACAGCTTGTCCCAATGTTGGATTTCCGTGATGTGTGTGAAAAAATTGTTTCCTCAGGACCCAAGTATAAAGGAGATGGCGGAACAGATTGCAAAGGACCCTGCCTTCAATCAGATGGCCCAGCAGCTTCAACACAGCGTCCAGAATGTTGGCAGTGAGGGTGTTCCTCAGTTGGACACCAACCAGTACGTCAATGCCATGCAGCAAGTCATGCAGAATCCCCAGTTTATGACCATGGCTGAACGTTTAGGGAATGCTCTCATGCAGGCAAGCTTCCTGTCCTGCTCATCCAATTGCTCTGGGAGCACTGTAGCTATGAGTTGTCTTGCATATAGAACCTTGAGTTTTCACTCCAGTTTTTTCTTGCTTTGTCATGCAGTCTCTATTTGGGGTACCTAAGTTTAAAGTTTGCCAAATGTTAGCTGTTAAATGTTATTGACTTCAATCTGAACAATCTGATCTGTCAGGACAATGCAGATGAGATTGCATGTTTGTGGCTTCATTTCTTTTTGTTGGTTGGAAGTTTCTCCATCATGACTGTTGCTGTGGTTGTTGGCAGGATCCTGCTATGTCAGGCATGCTCTCAAACCTAACCAATCCTTCCCATAGAGAGCAACTTGAGCAGCAGATGGCCCAAGTTCGTGAGGACCCTACACTGAAGCCTGTGCTGGAGGAGATCGAGAGTGGAGGCCCTGCAGCCATGATGAAGTGAGTGGCCCTTATCATCGAATTCATAGACAAATTTTCTCCATTCATGTTGCAATCTTTTGCTGATTTTCCCTCCTCTTTTTTGTTGCAGAAAATCTTTTAAAAGGCATTTAAGTTGCAAACAGAGCTCAGCATACAGCATAAATTTCACAACATTCTTTTTCATAATCATTGTGTTTGAGCTGCATTGACTCATTGTTCAGGATCATCTATCCAATGTGCCTGCAGGTACTGGAATGACCCAGAGGTTCTTAGCAAACTGGGGCAAGCCATGGGTGGGGGTATCTCTGGAGAGGCAGGCCTTCCAGTAGAACGTGACTTGGCTTATGAAGAGGAAGGTGATGAAGATGTGGGTGAGGAAGAAGAAGATGAGTTGACAGTCCATCACACTGCTAGCACTGGGGATGCAGAGGTCTGACCTTATTGTCCTCTTCTATTTTATTTGAGTGATATTTCATGTTTGGACTATCTGTGATGGGAAAAGCTCTCTAGCTCGTTAATGTGAACTCCTTTCTGACATGAGGGTTGGGAATGGTTGCTGCAGGGGTTGAAGATCCTTTTGCAAGAGGGTGCAGATAAGGACGAGAGGGATGAAGAGGGACGGACAGGCTTGCATTTTGCTTCTGGTTATGGGGAGGTAAGGTTTCTTGCTCTGTTGAGTGGACTGTCCTTTTTTATCAATGTGCTAAGCAATTGTTACTGCTGTTGCAGTATATGGATGGGACTACATGCAAAAACTTCTCTGAGAAAGTCTTATTTGCAGGTAAAATCTGCTGAGGTGTTGCTGGAAGCTGGAGCAGCTGTGGATGCTCTTGATAAGAATAACAACACTCCCCTGCATTATGCTGCTGGCTATGGTCGGAAGGAATGTGTTGAGCTCCTCCTGAAGAATGGTGCTGCTGTGTAAGTTTCTTATTTCCTCCTGCTCCATAGTGTACTGCTATTAATACAGTAGTTTGTTACCCTTGGTTAGTTGCCACCAATTATGACATTAGAGCAATTGGATGAAACACATCAAATTTGTTCAAATCTTGAAAGCAGTTATTGTATTGAGAAGGAAAGATTTCTTGGGGTTGCAGGACTTTAAGGAACTTGGATGGCAAGACTCCAGTTGATGTTGCCAAGCTCAATACCCATAGTGAGGTGCTGCAGCTGTTGGAGAAGGATGTCTTCTTGTGAACTCGGGCATGGAAAATGCATTGCCATTTGATAAATGGCCATGTGATAGGTGTTTAATTTATGACAAGTGTTGCTTGTGTATTTCCATCTTATTCTACTATCTGTTTCTACCCCTTGCCTTGAGTAACCTCACAGCTTTCCTGTTGACTGCAGAATGTTGTAGCTCAATTCCACACTCAGTTAACCTACTGCTCCACAATTATTTTTTCCCTGTATGTTGTAAGAAAGCTCACAAATGTCCTAGCTTGCGGTCCTTCCTCGGAATGAAAAAGTTGGGGTGTTTAGGGTTTTTAGGGTTTAGGGATTAGGCACTGCTAAAGGTGGTGCAAAATTAGGAGATTCAAAAGCATGGTGCTTTTAGTTTCTTCTGGAATCTGTGAGCCATGATGGCTTGAAGGGTGCAACCAAAATTATTGTAGCCTCAAAACGGTTTAGAGTTTAGACACTGCTAAAAGAACTGAACCCCTACATTTTTGAAGCAACATGACGGTGCTAAAAAAACTGAAACCTTAAATTTTTGAAGCAATACAATGGAAATGTATAAGTACCAGCACATTTTTCTTTTAACATTTGCTTTCTACATTTTCATTACAGTAAAAGAGGCCAAGGCATCCTTGATTCAAATTCAAGGACACTTCACAAGTGTGAAAAAATGCAAAGGAGGAAGCTTCAACATTCTCAAATGGATTTTCATTCTTTGGGAGGTTATAGTTTTGAATCTTTGAGTCAAAATTGGTCCAAGTTTGGAGATTAAACATTGTTCAAACTGAGTTGTTTCATAAACTACTATAAATGTTTTGAAAAATAGTTATAATATAATGAGATCTCATTCTCAAATACAAAGATTTGTAGCTATAGTTATGGGCATTTGAAAGGTCTAAAGTCAAATTGTCAATGTGACTTCCAACCATTCAAATAACAAAACCATTCAAGTAACAATTTCAGAGGTTGCATGAACTTCAATTTTGAAGCTTGACATATTGGAAAGCTTTTTCCATGGGTTATGAGAATTCCCTTGAGAGCTATATATTTGAATATGAAATTAAAAAAATTGTGATTCATTGAAGTTCCAAGTTTCATAATTTAACAATTTTTGAGAATTTTTAGGGATTCCAAGGAATTTTTCATTTAAATGCAACCTCAAATATATATTATAAGGAGTAGGCTGGCATAAAACTAAACCCAAGGTTTCATCAAACTTTTTAAAATATTTGGATTACATTTTCTTTAATAAATAAATAAAAGTTGGAGTAGGGATTAGAGGTTCTTTTGAAAATCTAGAACTAAACAACATTAGACCAAATTGATATATTGTGATCAAAAAAATGGTGGAGTTTACAATTTTCCCCAATGACACATTTACCAACACCTCACCAAATCTACTTGCACCATACTTAAGTAAGAAAACATACACCATCAAATGAAACATTTTGTAGCACACAAAACTCATAAGCCAATATTTTTTCAAATCATTTGCATTTTTCATTTGGTAAACCATTAACTTCTCAACCAACTTGTCACAAAACATTTCATTGTCTTTTGTTCCCATTCGACATCAACTCCTTTGTTTAATTTCTATCTCTTTGCCACCGTTATGAAGCTTCATCACCAAGATTCTTTACCAAGCTCACATGTAAAATTTATTATGTGTGTACCACCGAAAATGATTTTTCACCCACAAAAAAACACATTTAACCATGTCCCAAATGGTTACAATGAATATTGCACCATGAAACAAGAACTAAAAAAACAAACAAACAACACAAGAAATATGTCATAACTCTCTATCCATTATCCATTACTATGAGGAATAAAATCTCTAAATAGAGTAAATAAAATGATATGTGAAAATAAACCTTCGTCAAAGTTACTCATTAATCTTAGCAAGTGACAATATGAAATTTAGGAACTTGTGTGGACATATGGAAGTTCATAGCACTTATTTGTTGGTTGCATAAAATAAATAGAAAGAAAAGGTCTATGCATGTACATTTTGAGCCCACCAAAGGAGAAAAGGTTAATATAATTAAATTATATTGTCCTCTTCTACCACTTGTAGCAAGGTGTGATCACCATTATGAACTTCTCTTTCACATCTCTAATGTTAGTTAGTGAAATCTCACACATACAAAACATAAAGGGAGAGGTTTTTTCAAAAGTCTTGTTTGTAAAGTGGGTAAAAAGACCATCGAAATGAAATCACCTCTTGGTCAATCTTGTGACAAATTATAGCATCCTCGATCTAACTTCCCAAGAATGTAAAATGGTATTAAAATCTAAGCCACCTTTTTCATGTGTACCCAACATGATGATGTGTTTCTTTTGGTTTCGCAAAGAGGAATGGATTTGGGAGCTTTGCTTGTTGGAAGTTAGAATCTAACACTTCCCAAAACAAGTCATGGAAATAAAATCAATTGTGATTTGTGAGATTGAGAAAGAAAATGGCACTTGTAGAGTTTTGTCAAAATGAAACAACAAAAATAATAAAAAATCTTATTGAAAATCCCTCCAAATGTGTAACAACCTCAAAGAGATTTCTTAATGAAAATCGAGGGCAATTTACACAACATAATTTCCCGCTCTCTCCTAGAGCAAGATCTTCCACCTAAGCTCCTTAAGGTAAGAGAGTAAGGTGATCTAAAATGTTAGATCCCCTCTTTTATTACAAAGGAGAAGAGATTGTTGCTAGTACCTTTCCCTTGGATCTTAAGCTTTGTCCTCCATGGACAAAGCCAAAGGCAACAATAGTGCCTTCCCCTATTTTTTGTAAAAAAACAACCACCCAAAAATGGTTTAGGGTTTAGTTCAACATCAAAAACACATGTGAAAAGACATTCAACACTTGCAAGAAGAAGTGTATGTTTGTTTGCATGCAAAATGTAAATACTAATTCATCAAAACAACTCTTTAAAAACAATTAAAGGGACCCATTTAAACAATCAATCAATCTCATTGGCTTTTTTTTTCCTCTCTCTCTTTCTCTCTTTCCACCTAGACATAAGTTTACAAGGCTATTATATATAATTTAAGACCCAATCTAGTGAAGTTAAACTCCTCAAAAGAATTCAATGCTCCAATTCTAATAATCCCATTGACAAATTACCATTTTTTTTCAACCACATACACAAAGCCTATTCCAAAAACTACGTATATTACACATCTAACTAATAGTATAATACTCATCTACATGCATATATGGTTAAAAGAAATTATACTAGATTTAACTACAACATTTACCCTATAGTTTAAAATTTGAACCCATTTCGGCATTACAATATACCATGGTTAGGTGATTAGTGATTATCCGATCGGGTTAGTAAAAATCAAACCACAATTAGAATTGATTTGTGGAACTGGGTTCTAGAACCAAAACTGGAACTTGGGGCTAGTTAAAGTCTAACCATAGTTATTATACCAAACCCATACTTTAACCCATCAGACTAGAAATCGGGCCCCAGTATCTGGTTCGGAAACCGGGCCTATGATTTTCAGGCTCGGTTTCAGGTTCGTCTATGTTCTTTAGGGTTGGTGCGTGTCGTGGGTTGTGCGGAAAGAAGATGAGCGCCGCGGGGCGTTCCCTTTCCCTCTTTCGGTTTTGCCTGCCATCGCTCTCGTAAGGAGATTTCTCCCATCTCAGTGGGATTTTTGCAGCCATGGCGGAGCGCGGTGGAGGTGAAAGAGGAGGTGATAGAGGAGGTTTCGGCCGTGGTTTTGGACGTGGGGACAGAGGCGGCCGTGGAGATAGGGGCCGGGGTGACCGTAGAGGTGGGCGTCGTGGTCCCAAGCGTGAAGAGGAGGAGAAATGGGTGCCGGTCACGAAGCTTGGAAGGCTGGTGAAGGATGGGAAGATCAAGTCGCTTGAGCAAATCTACCTGTTCTCCCTTCCCATTAAGGAACATCAGATCGTGGAGTTCTTTTTGGGATCTGCACTCAAGGATGAGGTCATGAAAATCATGCCTGTGCAGAAGCAGACGCGTGCTGGGCAGAGAACTAGGTTCAAAGCCTTCGTCGTCGTTGGAGACAGTAATGGTCACGTTGGTCTGGGAGTCAAGTGCAGCAAGGAAGTGGCTACGGCCATTCGCGGCGCCATCATCATGGCTAAGCTTTCTGTCATCCCTGTGCGCCGAGGGTACTGGGGAAACAAGATTGGCAAACCCCATACCGTGCCGTGCAAGGTTACAGGGAAGTGCGGGTCTGTGACTGTGCGCCTGGTTCCTGCTCCGCGGGGTTCTGGTATTGTTGCTGCTCGTGTGCCTAAGAAGGTGCTCCAGTTTGCCGGTATCGAGGATGTGTTTACATCTTCCCGTGGTTCCACCAAGACACTCGGCAACTTCGTGAAGGTGAATGCAATGTCGTTTGTTGTTGTTGTTGTCGTGGTTTTTTTTTTCCCCCTCGCTTTTTTGCTGTTCTAACGCTAATAGCAACAAAATAGGGTTTTTTTCTCTTGCAAAATTCCTCGGAGAAGACATGTGGAATTTCTTTTTTACTCGTGTCTTTTTTTCTTGAATACTTACGTTGTGTGAGACATTTGGATTGGGTTGTTTTTTCCCACAGGCTACATTCGAGTGTTTGTTGAAGACTTATGGGTTCTTGACACCTGATTTGTGGAGGGAGACACGCTTCACCCGGTCTCCATTCCAGGAATTCACTGATTTCCTGGCCAAGCCCCATAAGATCAGTGTGTTGGAGGATGTGGAGAAAACTCCTGTCTACTAGAGCAGCATACAACAGACATCTCTCTGTCTGTGTGAGTATTTTGTAATTGGGGATTTGTCTTCAAAGAAAGCCCAATCTGCAGCAGGATGTGGCCTTTTGAAAACTTAGTTTGCTACTGCACACCTGCATGATTGTGGACCTTTGTCTGCAAATTGTAGTGATCTAGAAGATTCTCCTATGTATGCAGGTGATTCACAGACACCAGGTTTCTGATTCCTGAGTTTTCATTTTCTGGTTGAGTGAGTACCTTCGGCATTGTCTTCAAAGTTGTCTCTTATTTGAATTTTTGTTTTTGTGAACAATGTCAAGTAAGTAAGTTGTAGTTCTTGTCCATTTCTTTGCTCCGTAAGTGGTGTGTGTCTTGTGCTGAATTGGTAAATGAGCTCATCAGTGTGGAATTTTACCCCTGTTTAGACATGTCAGGTGATCTTGCGGGGAGATGTGCTCATGAGTTTGCCTCCAGTAGAATTTCCTAGTATCTCAGGCATATTGATTCACTGCTTAAAGGGTTTGTCTGCAGCTACTTCCTTTTCTGATGATGTTGATGCAGTTTATTGGTTTTAACCCAAGAATATTTCCAGGACCCACTGCAGGTTCCCTGATTTATCACATTTTTTAATGTACTTGAATTCTGAACCTGGCTAGATTGTATTCTGTGCTTGACTGGTGCTTTGATTGATGTCTGGAAAAAGAGAAAAACATTTTTTTTTCTGAATTATAAGGTCAGGTTAGTTATCAGGATAGGTGGGGAGACCCTGGAGTATCTGCAGCATCAAATAGGAGCCAGAATTCAGGTGGCACGGGATGTTGATTCTGATCTCATCTGCGAATGCGGCAAATGGAGCTCAAGGGAACCTTAGAACAGATTAACTGTTGCTTAACAACTTGGCAAAGGCATTATTGCAGAGGTCTGTATCTTCAGTGGGCTGTCGTAGCAGCTTGTCGCTGCTATTTGTGATAAAGGTGATGGTCTGACACTTTTTTAGTAGCTCTTGTAAGGTTATCACTGCATATTGTTGTTGTGAGGAATCTTCCATAATGTCATGACTACACTCATTGTGATGCCACCTTTGAATTATTGTTGTGAGGTTTCTCTGCAATTTGATAGATATACAGGTCTGTATCCTCAGCATATTCTGACCATATATTGTTCTTTCTGAAGAGATCTCTCTATCCTCAAAAGACATCATGCATTTAAATTTCTCCATGTTGTTTCTCTCATCTTCCTCTCCTCTTTTGGGTTTTTTTTTTCTTTTGGTTCCTGTTTCTTCTTGGTTTCATTGGTCGTCTCCTCTTTTCTGTTGTTAGGTTTTGTTTTGCTATCCGGCATTCTTGCTAAACCCAATACTGCTGGTTTTCCCAATACTGCTGAGCTTGTTGCAGCTTGAATGAGAAGGCTGTTCTCTTTTGTAATTACCTGTCTCTTGATTGCTAGCCAACATCATGACTGTGTCTTCTTGTTGCGGGAAATGCAATAGAAACTCAGGATGCAGGATTTGTATGAATGTTTGCCCACATTTTGAGTGATTTATTCTGTGCTTATATATGCCCCCAATAGTGAGCTGATGAAGTCAGTGGGTAGTTGTGGCAGCTTGTCCCTGCAGTTCATGATGAAGGTGATGATCTGACACTTTATGAGCCAAATTATGGAAGGTTATGAGCTGCGGTACCTGAAAGTTTTTGTTGTTACAGTTTCTCTGCAATTTCATAGATAAGCTGACCTGTTTCTCTTTGTATGTGTTACATGCTCTTGCATCTAAACCTTAACCAAATGTCTCATCTTTTGCTGATGATGAACATAATTCCAATAGCAAGGAGAGATCCTTTAGATAGCACCATCCATGGAAGAGAAAAGACTGAAGTAACAGTCTATTCGAACATCAAGCTTTATCTACAAAAGAATAAGATATTTCACATGTCTGGATTATGTGGTGAGTGCTAAAGGAGCTGGTAATCTTGATGCAATTTCTCTGGAATTTTTCCTTGGCAAGTGATTCTTCAGTTGTGGTAGTGTCATCCCTGAACTCATCATCAGTTACAACGACTTACAAGCTTGGGGCAAATGGGCTAGGGGCTTGGACAAGTTTTGTGGGGGCTTGGAACTTGAGCTGGTATCAAAGTGTAATAATAAAATTTATAATATTATGTTATATTTTGTTTTATTTTCATCTTCTTTGTTTAGATTATATGATTTTGAGTTATGTCTTTTGCTTTGTTCAATGTTTTTGCTCAAATTTATGTGTCTAAATTTAATTTTTTAACGTAATTTGATGTATTTTATAATGTAAAAGGTATCAAGCACAAAAAATAGTAAAGATTACCAATGATATAAATGGCTAGTTCCACTTAATGCGCTTTTGCTGGCAATTGTAACATTCCACCACACCGTTGCATTAAGGCCTCAAGCCTAAAATGTCATTAATACGCTGGGCTTCTTAATTCCTTAGATGGATTTGTTGCATACTTGTATAATGTTCAGAAATCCACCAACAAATTCATTTTATAGAGTTCAACATGTCATCCTTGCATAGTGCAAAACATCAATCAGTTTCAATTAATTTAATCAACCTTCATAACATTCAAATATAATAATGATGTGAATCAAATTGTTGAAGCATGTATTGAATTGCAATCACATTTTAAGGTTGAAAGTTAAATAATTTTAAACATAAAAAATAGACCTTCAATCCCAAACCCTAGAAATTAGAGGTGGTGAATTTTACACAATCTTTGATTCCAACAAATTGGGACAACTTGATCAAAATTAGGACAAGTATTTGCTACATACTTCAATTTTTATGACTATGAAAATGGGGGCAAAGGATGGTGCATGAACTAGATGAAAATGGTTAATTTAATGGATGAATTACTATGGATGGACAAATATTGATCACATCCAAAAGAGATATCAATGTGGATCAAAATGTTGAAGCATGTTTTGAATTAGCAAGATCACACCTTAATGGTTCAAAGTTTAAAACGTTTTAAACATTAAAATATGTAATGCTTTAATCGAAAACCCTAATCCCAAACCCTCGAAATTGGAGGTGTTCACCTACATTTACTACAAAGTCTTCTTTATGGACCACAATTGTGAGAGCTCCATCAAAATTAGGTCAAGAATCATTTGTTACATTCTTGAGTGCTTTGCCCAAACAGATTTCATTGGCACTTTCTGTGTGAAAACCTTGGTGGCCATCCCTGCATCACAGCCAATGAAAATTCTCATAGCTCTAAAACGGCCAGCAGTGTGAAAGGGGTTTCGTGAACCCATTCAAAGCCTAAACCCGAAAACCCTAAAACCCGAACCTTAAACCCTAAACCCTAAAACCTCCTGACCAACCCCTATACGCCATGTCCAGAAGCACGCGACGAATGCAGGAGAGTGGAACGGTTTTGCATCGATCTCTGTGGGTGAGGAGCATCTCGTGGGCGCGGATGATTTCGTAGGATCTCGGTGGACGAGGAGGATCTCGCATGGGATTTTTTGTTGTCAATAGCAGACGGGCAGAACTGTTTCTCACTGCACAGTGAAGTAAGCCATCCATTTCCGAGCTTTTTGGTTCATCACTTTAGCTGTGCAGGGTCATGTTTTTTTGCCAATGAAATCTTTGGGTTTTCTTCTCCTACAGTTTTTGAAATAATTAAATCAAATACTTTGATCAAATCCCCAGAAAGTAAAGCCGATCGAACACAATTTTGAGCTAATTTCTTTCGTCAGGATGTTCAACAGGGTAGGAGTGGACATTTTTTCACAGAAACGAGGGATGCGCACCCGGGTGCTTTCAGCAGTGGGTTTACTTCTAAATTCATGCAAGGTATGTATGCCACTGACAATTACATGGAACAGTTGATGAACTTTGGTTTTCTTTTCCCCCCCGCCATCAACTCTGACCTTGTTTATTGTGAGCAGTTGCTGAATGCAGGAGGAGCTAGAGCCTATGCCATTAGCAGCAAACCAGATGAATGGTGGGCTATTGATGGTCAGATTCATCGTCTCCGGCCCCCTTTGTATGGGGATCTTCACACAATTGTGAATATGGAAGTCCCCAACCCGCGACCGAGACCCATCTCTGCCAGGCAGCGGCTTGCTGCCCGCAATAGGCTTGTGTCTCAAATCCGCATTCGTGATGATAGTGTACACACCCTTCTCTCTTTCTTTTCTTTTGCCCATTTTCAATTCAGCACAATGTGGGAAGAACTTTTGGGGAAAAGACTGGTTTTGATCTGCAATACCCTAATTCTAGAATTTTGAGGTAGGCAATTTCTCAAGTGCATGCTCTTTTTTTTCCAGCCATGTTTCTGTAAAATGACAGGGATCTAATCCCTTTGCAGGTAGTTGTAAATGTCTTGCATAAAAGCCTGTCTAAAAATGATAATCTGTTTTGCTGTAAAATGGAGCTTTGATCAATTGAAGAAATGAGGGCTCATGGAATGTGAAGGGACAAGAGAAGTACTGGAAAGCATACATGGAGCGGTTTCAGAGAACACGTGAGGAATGGGAAAAATTGTACTGGGATGGCATTCCCAAGGAGCCAGCAAGCAACTTTGAGTTGAAGACTCGTAAACTGGATCACTACCAAGTTCTTGGTCTCAAAAAGTACTGTGTCTCTGTGACTCTCTTTATATCTCTTTGTTT
>Ga0209208_10007051_pt1 | contig 15375 bp, 10 predicted proteins | sample S1TSphfallax_3_FD_187694 | JGI IMG/M metagenome (GOLD analysis project Ga0209208, IMG submission 187694) | Host-associated microbial communities from peat moss isolated from Minnesota, USA - S1T2_Fd - Sphagnum fallax MG (SPAdes) (version 2) | ecosystem: Host-associated > Plants > Peat moss >...
TAGTTGGAGGTTCTATTGCCTCAAGGCAGGGACAATGGGTGGTTTTAGAGTGGTGACCAAAGACTATGGTAGAAAACCATGTTCTCAAAGGAGACGTGAATGAATTGCCTTTGCTCAAAAGCAAGTTTACTTATGATCCTGGCTATTGAATTCAGAAGTCCACAAATTGGAATTACCTGAAGAAATTCACTGCTGTAATCTAGTGAATGTACTAATGTGTGTCTGCCTTTTGATGGAGGTCAGTGGATACTACTTGTGCTTCAGCTGTTGGAATTTCCACTGGCTGAAGATCATCTGTATGGACATTTTGCTACATTCTTGCTTGTGGAAGCAATCTGAAGGCTAGGAAGTTTGACAGCAAGTGTGTACTTCCCAATTTCTTTGTGTGATTTATTTGTTGTGTTTCACAACAGCAACAGTTCTGTTTGGTTGATTGTGCCATGAAGTACTATTTTTATGTTTTTGATATTTTAGTTTGACTTCAAGTTCTTCAAGTGAGACCTAGTACACCAACTATTGGCCATTTTTGTTTGACAATTCATGGAATTAGTTTTCCAAGATCATAATTGCCATAATGTGGAATATGTTAACAAATTTGTGCAATATTATTATGTGCCTCCATGGAGAAAAGATCCTTCATGATAGTCCACATGGATTCTTCTAAGAATGATGTATGTTGATTTTTTTTTTCTTGCTTGAATTTCATCACTAATCTCCAACCTGAAATTTCCTTCGATTCCATTTTGTGGGATGTTTGTCACACCCAAAACCCTAAATTGAGCATACAACCCACATGATGCATTCAGCAACATTCAAAGCTTTTTGTTCCCCAAATCATTAGGCCTTTGAATCACATGTAAGCTCATACCATAAGGTCTACATCCTATATTAATTTTTATTACATAGTTAATTTAAGAAGTAATCCATGGATGAATTCATCTATCAATGTTCATTTCATCCATAATAGATTGCCTTGACACATTTTTAAAAAGAAATTTGGACAATGGGGGCCTTAATGCAAGTTCCATGTACCTAGATTTTGCCTACTCTTTTGAATTAGCATTTTGTAATAAATTACACGATTATATTCTCATAGAGATTATAATGAGAGTATTATAATCATACAACATCTTTGGCCATGCCTTATTTCTAGGTTTTGCCTTATTTTGATTTAGGCATAAGCTTTTCCACCATTTGATATGTTTAAAGTTTTCAAGCCCCGTGCTAAATGGAGATGCCTTCAAAGTGTACATGAATTGTACACTCGAATCCTCAATATTTATATGGTTTAAGTTTCGATGGATTTTGACAAGAAAAATATATCACCCCAAATGTGACTTTTGGAGAAGCCACGACATTGTGAAGACAAAGAATGGCATATTTTTAAGTTGGCTTTTAATGTTCTCTTATGCATGCAACAACTCTCTATTCAATGTATGTGTGTACTCTAAGCCATTTTATATGTACGGTTTTGCATATTTTATTACTTTTTGTGGAAAGGTTGAAGATTCAATGGAACAACACTTGACAAATCCCCTATCACCCTATTGTGAGAGACCCACTTGGGCAATGTCTTGTTTTTGTTTCCTTCAAGAAAGTGGGCACATGAATATTCAAAAGTATGCCATACAAGCATCTTTTTGGTCACAAACATAAACCCAAAAAAATATAAATATAAAAATATAAAATTTATTTATTTATTTATTTATTATACAATGCAGATTCACTTTACACTTTCTATTAAATATATATTTTTTTGTTTTTATCTTTTTGTCGGCAATGAAGGATGAAGAAATATGAGACATGACTGTATTAATACAACAATATTAATATACTTTAGCTCTCATCCATTGTCAACACTACAAATCCTGCACACATTCTAGTGCAATTTCATTGCATTTTGAAATATATAAACATAAAATTGAAGCATGACAAATAAGAATGAATAAATATGAAGGCAAATGCAAATATGAATAAAAAAATGTAACATTTTATAGTATGTATCCAAATGGATGAAAGATTATTCACATCCTCATTCATGCCAAACACTAAATATTTTAAATTCCAAGTTCTTTTTTGAAAAAATTATAAAATGTGCCAAAATTTTAATAATGAATTCATGATTCAACACCCTTGTGCCAAATCCAATAAGGTACTACAAATATTCAATAAATAAATAAATTTTTTGGGAACCCATTACATAATACTTTTCTTGTTAGTCAAAAGGTTTCAAAAAATCCATTACATCTCATTTTTTCCTTATTACTCAAAAGACAAGTTTTCCTTTTTTATAACCCATTTGCATGAAAATTGCCTTTGATGTAGGTAACACATCACAATGTCATTCATCAAGATTTAAGGGTATTGTATGAAGGTGCCCTTTTGCTCTTTGCAATTGGACGATGATGATCATATTTATGGTGCGTATGTCACTTTCTTTCCCTTGTACAAACAACTTAAAAAACCCTAAAAGTGCCGGTGTATTTAGGCTTGGTGGTAAGCTTTAAAAGGTTCACTACAACTTTTGGGATACTCGTGCACACTTTTCCCCTTTCGCAAAAGTTTTAAAAACTATCAACTTCACTTGCATGTATGTATTCGAGTGAAGTTCTTCACCATAATTTCCAATTCAATTTTTGGAGCATTTGGGAAACCAACTATCAACTTGGGAGTGTTGATAGTTCGTACCTTATGCATGCAAACCGTGTACTTTGCATGGAAACAGTTGAGATTGGATCTTTGAGTAGCCCCCACAAGAAAAAACTAATAATTGCACTTGCAAAAGAAGCATCGAAATTTGAGACCCAATTCTAGAGTATCTATCGTTACTTTTATTATTTAATTCGTTGTGGGCCATCTCTCAATGGTGTTTTTTAATGGCCATCCCCCCAAGGAGCCATTTTGATTGGTGCATCACCCCAAAAAAAACTATTAGAACATTCTACATTCCCAACATAAGATCGTGGTAGAACTTCCCCTTTGCCCGCATTTGCAAGTTGCGACAATTCAACTTTGGGCAAAGTTAAGTTAATGGGATACGTTCTAGTGGTGGTGGTGGTGGTGGTGGGTGCATGATGCATCGCCGAGGAAAGAGGATGAGGAGGAAAAGCAATGTTTTGTACATACCAACGACTCATGTTTGGAACTTTTTTTTGCTGAATATTTATTTATTTTAGAAAATGAGATTAAGGCATTTTTTAATTTAATTTTTCTGAATTTCAACATACGAAGAACAAGTATGCATAGTACGTCTTTTTGTGTGTGTGTGTATTTGTAATAATAATCCAATAATTGGAATAACAAATAGTTTTTCACAAGTTGAGGGTTCAATTCTCAACAATTTCAGCAAATATCAATAAAATTTCCCCCTTTTTTCAACTAAACTTTTTGTGAATTATTTTGAGCCAAATATCAGTTATGAGTATGGCAATCACCGATTGGTTAATTACACCTATTTTGTATAGTTCTAAGAATACCACCACCTACACTTTGAAAAAATGCCCTCAACAAAGATTGGGCAAGATCTTTGGCATCTGAAAGATAAACTCCAATGTTTTTCCCATGAAGAAAAAAGAAAGAATATTATAAAATATAAGACAATTAAATGTCATCATTTGGGCCAATCAATATGATTGAACAATAATAAATATTTTAAAATAATAATAAAATTATTGTGTTCTTGTGGGGGGGAGAATTGAGGCTCGAAAACATGTGCATTTATTTTGATGCTTAACAATTGTTCAAAGTTGCTCTTGGATTTTATTGACATGGCCCATTCACATATTCCATTTTTTAGGGGCCGATGGAGATGCTCTAACTCTAACTCAAGTGAACTATCGTTACCATTATTAGTTCAATGAATTAGCACTTTGGTGATTACCAATTCACTTCATTTTCACTTCATTGGTTTCGTTCTCGTCATTGACCCCAAAACAAAATTCACAAAATTTGTTTCTTGTTGTCACCTCTCCCCCCAAAGGAAATAAAATGGGCCTCTTGGCTACTTGCTACCTTGTTTCATTAGCTACCAAGAATTTTTTTTTAAGCCATGTTCATCACCTTCACTAATAGCTACCTGACTCCATGAGCATGGGTACTCGGTTTAGGGTTTAGGGTCTATACCTTTTTGCAACTTCACATGTGTATTGGAGTTTGCAAAACTTTGCTCAAAAACTTCATGACATCATTTTGTCCATAATTTGGCCCACATTTTTTTGATGTTTGCACATTTATCTTTGTAAACACATTTCGTGCAAAATAAGTGAGAAGGAACTCATAATGCACTACTTATTTCGTTCCTTCCAAACAAAACAACATACCGAATACAAAGGCTTTCATAACAAGAGGGGCTTGAGTTAGCATGAGAGTTTGTTTCCCCCTAAAACCAAAGAAAATAAATAAATATGTGATTGGGCTATTATTCTATGTGTGTAGTCCTCTAAGATGTTTCATTTTTTACAAGAAGAAACAAGAAGAAACTTTACTCCAAGTGAAATATCCCAGAACAAAAATGCTCGATTTTTTTGATGTAAAACTGTGCCAAAATAATTATTGCAAAATAACCAACATGGATTTGGTGATGAAAACACCACCTAGCCTATTGACCTCTATTCCAAAGCCAAAAACACCCACCCATATAACTTATTCTTGATTTTTAAAATTTTAAAAAAAAACCGTCAATTTTTATTGCAACCAAACCTGCCATGGATCAGAAAATGGGTCATAGTCTAATTTGTTCCAAGAAAAAAATTACAAAAACACCATGGATTGTATTCATTTTATAAAAAAAACACCAGTCACACTTGTTCATTATATAAAAGCACCCTATCTAGATATTTATGGATTTGCATTTGTTGATGGAAAAAATGTCAAATTTTTTTTAAATTTTTGGGGGAAAAAAAAAGCAGCATACATAATTGCTGGAACCTGCAAAAATTTCATTGCACACCACTACCCCCAAAAAAGGAAGAAATAAAAAAGAAAAACAAAGAAAAACAAAGAAATAACAACACTGGTAGTAATAACTTAGGTTTGTTGATGAAAATCCCTGAGTAAAATAATCAGACAACAATGCTGTGCCAAAACTTAAAAACTCCAAATTCTTGTTAAAAACTCCTTGCTATTTGCATGTCTTTAGCATACAAGATATAAGTACAAAAAGTTCATTGGCCACACACAACTTTTTTCCTTTACATCTAGGGACAAGCCCATGATCCAAATCACAACATTTAAGTGCCAGTTTACTCAAGTTAACTCCTCAGAACAATTCAAGGTTGCCATTCTAACAATCTGATTGGCCATATAGACTTGTTTTTTCCATCCATTAGAGCATCCCCAGCGGTGCTTAGTATGTGACTCCACACAGTACAACTAGATGAAAAGTCAAAACATGCCAGTTTGGCTCAGTAGTAACATGGGTTTTGGCCCACATCATATTCGGACAGTGTGCTGAAGCTGGCCAAAAAAAGGTACAACAAAAGCAGCTGTGCACCTGCTAGAAAAGAGTGTAATAAATATGATCTAACTACTATTCCCTGTTTCTAATTGGCCGATTCATAATGATTGGTCCAGGTGGTTTGTTATCAAGTAGTCTGGAACCTATGGGCAGACCTAGTTTCAGTTGTTATGAGTGGAGTTGCAAAAGAATAAATAAATAACTACACTTGGATGTGAGAAACATTTTTGGCAGGGTTACATACATACATACATACATAGTCAGGAGTCAGCATACCTGGGGATGGATGCCTAAGACACATGCCTGCATTTACACACTCCCTGTATTTTTGGGTATTTTCTACACTAATCTTTACGACCCTTGTCTGGACAAGGTTTTAGAAAGAAAAGCAAAGATCTGAACAACAACAACAACAACTAACCTACCCAAGTTCCCAACACCCAAAAAAAAGGTGAGAATCAATGTCAGGAAAGCCTGACTGTCCTTATGGAGGTCAGCAGCACTACACAACAGGATTTATATCATATTATATCAGCTGATCATCATGGTACCTGCTGTGTTGCTTTTGCAAGTGGGACTTTGGGATTTAAGCTTTTTTTGTAGCTTGCACAGCTTGCTTGTAAGATTTGTGTCGTACCCAACAACAGAAGAAAGATCAGTATTTTATTGTTGTTGTTGTTGTTGCTGTAGCTTCTGGGTTTTCTTTGTTTTTTGAATTCTTTTGAAATGTTTGTCATCAAAATCCCTCTCCATCACCATATGATACCAGAACCCATTTTCCAAAGAAAAACCCAAACCTCCTTTGCTGCTAGTCTAGTGTCCAGTCTCCTCCTGCAGTTGATTTTTCAGACACTTTTTTGTTGCTGTTGTTGCATTTCTTGTTCTTGTTGTTTGTGGGTAGTTGGAGTTGTTGGTGGTAGTTGGAGGTGTTGTCCGTGGAGTTTTTTTTTTTTGTTTTTTGCTTTCTTTGTGTTGTGTTTGTTTTTGGGATTTTGCATGATCAAAGCACTAATATAGTTCATGTTCTGTGTGTATCAAGATGGAGGAAACCTTATGGGTGCTGATGCTGATGAACATGCTGCTTTGCAGTATCTTTGTAGTGGAGTGAGGGGAATTCTTGCTCACATGCAGTTGAGGAACTGGGTGTGGTAGATGGCCGAGAAGTCAGATGGTTGATTTCTTTCATGGATTGCCTCAATAGCCATTAAGTCTCAGCAGCACCTCCTCCTCCTCCCAGCAGCAGTAGCAGCTTCTTATCCTCTTGTTGCAAAGAGTAGTAGGAATCACTACTGGTACAGGGTTTTCTTCTCAGCTTCTTTATTACCAGTAGCAGGAAATTCTTCTTCTCTTTGCAGAGCTGTTGTTCCAGTCATGGGCATGATGAATTGGTTGAGAAATTAGTCTAGTCTGTGATCACAGGAAAGAGGCAGGTATGTGGATTTCTTTTTAGGATTCAAGGTTCAGGGTGAATGTTGTAGTTGCTCTTTTTTTCCCCTGGATTTTTTTGGCCAGATTTTTTGCATTCCTGAGCTCTGAAGAGCATTTGTGAAGAAGTGAGTGGGTGGGTGGTGACCTAGTTTAGTTGCTGGTAAAAAGGATTGAAAATGGTGGAGCCAAGAGCAAGAGGAGAGATAGGAAGAAGCACGGACAGTTCCAGCTCGATGGTGAAATATATGTCTCGTCCTCTACTTTTGGTTGCCTTAGGGTACATGGATCCAGGCAATTGGGCAACTGCAATTGAAGGTGGTTCCAGGTTTGGCTTTGAGCTGTTGTGGGTGGTGGTGGTCTCCAATGCCTTGGCACTGCTTTTCCAGACTCTTGCCACTCGCCTCGAATTGGTCACCGGAAAACATTTGGCCCAGGTCTTGATGATGATCTTCTTTGCGACCCCCAATTTCCCTTTTGGCTCCTTTTTGCATTGCTGCAATTTTTTTTGGAGGTTTTGTACTTGAAACATGTGAAGATTCAAGACCTGTTGGTGTATACATGACAAATGAATTGACATGAGAGTTGAACACTGCACATCTTTGTTTGTCATCACATACCACATTTCTTTGTTCTTGATCATGGAACACATACCTCATCTTTGTTCACATCTTTGCTCTTGATCACGTAGCACATCTTTTGTTCTTGATCAATCTGAATTTTGCTTGGGTGGATTTGCACTTTGCCTGGTGTGCAGATCTGCAGGGATGATTACCCACAACTAGTCTGCACCATTCTGTGGGTGCTGTGTGAGATATCTATTCTCACCCTTGAATTGACAATGGTATTGTCTCTATCTTCTTATAATTTATTTTGCATTGAGTCCGTCTACTGTGCTGAAAAGGGTGAAGGAAGAAGAAGCTCAAGAATATAGTTGGTCATTGTAGTAATTCACTGTTTCCATCAGTGGAAAATGCAAACAAAGAACCATGTGATGTAGCATCAGAAGATCCAATGGAATTTTGACAAAGCTAAAGCTCCATGGTGCTGTGGATTTTTACAGGTTCTTGGGAGCACAATTGGCTTGAACTTGCTCTTGGGAATGCCAATACTTCCGGGTGTGTTTTTGTTGGTGTTTGATACACTGTTTTTTCAACTGGTGGTATCTCTTCTGGTAAAAAAATGGAGTCCTCCTTAACTCCACATGTTGAATTCATGTGCAAATCTTTCTCTTGTTTAGGGTTTAGGGTTTAGGGTTCATGTCTGTAGTTATACCTAGAGCGCCATGAACTTTTTCTCTTGACATTGGGTCATTCAAGTGGGTCAGTGTGATGCATTGGTTACAGTAGCAGCTCTGTTCCAATGTTTCTAAAATTCTGGGTACCTTCCAGGGAGTGCAAAGTGCCGAGTTTTTGACACGAACTATCATAGGCGTGATTGTCGTATGCTTTGTGTTGGATGCACTTCTTCTCAGCCAACCAACTGCAATGACACTTGCTGTTGGAATGTGGCCAACAATTCGTGGAGAAACTCTTTACACTGCAATGGCATTGGTTGGCGCTAATGCTATGCCTCACACATTCTATTGCCACTCACCACTTGCCAAGGTATGTTATTGTCATGAGAATCAGGTGTAAGCTGTAGTGTTACAACAAACTTCAGCACAGAAGCGGCCTTCTGAGTTGCCTTCAAGTGCATTCAGCCTTCAAACATTGGCACTGTGAGCTCTAATATATGTGGCTTAGTCCTGCTGGAACTGAATCGGTGTTGGCAATTCTATTCACATTCTGGTGGTGGGACCTGCAGAGGCAAATCACAGGCGGAGGACAACTGTCAGTGGAAACTGTGTGTGAAAATAGTATGCGGGAGACAATTGGAGCTTTTGGGTTGGCATTGGTGGCAAATGTGGCATTGTTAATTGTCACAGCAACCAATTTCTACAATGCAGGATTGGTGGTCATCAGACTCCAGGATGCCCATGCGCTCATGGAGCAGGTAACACACTTGAAAGAAGCCCCCCAAAGTTGGTGTTCTGTTGAAGAGGTCACTGTAGACAGGTAATTGGGCTTGAAGATTGGAGATCATGTAAAGGGGAAACTTTTCTCAGAGTATCTAGATGGGCTTGATTGCAGGTCTTCAGCAACTCCATTGCGCCAGCGGTTTTTGGGCTGACAATGCTTTGTGCGGGACAGTTGTCGATGGACAATGATGGGTCCTTGGCAGGACAGGCAGCCTTAGAGGGTTTTCTAGAGACTAGGAGCATGCACCCATGGATTCACCAAACAGCGATGAAGGGAACTGCAATCACTCTGACTGCTTTCTGTGCTTGGCATTATGGAGATGAAGGTCTATACCAACTGCTGGTATTTGCTCAGGTGATTTTAGCCCTGCTGATTCCCTTCACAGCGATTCCTCTCATCAAAGCATCTGCTTCAGAGGCTCGCATGGGTCCCTTTAGGACATCTCTGCTGGTTGAAGGTGTGGCATGGGTCTCTCTCGGCTTGGTTGTTGCTGCAAATATCTGGCTGGTTTTTGGTTTGGTGTTTCAAGAAATCGACGAGTTTGCAGCTTTTTCTGCACATGTGGAACAACTTCTGGGGACTGAGAACTCATTTGGCAGTTACGGAAGTCAGACAATCAATGCATTTGTCTTTGCTTTGGCACTTGTGGGCATTGGTCTTTGTATCGGGTTCTTGGTTTGGTTGGTTGTCACACCTCTGCAGATTGACAGGATCGCAATGGAGAGGAAATGGGTTGAGGCGTATGAACGGTTTGAGAGGAATGAGGTTGCTCGGGAGCTCCCAGTAGGAGGAGGAGCATCATCATCGACAAAAAACTCTGACCTGGTGATTCATGCTCCTACATTCATGGGTGAATTCTCCAGAAAACGTGGCATGAAGCAAACAAGGGATTCATATGCTTGGAAAGCACCATCAATGCAGACATCTCAAATCAACCTTCCTGAAAGTGGTAGCTCCAAAATTCATGAGCTTATGCAATGGCCGGATGTTTCCCAAGTGTTTGGACAAGTTTTTACAGAGCTTGACTTGGGCATGAAGAAGGCACCAGATCATCAAAGGGTCATCCCTCCTAAAATCATCAGATCTTTCGAGGACTCAAAACCTGCTACAATAGAGGAACCCAAAATTGAGACTCTGGATAAAACCAAACAAGACATTCTTAGCAAGGTAATTGTGGAAACCACACAAGATATGTCAAGAAGATATGGTGAAAGTTCTGGCTCCCTACAAGATTCAGCTGAGATTTTCCATGTCCAGGAAATAGTTCCGCAGAACCTTGTCTGTGCAGATTCATTTGGCAGCAGTATATCCACCGGTGTTGTGCAAGATGAGATCTTGGCAGAAATTGATTACTCAGAGGATACCATAGCAGCTCTCCCTGAACCAGAATCCCAGGTCTTGATAGAGGCAGAACTGGAAAGGTTAGTAACCTCTTCAAGCTCCTTCTCTGGTGATGAGAATCCTGAATGTGCAGCAGATTCACCAGCTGACATGACAACATCAGCAGCAAACACAAAGACAGTGGTGGCAATACCAGCCAGTGCTGGGCAGACTGTGGATGTTGATGATGATGTTGTTCGCAGTGCAGACAATTGTTGGGAGTCCAAAGGCTTGAAAAAAGCACAGATGGAGGTGGATGCTGAGCTACTAGAGAAAGATGATGATGAAGAAGAGGCTGATGGGTGGGATAGTAATCCTGAAGGCTTGATGCAGGTGGATCATACAATGGTCACAGGAGAAGGAGATCTTGGAGCCAGTTCAATGAGTTCTCTTACACACGAGGGTCCAAATTCGAGCACAAGTGTGGAAAGTATTCCTACTAGGACCGAGAGCAGTGAAGGAATTGTCTGCAGAAGTGGAAGTGGCAGTCTCTCTCGGATTTCACAGCTTGGACGTGCTGCTCGCCGACAGTTTGCAGTCATTCTTGATGAGTTTTGGAGCCAATTGTTTGACTTGCATGGACAGCCCATCAAATGGCAACCCAATGCAGCCAGCAGCAGGATGTCAGGTGATCATGTAGCACGAGGAGCACGAGGAGCTATCCGGCAACAGATTGATCACAGTTCACCATCAGTGCAATCAAGCTCTATCGAGAGCTTTAGCAAGGAGAATAAACACAACTTGCTCTTGAAATCAAAATCGAGCCTACTGAGAAAGGGAAGTCTTGGTGATCAAGTGGGCCAGATGGATACCTACATGAGAGAACACTCTCATGCAGCAGCTTCTGCTTCCTCATCCTTTCTCGGACATCCACATGAATACTCTGGCAGGCCAGAGAATCTCTCTCCATATGCCATTGGACAGCAATACTCAAGCTTGTATTTTCCTTTTGACTCAGAAGAAACTGATAAACAACATACCACAGAACGAGGTCCTCAATCTCGATCATTTGTAACTCACACTGCTGCTGCAATCCCTGCTACTGCACACTTGGGCATGCAGGCATTTGGGTCATCACACGTGCTCTCAGGTGCCCAAGCTCTTCCACAGCGGACTCTTGGGGTTGGGGTTGAAAGAGAGAACAAGAACTACCAGTTGAATCTTGAAGATGGATATGGGAGACTGGCAGATTCAGGTCCTAGATCATGGGATACTTTGCTGGAAAGTGCAGCTCTTGGCCCTTTAGTATACCGAGCAACAGGAGAGCTGGACATACCAACTGTGTTCAATCATCCTGCTGTTGTAAGAGGCAGAGTGGGATCTGGTGAGTCTAGTACACCTCCTCTGTCTTTTGATCAAATCTCTCCCTCTCAATCTCACAGAGATGGGTTTTCAATTCAGTCCAGAAAAGTGGAAAATCATTCCTTATGGTCAAGACAACCCTCAGAGCAGCTCTTTGGTGGTGCTCTTGATGCAGTTTCCAGTAGTGCGAGGGGTGGTAGTCTAGCCTCAACTCAGAATGGGAAAATGAGTCAGTTCAAAACAGCAGTGGGTGCAGATGGCATCACTGACAGTTCAGCTAAGGGAGTGGATGTTGAGCTGGAAGTGATGGAAAGTCTCCGTTTGTGTCTTGGCAAGCTTCTGCAGTTGGAGGGCTCAGAGTGGCTTTTCAGAGGAGACAATGGGTCAGACGAAGATCTAATCGCTGCTGTGGCAGCTGCAGAAAAGTTGAGTTGGGAAACAACAGATGCATCCCATAATCATCAGTATGGCATTCCTGGCAAGCAGTGGATAGTCCTCCATAACCGTCCTGTGCAATCGCCATTTCTTGTGACTAGCAATAATGAGTCACCCGGAAGGATTTCACGTTGTGGTGGTGATTTTTGCATATGGGGAAGAGGAGGCTTACTCGTTAGCTTTGGAGTATGGTGTATGTATCGATTGTTGGAGTTGTCTCTCATGGAAAGCCGGCCTGAGCTTTGGGGAAAATACACATATGTATTGAACCGTCTTCAGGTAGTTGTTGTCACCTTTTGTACCACCTGATTTGAGTTCCATGCTTTTTTCTTTTCCATGTAGCTAGCTGATGGACAAACTCAGCAGGCATATGACCAATACTAGTAATATCAGAGTAGGAGCACCAAATCAAGCTTTTGCCTGAGCACCCCACTTGAACCTTGTGTTCTGTGTTGCACATCTTGAAGCTTATGGACTGTGTCTGGTTACCAGGGCATTTTGGAGCTGGTGTCTTCAAACTCCCACAGAGAACCTCCACCATCACTGTGTGGCTGTTTGTTGGAGCGAGGATCACTAGAGAATCTTGGTAAACAAGTACGGGGCATGACTCAACAACAGAGAATTTTCTGGAATGCTGTGAATGCAGATCCTTCTGACTGCAGTTCTTCAACAGGAGGAGGCACATCGAGCAATGCTTACCCTTGTGACCCTTGGGCAGCTCATGATTCAACTAAAAGCTTGAAAGCAAATGGGGCCAATCATGCCACTATCTTCTTGGAAATGATCAAGGAAGTTGAGGCAGCTGTCGGGATTCGAAAGGGTCGTACAGGAACTGCTGCAGGAGATGTCGCCTTCCCAAAAGGCAAAGAAAATCTGGCGTCTGTTTTGAAGCGGTATAAGAGACGCTTGGCTAACAAAGGCTCCAATTCTCTTGTTGTTGGCAGCGGAGGGGAAACTGGAGGTGGACAGAGAGCCAGTGGATATGCCTAAAACCCCTTATTTTTGCAGTGAATATTCCTACATGTGGTGCTCTCAGCCCACTCCAAAATGGGTACCGACCGCTGCCTAAGCTCAGTGAGTCCCCCAAGGTTGGGGTCAAATGGCAGAGGGATCCAAAGTACAAGCAGGCAGATAATTCTTCTTCAGAGCCGTGTTTCTTCTTGGATTCTTTGATGACGTATTATACACTGTTGATCGTGCCAGTAGTCGATTTTCCAATGCTACGGATTTTTACAGAATGCAGATTCTCTTGGAGAAACTGCAAGTTCTAGAGTACTTTAGATGCATGATCAGTTTCTCATTGATCCATCCAGAAGTGCGCATATATCAGAATTTGGGGTTTAGGATTAAGTGTTTAAGGGTTTAGGGGTTTAGGGTTAAGTGTTTAAGGGTTTAGGGGTTTAGGGTTTTTCAGAATTTTATACATACCCTTTTTGTCTGATCTGGGATGTCTTCCAGTTTCTTTAAAGCCTTCATTCTTTGGAATGAGGTGACTCTGGAAGTGTCTCGTGAATTTGTCACAAGTTTTTCACCCACTAGAGACCCTTTCCCTCTGCAATCACTCATGGTTCGTGCAGCTCCTGACTGGGTTATTTCACTCCTAACAGCCCACCAGTGCACCTATTATCCTACCTATCTATCTACCTACCTAACTACAGGACCAATACTTTACACGATAGGTAAACAAGGAGAAACCCAACATCAACTTCAGTTGGGGTTCATCCACAATTGAGTCATAATGGGCTTCGAATGGATGATACCCAATTTATTGACACCAGAAAGCAACGATGTATGAAAATGGAAGGATTTTATTGAGTTTCTATTTCTATTATCGTGATCTTATGTTTGAGTGGAAGCTTTTATTTATATTACCCACAATGTACTCTGGTTGAAAGTTTGAGTATTTCCAAAAGGGAGGAATTCACTATGATTTGGTAAACAAATCCCCTACATGAAGGTGAAGTCCTTAAAAGACTATTGATGACTTCGCCTTCACGTGTTATAACAACAAATTCTAAGATCAACAATAATGCTTATGATTATAACATGTTGGTCTTAAGCATGATCTGGTCTTAAGTGTAGCCTACCCACATGAGGGCCTAAGTCTTAGACACATGCGTAATCCTATTTCAAAAAGCATGCATCATGTGTGACCAACTAGGATTGAAAGTAATTGTGGAATTTGTTATAATTTTTGGGAAAGGTTAAATCTACCTCGTTGTTTGAATGTGCTCAATTATTTAAATTAAATCATATACCTATACACCCAATCCAATACTAGGTTACAAGTTCAAACTGTCACTAGGTCTTGCTAGATGCTACCCTTGATAGATAGTCAAGCCCATGAGTTACATTAATAGGTTGCCCTAGATCCATGGGGTCCTTTCAAAAAGTGCACAAACTTCCAAAGTCCTACCCATGATAGATAACCAACACCAATAGATACCTTAATGGGTTCCCCTAGTTAAATGGGGCCATCTATTTAAATGCAAAAACTAAGGTTCAATAGGGTACTAGCTATGAAGGTGATCTAAAGTGCATGAAATTTGGGGGGGTTCAAATTATCATAGCTCTTACTAGATATTATCCATGATAATTGAACCCAATAATTTGTGTTGTCAAGTTTCCCTAGATCAATGGGGTCACCTTAAAAGGATATTATTCTCATCTTTGATCAACACTCATGTTCAAGATTCATTTTGTAATAGGTATTTTATTCATACTCGTAGCTAGTCTAACCTAGCTTGTTCCAGCCTTTATTTTTTGCATATGATCAAATTCATGCCATATGGACATATTGAACATATCACCTACAAGAATACTATTGTAGCAGTATTCAGGTGCAATTCTTTTCACATGCACTACCCCGGGTTAACAATTGAAGAAGACCAATTGTGGTTGTACATCACAAGCCATATGATCACTAGCCATTGTCATGATTTTTTCAATGCACTAATTTTTTACAAATTAGATCAGTAGTCTATAAGACATTTTTAACACTTTTATTTTTCACCTATTTAGATATTGATTTTCATTCATTCTAAAATCTATAATTTAAGTTCTAAAAATGAACATTTCAGATTCTGATTTTCACTCCTAGTATTATGGTTTACAAGAACCTGATCCAATTTAGGGAGAGGATAATGTCAATTGATTTTTTTTTTATTTATTTTGATAATTACTAATTGTCAAAAAAAATTCTAATATAGTAATATAGGTAGTAGCTAGTTAAATTGAACTAGTGTGAACCCCGTGCATAATGCATAGGTGTGTTATTTCAACAATGTTTGGTTCATGTTTTTGGTTTTTTAAAACACTTTTATCTTTTCAAACAACCGTTGGTCCCGCCCCCCCCCC
>Ga0209208_10007053_pt1 | contig 15372 bp, 9 predicted proteins | sample S1TSphfallax_3_FD_187694 | JGI IMG/M metagenome (GOLD analysis project Ga0209208, IMG submission 187694) | Host-associated microbial communities from peat moss isolated from Minnesota, USA - S1T2_Fd - Sphagnum fallax MG (SPAdes) (version 2) | ecosystem: Host-associated > Plants > Peat moss >...
ATTGAAGGGGTTATTGCCCCCCTCCCCGCAAGGGGTTCACCTTGTGACGCCCCGCCGAGACTACATCCAAATGGCTCTTTTTCCCAGGACTCCCAAGTTGGAGTCCCGAAACTGTCCCGGGTGGAGTCCCGGGACTTTGGGAGCTCATAACTCCCGACTGCCAGGTCTGATCGCGACGAGGTCTAAACCAAACTTGTAGGCCTTGTCGAGATCTTTCCAACGATGTATCGCACTCTCAATTCGGAGGTCGGGAAGAGGTCGATTCCCGACGTTTAGTGGTCGGGAGTCAAACTGCTAGTTTGACTCCCGGCCCTTCTTTTGCCCATAACTTGGGCTACAGATGTCCAAATGACCAATGCGAGGCCATTTTCGATATCTACGCTCTAAGACCTTTCCAATGACACCAAGAACACCTCAATGCGAGGTGTTTTGGGCCTTGCTGTCGAACTCTGAACATTCGAGAGTCCTGGAGGACTCCAAATCCTCACTTTTTCCAAGTGTTGGGCTTCACCCCCACACTTGGCCAAAGTAGGGTTGCGACACTATGACTCTTTGCAAGGGGCTACATCCAAAAGGCACTTTTTCCAAGGACTTTCAAATGGGAGTCCCAAAATTAGGACTTTTGTTATCCTAAAACTTTGGATGTTCATATCTTTCTCAAATCAATTTTTTTGGAACATGCGAGCACCATACCTTATAGCCCTCAAAAGGATCTTTCCAACAATGTATTAAACGCCTTAATAAAAAATCATTAAACCCTTGCTCTAAAAGGATTTGTGGTTGAAATTCAAATTCCCAATTTGATTCCCGACCTTTTTTTTTTATCATAATTCATGCATATTAAACCTAAATGAACAATAAGAGGGCATTTAAAGCATTTTCACTTCAAGAACTTTCCAATGGTATCTTGGGGCCTTAATTTGGTGCTTGTTTGCCATTTCAATCAAGGCTTGGAACATTTGGGATGCCCATAAGAATGTAACTCCCAAAGTGGGAGTGCATTTGAATCATTAGGTTCCATGTTTTCACTACTATAAAAGCGGGGTGTAGTTCACTAACCTAAATCACTATGGGACCTTTAAAGTGAAATAAATCCATTGCATTTTAATGATTTCACCCTGGTTCAAGTTATTTCACTATAATATCATTATGTAAACATTGTGTTTCACTACTAGTCGACATAATACACTATTATAATTTATTGTAATAAATAGGTTTATTTTTATGTTGTTTTAAATAGCCTATATATGTTACTTTATGATACACCTTATATTATTTCTAGTTATTTTAATTATTTTAACTTATACCCTACATTATTATAAATTATTATAGGTTATTATACATTATTATACATTATTATACTTTAATGTATCAAAACTAACTTATTATAGGTTTTTAAGTTATTTTAAAACAAATTATTCAACTAACCTTAGGCTATACCTTAAGTTATTTTATTTTAAGTTATTTTATAGATTATTCAAGGTCATTTTACTTTATGTTATTATAAATTATTTAATTTTAAATATAATCACTTAAAATAATCTTAAATATAATATAATGACCTAAGGTAAAATAACCTATAATAGACAATAATAGCCTATGAAAAATAATTTAGAATAACCATCAATAACCACTAATAGAATAACTATTAATAACCATTAATAGAATAGCCACCAATAACCACTAATAGCCACCACTAGAATAACTACCAATAACCATTAATAGCCACCAATAGCCCCAATAAAAGAACAACCAATAACCACTAATAGCCATATATTATAATTATTTTGAATTTTTTAAAATTGCCAAAAATAATTTAAGGTGAAATCATCTACAATGGACAAAAATAATTTAAGGTGAAATGAACTATAATAGCCTAAAATTGCTAATAATAACATAAGGTGAAATATTTTTCAATAGCCAAAAGTAATTTACAGTAATTACAAATAACCTAAAATGAAATAATTTACAATAGCCAAAAATAACATATAATAACCAAAAATAACTTATAATAGCTGAAAATAACCTAAGGTGAAATTGGCTAAAATAGCCAGAAATAACATAAAATGACCAAAATAAACTTAAAATAACCAAATATATATTAAGGTCAAATAGCCAAAAAATTAATAGCCATAAATAATATAGGGTGAAATAATTTAAATTAATGAAAAGTATCCTTATAATAACTGAAATTAACCTGACATATTATATTAGCAAAAATCTTATCTATTTATTAAACTTTTTTTTTCAAAAGAATGGTCATTGAAAATGTTATTGAATAGTGATATTCAAACTTTTTTTTTTCAAATGATTTTACATTTTCAAAAGGAAATAAATGTAATTATGTATATTATTGAATTTTTTAAAAAATTGAATCATTTCATTCGAATAAAATCTCAATAAAATATGAATTTTCAAATTTTATGTTTTTGTAATTTTAAAATGAAGTATTTCATAAATAGAATGAATTGTAACATATTATCACAACAAATGACGTGGTTTGATGGTAGGGGTGTTTGTTTCCATTTTAAAGGTCAAGCGATCAAACCTCACAAGTGGTGTGTGCGTGGTCAACAATGGTAAGTTGACTAAATATTTTCCTATCTAATTCCTTAGAGTGGGTGCCTAGGTTGATTATGTGGTCTATATACCTAGGTTAGATTTTTAATCTAATCAAGGTAATGACACGTGTCAATAACTCATAGGTTGAAAATCATGAAATTATCAATAATATTATATATTGAATAATTTAAATTTAACTGATTTCCTTGTTGCCTAGTTAATTAATTAGCAAACGAATAGTTTGATAAACTTATATTTCATTTGAGAGTAACCTTGTTTCATTAGTTATTAATGAACCAATTCACTGTCCATAGCAATTAGTCCTCGTTCATTAGGGGGTTGACCAATTTCATGATAAAAATGTCCAAATTCATTCAAAATCTAGTGAAACCTATAGTGAATTAAAATGCATTTTGGTGTAATACTTGCATTCTCTCCCATTTGTGAAAATGTGTTTCACACCCAAACACATTCTTTTGGCCTTATGGGCCCTTGCATTCCACACCTAATTGCAAACTTAATGTTAAGGTTGTGACATCAGATGTGTAGTACCTAATAACTAATGTTAATCAAGATGGTATAGTAGCTTTAGGAATATACTAATTGGGTGTTCAAACTACCATCTATGTGTTACAAAGGTTACTTCATCAACATGTCGAATAGGTGACATGTTTTGTCCACTTGATAATGTATTCAGCCTTTGTTGTTAAGATGATTAACAAGATGTCAAAATCAACCGGTTGAAGGTATTGTGGTTCTTCTTTTTCCTCGTGTTCTATTGATATCTGAGGAATAAGTAAATTTGCCATAACCAATTGTTGAAGCTCATGTTGGGAGCATCATGCAATTCAATTCCCTTGGCTTGAAAACATAATTGTTTTTGTGATTGAACTACCTCGTGATCGAGTTGTTATGGTATTTTGAATTTTAATTGCCTTCTAGGGCCCCTTGTGACTACTCTTGACATCTTTTATACTGATTTTAAGTAATTGTTAATTCAAGTTCATTTGATCAACAAGTTATTACAAAAATAAAAAATCACCAAGGCACAAAATGTTCCTAGAAAATTACTAAAATTATTACAAATCCAAACCATAGAATGCAAAGGTGATTGTTTACAATTCTATTCCACTACTTGATTGCCAAATGTTAAAGGTGTTTTCTATTCTTTTAAATTAAGGATTTTTTGTCTTCTAGATTTTTTATTCTGGTATAACATCGATAAGTGAGTTATTTTAAGTTTGTATATTGTGAAAAATAGAAACACAACTTGGCATAAGCTTATTTAAAAATGAAAAAACAAAATTGAAAATAATCTTTCAAATCAAGTTGAAAAATAAAACCTCGAAGTCCAAAACTAAACTTGTTCATAAAACCAAAATAGTGATCTCCAAAAAAAATTAGTAAAATATAAGTATAAAAAGTTCGAAAGTTCTTCATCATCCTCCAATCCTCCTATTTATACCAAACATAACATGATTTTAAGTTAAACAATCACTAACCAAAATAATAGTTAGAAAACTCAAATTATAACAATTATTGGCCAAAGGTTTTTTTAAAAACCTATTATTATCAATAATCGATCATTGTAACATATTGGTTACTAGTTCACATACTTTACTAATTACTCTAACGTCTATTACCGGTTAATTTAACATACCGATTAACTTAAGGACCTATTATCCAATAATAACTAAACTAAGTCTTGAAATAATACTACCTCATTAGTTACCAATTGGTAACAACCAATTATTATGTACATAATTGGAAATTTGGGTTAACAACTTTCAATAGTTTGCACTTAGTTCCAAGTTATAGAGTTTATAAATTTTCACTTCAATTTGACTTTAAGCTTCTTTAGTTGCAATGGAGGATTTGTGTTTTTGTTCATCGAAAACAACTTAGGTTTTGTGATTTGGAGGTAAGTTCCATGTTTTCACTTTAGCTTTTAAGTCATCCACTTTCTAAACATTTTTTTTGTTTTGTATTCCTAATCATTGTCCAAAATGGTGAAATAAAAGGAAAAGGGAAGGAGTTAGATGCAAAGTTCCAACCATGGGAGGATGTGGACTTTTGGCAATAGATAGAAAAATATTTTTCTATAGTTAGGCACTTGAACAACATAGGTCTGAATCCAAACAAAAACTTCACTAATGAACATGCCACTGAACGAAATTTAGCAAAGGAGTTTGGTCCAAAGCTAAATTTCAAAATTACAAACCCTACCTTTTGTGTTGATACTTGGAGGGAGTTAAAGGGAATTACATTGGAAGATTTATGGTGCATCTCAATCGACTAGCAATGAATTCATGTTGTGGTTGGTGAGAGGATAAATAACATAAGAAAAGGGATGTGACATAAACTAGGCAAAGGGAACAACATCAATTGCCAAGGAGAAAGTTTGAAAGAAAGATGTGGGAGGGTTTAAAAGTGGGAACAAGGAGTTATTAGACTTGAGTTGGGAAAAAGTTGTCTACATGAGTTGAGAACAAGCTCATTCTAAAACCAAATCCATCAATGGTGCAATGGTGTAGTGGTTTAAGGTGTTTGTCCATATGACATTTCCCCATCAAAAACAAAACATATGGAAGAATTGCATAGCCTTTTATTTGAGTTAGAGAAAGGTGTAGTTGTATAAGTAGTTGAAGTAAAGGGCAAGAAGAAAAAACTTTCAAAGAAGCTAATAGGGTTGAGGTTTAACATGGAGGATAAAAGGAACATTATATTATAAGCGCAAGAAACCATAATTGTTATTAGTAGGCGCAAATTATACCCAAAAAGCTCTATGCCTACTTCAAACAATTCAACTTATACTTTCAATAGTACTTACAAAACAAATAATCTATTGTTTCCACTCATTCAATTATATATATAGACTATCTTCACATAGTTTTTTTTATTGTAGTTAATGTTCCCTTATTTCCCATATTTTAAATCAACTTAAATATGCAAAATTTGTGATTAAAATTCGAAATGATACCTTGCGAGAACACAAAAAATTTAAAGCGTTCATTGTATGCTTATTAATATTCTACTATCCTCTTTACTCATATATAATTGAACATATTATCAAACATATGTAATGTAAAGTTGTAGATCTCATAAATGAAAACATGAAAATCTATGGTTCACAGTCTAGTAGAACTCTAAATTACATATTGTGTTTCTATTTTATCTCCAACAACTCTTTAAGTCCATTTCTTTGTAAAAAGAAAACAATCTCCCAACTTCATTCAAATCCATAACTAGATCCTAAGTCTTTTCCCTCCAAAAGTAATTTGAACATTAAACTAATGAAATATCTTTATCTTGTCCAATTAATCAACCATTTTTCTCCTTTTTAAATCTCTACTTTGGATTTTGTCCTCAAAATCTTTGCTAAAAAATAAAGTTATGTTCTTCAAGCCATTGTGGTAGCCATTTGTGGGTTGATACATTCATATTGAGTTGCTAATATCCCTATCTACACCTTAGTTTGTGCTTTTGTGGTACCTTAGTTGCTACACTCATTTGAAGCAATGGAACCTCATGCATTAGTTCGATAAAAAAATATTTGTACATGTTTTCAACCTCGTTATTATGAAAATCTTGTCCTCCTTCGAAATCCTATGTTCCTATTCCTATTGTTAACATGTTGTTCCACTATATCTAGCCATGGTTGCTTCATCTATTTGACTAAATGGTTTCAAACTTCTCCAATCTCATATTTGTTATTTCTTTTTTCCATGGTCCTTGGAGATCCTCTTGTTGCTCCTCTCTTGTTATCCAACACATGTTGTAGTTGTTCCTTGGTTCTTTTTTACTTATTTTGGGTTTCTATTTTTTCTTTTCTGGAACCTTATAAACTTTTTGAAACATGTATATGAACAACCTCTCCAAACTAACGCCAAATGATAGGTTTCTTTTTTGTCCTCGTTTTCCCATCTTGTCACATCTTCTTTTACATTTTGGTGCATCTATCTAATTTAGTGCATAGATTATTGAACATAATTTGCGCTTAATCACCTCAATTCCTTTCTCCACCTTCATGAATGCAAGTGCATTCTTGTTGTTCATGTAATGCACCTTCTCCCATATACCATAGATATTATATATGGGTATCTGATGATAATTGGCATCTTACACTTCTTAACATTCCATTTATCTTCATTTGTATATGGAGGCTTTGTATCATGACTAAATAACAACTCTTCTACTGACATTTTCGTCACATGTCCCTTTGGATCCTCAACATACCGACTCTAACAAACTCCAAATGCATAAATTATTATATGTTTGCTAATGACATTTACTTTACTACTCCCAAAATAAATCTTAGACCCTTTAATCACAAAATGTTCAAAAATTATACCAAAGCATCATGGTTTAATTCCTTCCATTCAATGTCCAAAGCAATGTGACTAAACTTGCGTTACTAGCCAAGGCCTCTTCTCCCTTCCCCATCTTCTTCCACATTTTTATTCTGTCAACATGTTTGGAATAACTTTGTTTGGTCGAAGTAAAAACAATCTTCTTAATTCATTTGGAGTCCTAATCACTCTTTGTTTTAGAGTCTTATGATCCATCATCCACAAATGATATATATATTTTTTGCTCCCAGGGCTTGGTAAATTTTCCAAACATAGTTGAAATGGTGGGGTAGACATAACTTTTTGCTTGCTATCTATGGTTGCATCTCCTACAATGTAATTTCTACTTTCCCAAACTTTTTGGGATGTTGTAATTAACTGTTGTTCTACACTAATGTTTTTTTTATTTTTTTTCTCACTTGAATCCATAATCTTCATTTGTTTTTCCAATGTTACACCAGGTCCTATTATAACTCTAGCTCTTACTAAAAGTGGCTTTCCACAACCTCTCCAACATAGGTTGTATCAACTCCTAAATTTTATTGCACTAATATTTGTTTCAAACCTTCTTTTTTCCTCACATTCAAATGATGATGGTGATTCCAAAGGTGAAATTGCTCCTAGTGGCACAATGTTATACATTGGTTCTTTGACTTATCTTTTTAATTCTTTTTGCATGTCTCACTACCTTGCGACAACTTCTTCTAGGTGTATTTTTCTTTTCAAGTTTCTACTCATTCTCCAACTCTCTACCCTATTTTTTCTTGTGTTATTTTTTACAATCTTTCAAATGCACTCTCTTCACCCATGTTACAACAAATTGTAAACATAAATCATGAATGGGCTTCCAAAAAACGAACACCAAAAAGCTCGACGACCATTCCCTCCTCTCATTTTTTTTCTTTTAGGGCAACTTGCCATTTTTGTATTAAATATTTTTTTTTCTAGCACCCCATTCAATTCATGATGACTTCTATCATGTATGTCCACGTGGAAATAGTTAACATCCCTCGATGATCCAAATATTGAAATATGTGCCAACTCATCAATATAATCAGCTAATTGAAATTATGAATCAACTTGTTCTTTTGTAGTTGTGACTGTTACCATCCCTCATCTATGGTCGATGTGGCACTACTTTGTCATCTACATCTTCACATGTATCACTATCATTTTCGACTCATTTTTGTGATTGATTTGTTGTCTATATATGTTTCTTCTTAGTAAATTAGTGTCTTAGTTCAAAATCTTGCATTTCAAATTCAATAAATTTGTATTGTTTCAATTTCTTGATATCAACCAACATGGGATGGGGTTCAAAGTTAATAAGTGTCACTAATAGTATCATATTGTTAAGCAACACATATTATATTATATACAATCCAAACTATTTTGTAATGAACTTCCCAAGATGTGACTTACACCCCTTTGGAAACCATAGAACAAAATCTCCAAATTTGAATTATATTTCTGTATTCTTTTGCTGACTCCACAAAGCCCTATGTTAAAAATAGAACTATATTGTAGTAATCAAATTGATTGGGATGCATGGGAATAACAAATAAGAGTTGTACTGTCTATTTTGGACAAGTTGGACAAAGGACATTCAATAGAAACATAGTGGGCAATAGTGGAGGATGATTAGGTAAAATTAGAACTATTGAGGATGAATTCAAGTGAGTTTAAGGTGGGATAATTGAAAGGATTTAAGATGCCTTAAAGTTGGAAGTGGGAGTACCTTTTTTTTGTTTTTTGGAACACAAAGTAAATAATAGAATAGTTTTCAAAGTTTAAAGAACAGTTTTGATGAAGGAACATAGATTATTTTAATATTTTTTATTCTATTTTTTTCATGTTCTATTCCATAAATTTTTATTTTCTTTTTCCATTAATATGAAAAATGAAACTATTGAATTGTTGTAAATTTAGAATTATGCAAACTTATTTACCATGAGAAAGTGTTGATTTACAATATGGATTATGTTGTTCAAGCATAGACTATGTGATTGGGAATTTAACATATTAAAAAAACTAAATATGAATTTAATATGGTTTGGAACATGAAGATTTACCATTTGGCAACCATCCTTGGGATGAATTTGGGGTCAAAATTTTAGTTCTTATGATTTAATTTGGTTTTATTGTCTTCCAACAAGTATAGAAAGGTTATTACAAAGAATTTTATTTTTCTTTAGTCTACAAATTCGAAATTGGCAAGGAAAATTATTAAGAATTATATATGAACAAATAGTTGTTGTAAAATTTTTAATCTATTGCAATTTTTTTTCCAAAGAAGAGTGGTAGAATGGGGACAAGCATAAATTGAATAGTGACCCAAAGTACGCAAAGATAATTAGATTAGGTAACCATGCAACAAAATGAAAAAGAAAATAAAAAAGAACTATAGTTTGTAAATTATGTAACATAGTTTCATACTCCATAAAGAAAAATATAATATATTATACCAAGAATACCCAAGACAGAAGAACGGCCTACAAGGTACAAGATGATGTTGTTTATAGCAGTTATGGAACCTTGGGAAACATTCACTAATAAAGCAATGAGGCGATCTAGCGTTTAAGTAAGGCTACCAATGAGGGTAGAACTTCTAGAAGTCAAACTAGAGGGATGAAGAGATAATGCAATCAAGGTTACCCTTGCAAATTTGCAATGAAGGGAACGAGAAAGGACAAAGATGAGTTTGTCAATCTAAAGACATGGTAATATGTATAAATCCTACACATGCATCAAGAAGTACAAGGAGGTACATAAACAAGATCCACAAATAAAGGTTCTACTTGGTAATCTACTTCACCTCAATATTGTCATAACCATGAAAAGTGGGATGAAGACTTGGACAATAATGAAGTTGAACAAACATTACCATAGTATGCTAATATTATATCTGCAGATTAAGGAAATGGAGGAACAAGCTTTTGTAATTGAAGTAATTTGTCAAACTAGGATGCAAAACATAATCGAATGCAACATTCCACCAATGATGGTGATTAACAACGAAACGTAGCCTACGGACAATGCTAATGTATTGCAAACCAATGAATTTAGGATCAGGCATAATTATAAACCCATATTATTACTAAAAGAACATGTCTAGAGTAAATTTGGTCAAAACATAGATTAGTGATGCAGATTCACAAGTAGTTGCTATATATTTTGCAAACAATAAAATCATTCTCTTATGGATTGTCCATTCATTCAGCGAGATGTAAGAGATGCAATGATTAGTAATTTTTATACCCATTAAAGGTGTTTTTGATTCCCTTAGATTAAAGTTTTTTCCTTTTCTAAAATTTTAATTCTAATTTTTAGATAACATCAACAAGTGAATTATTTCAGATTTGTGGAACATGAAAAACATGAACACAAAACATATATGTTTATTCATAAAAGACAGAAAAAAACTAAGATGAATCTTCAAAATCATATTAGAAAAGAAAAACTTCCAAGTTTAAGATTACTGGTTCAAAAAATAAAACCAAAAGTTACAAACAAAGAAGTGGTATATCTCCCATCATCCTCCAAATCTTCTTATTTATACTAAACGTAGTGTTGTTCTAAGTTAAGTAGTCACTAGTTAGTATAATAGTCAATAAATTTAAATTTAAACTAGAGGAATTATTGGTCACAAATTTAAACCAACTTGTTTTCTCAACAATTGGTTATTGTAATAGACTAGTAATCGGTTCACATAACAGACCAATTACATGCTGTTCAATGATAACTAAAACAATTCACAAAACTATACTACCTCACTAGTTACTAGTTGGTAACAATTAGTTACTATGTACATAATTTGAAAAATTAGGTTAACATTACCCCTCCCTGAAAAGTATATTTTGTCCTTGAAATTAGTCACCTAGAAATATTTATTTTGCACTTGTAACTAATTCGTCGACATGTTTTTCACTTGTTGTATCAATAGGTTCAGCCAAAGGAATAGGTTTAAACCATGGTTTCTCAGTGACATATGTGTCCTTTAGTACTATATCTAAAGTCCTAAAAACTTTAGAGGCATGTGTAATAGTATCAATCAATGTGAGCTCTACTCTTATCCCAATCTTTTATATAGCTAATGGAATAAGTTTGAGAATAACACATTCTTCCAACTCTTCTACCTAGGTACTAACAACTACAACAAGTACTTCCATAAATTTTGTGGGCAAAGGCAAAGTACAAGAAACAATGGTAGGTTTAACTCCTCTTATTTGCTCTAATTCCTTTGTGGTAGCGACAAGTGGTTCACTTCGAAAATTCACAACTACAAATGCTAGTTGCACATGTGAAAACTTATGGGAAACATTGTTAGGTACCTCATCTAGTTTGTCATTTAGCCAATCATATATATAACCTTCAAACTATAACCAATATTCGACTAGTTCGATGCACTTATTCTTTGTACTACAACCATGGTTTTAAAGGTGGTAGTGCTTGGAAAATGATGCAACTGTTAGGGGGAACTTTTTATAGGAAGTTGACACATGTAACTAGGTTAACTAAAACATCATTTATTTGTGTGAAATTAGGGTTAACATGTATTTTGTCAATTAGTTATTTTTCCAACATGTCACGGATACCTTCTTCAACTAGTTATTGTTTGGATAGGTTACAACTAGTTCCTTTCTCAATTAGATTATTTGTTATCATATTTTTGGTCCACAATTCAACCGGTTCTTATGAAAATGTTAGAAAATAAACCATTTTAGTTGGTTCTTTAGTGAACACATCATTATAATGGTTTATTTCAATCAATTCCTCTAGTAATAAATCTCTAGGTTTAACTATAACAAGTTGAAGTGTGTGGTCCTCCACAAACCTATAAGGTTTTAGCTTGATAATGTTAATTAATACTAGATTAGGATCAAATTTGTCAATTGTCACTAATAACAATATATTATTAGGTGAGCATATTGGATCCTATAAGGTTCAAACCATCATTTTTGAAATTTAGGAGTATGTGTTTTAACAACCCTTGGAAACTATAAAACATAATGCTATTTAGTTTGAATGTACCAATTATGGGACCATAACAACCTTTTCCATTGGTTAAAAGCTACCAAGTTGTGAGGTGATTTTCTGTCCTTCTACTCTCGGTTCTATGAGGTGACTATACTTGAAAATACATACACTACTAGTGAAGGAAAAAAAATACAAGTGTATTTTTAGATGTTAAGTCGTGTTTGTAGTTGAAACCAAATAATTTGCTTTCTATGCACAATTTATAATTTAAAATTGATAGATATATCTTCCAAACTCAAACATTCCAAATCCTAAAATTTTATGTTAAATTACCACCCATTCAAACCAAGTTTTAAGGATTCAACATCAAGTTCAACTTGGTTACAGATCACCAATCACTTAAAATATCACTCCTAACACGTATGTTGTCCAAATAGAGCTTGTCTTAGCTCATTAAAAAGTAAACTACAAGGCACATATGCCTACCAAATTGCAGGCCATGCACCCAAACTAGTAAGAAATTATGCTACCAAACCCAATAGGGTTTTATGAAGGCAATAAATTCAACTTGGCTACAGACCACCAGTCACTTAAAATATCACTCCTAACACATATGTTGTCCAAATCAATATTGCTTTAGCTCATTAGAAAACTAGCTACAAGGCGTATTTTGTTACCAAATTGCATGTTCTACACCCAAACTAGTAGGAAGTTGTGCTACCAAACTCGAAAGGGTTTGTGAAATTCCTTTAAAATTTTCAAGCTCCCAACACTATCCTACTCATTTCTATTTTTTCAAAGTAACCCAAACATCCAACCCACTTTCCTTCTTTCCACCATCTACTAAGACTCATCATCCTTTTCATCCCCTTCCCGAGAAAAATCACCCTTTCAGAAGACCCCCCAAAATTTCTTCTTTGAGCTTGTTTTCTTTGTTTAATGAAAGTTGTGGAAATCTTTCCCTCCAATCTATGGCCTCTTCATCCTTCAAGAACCAATGAGAATTGAGAATGATTTGCCCTCCAATGGAGGTTAGGATGAGAATTCTAATGCCGAATGAAACATTAAGAACGTTCCATTCATCCAATCAAATAGGATGATAATTCTCATGAACCAATGGAATTGAAGGATTCATCCTTTTCCTTATCTTATAAATGTGGATGAAGTTCTTCAATTTGATCCTTATCCATTATGTCCATTTGATTTTCACATCCTATTTTTTCATCCAAATTATTTCAAGTAATTAACTACTAGGATAATTTATCGGTAGTAACAAGTAAACATCCTTGAGTCCCTACTTGACTAAATCCACTCAATGGTAGTAATAACATTCCCGCATACCATTTATTCTTTTGATATCCCTTAGTTATTCTTTACCATGTACTAATTAACTATGTAGTACATAGTAAATTGGAATTAAAATTTCCATCACAACAACCCCCATGCACTTCTAGATCCATCGTTGAATTAGGGTTTGACGAATCCATTAGAACTAGGATGTTTGGGTTTTCATAAGGTTCTGCCATCATTGCCACACATTATGTTTACCCTAATTTGTTAAATAAAGGCATCGACCCCCTCTGAGTGTAAATACCAAATTATTTTAACTACCCCTTTAGTTTTTGTTGATGCAAGTGAAAATTCAGTCATGGGAGATGATGTTGTTAAGCCTTTGAATCTTCTAGTTACGCCCATAGAAGAGGAAGAACTTGAAGAAACATCGTTTGATGTGAATGTCTCCCAATGGTTGCACGATGAAGAACGATTCAAAAGAGTGGTGTGCAGTCAAGTCGATCGTTCGGCATGGGATCATCGATTATCTCCTAACCCACATGCTTTAGCGATTTACTTAAAAGTTATTTCCACTTGTGGAACTATGTTGCAAAGGTTTGAAAAGTGTCAATGTGAAGATGACAATGTTCGTTTTCATTATCGAACTTGGTTCTCGGTGATGGCCATTATCGATGGCTACAAGGCCCCATCAACCCCCTCTCCATGGAATATTGAACTGAATACCTAGCTCGCACCATTCATTGCCTTCTAGATTTCTTGCAATTGTGATTTATCCCCTCTAAGTCATTTACAAATTTGTAATTCACTTGAGGCTACTTAGGTGGAAATGCTAGGATCAAAATTCGACTTTGATTCTATTTAGGGACATGATGTAAGTGAAGATTGAGTAAGGGTGTATTAAGACTACATCATGGAAATCTTAGAAGCACATCATTAATGCCTGAAGATTATTCTAGAAAATTAATTTTTATATAATCATGGCGAAATGTTATTGTTAACTATGGGCTTGAAGATTGTTCTATCTCTATTGCACCTTTCATTGACCCTCTTCAACTACTTCATGAATCTCAACATCCTTGTTATTCACTAAATACTATAACAAAACCAATGTTTTGCTAAGCACCACAAATTTTGGTGTTTGTTTCCACCCTCAACCCTCTACAAATCTCTCACCCCTAATTGCGCAACCAAAGTCTTGAAATTATGTTTATCAACTTTTTGTTGAAGAAAGTAACTAATCTAACACCTTATTCACCAATATTGTATTTCGAAAAAAAAAAACCCCCCACGCAACCATGCATATTCATCATCCTTTATTATAACATGAAGTTGCTAAAAACCCCTAGTAACCTTACCACACTCGAATATCCTTGATGCAACTCTCAAAAATTGAGACTACTGCACACGGTTGTGTCGGTATGGCTCACACAAGTCTTATGTTACTAATTGGTTTTCCTAAAGTTTCTTTAGTTATGATAAATAACTAATTAAAACTTTGATAGGTTTTGGATCATGATTTTTGTCGTGGCTTAGATGGTAACAAGTATTTTATAAGTAACAATGGCTGTAATCTGTAAACAAATTGAAATGCAATGTGACTGGTTCCAACCTTAAAAGTAGTTTTATAAGAAATTGAAATTGTGGACCATCCCAATCATTTCAGTTTTCATTAACCAATTTTGTGAACAATGTACCAATGATTTTGTTAGTAGATTCAACTTGTCCATTCCCTTGTGGATAATAGACAATAGAGATGGTATGTCTTAATATAAAATTATTTATTAAATAATGGATGGCATCGCTAATGAAATGGGTACCTTGATCTATCACAATAGTAAGTGGACAACTAAAGTAGGTGAGAATGTGGTCATATAAAAACTTCGTAGTAATAGAAGTTGTGTTGGTATGCAAATATTTTACCTCCACCCATTTAGTGGCATAATTAATGGCGACTAGAATATGTTAACTGCTAAAGTAACAATTCATTAGTTTGATGGGTCCAATGAAATTTAGTCCCCATTTTTGGTAGGGTTCTTCAAGCAGAATAATATTTGATGTCATTATATTTTGTGTTGACAAGTTATCTATTTAGTGGAGGTAGGCCTGAGGCCTCAAAACGGAATCTGAATTTTCAGAGCGCCACGTGGCATCATTTAAAACACCTTCAAAGTAAAGATATTTTTCACAGTCC
>Ga0209208_10007054_pt1 | contig 15372 bp, 10 predicted proteins | sample S1TSphfallax_3_FD_187694 | JGI IMG/M metagenome (GOLD analysis project Ga0209208, IMG submission 187694) | Host-associated microbial communities from peat moss isolated from Minnesota, USA - S1T2_Fd - Sphagnum fallax MG (SPAdes) (version 2) | ecosystem: Host-associated > Plants > Peat moss >...
TTTGAGAACCACAGAGATATCAACCTTGATACCCACCGTCACAGACAGACTGACCGCTCACAGACAGACTGACCAGCGAGCGTTGGTCGAAATTATACAGAGGCCGTCTGTCCGGGCCGGTTCTCCCGTAGAAAATCTGTCTGTCCGTCCGTCCGTCCGACTGTCCGGGCCGGTTCCGCCGGCGGATTAAAACGCGGAACTGTCGCGTCACGGACGGACAGACAGACGCACTACGTGAATTTATATATAAGATATAAGATTAATTCTTGTTCTCCGGAGGCTAGCTATTTCTTGCAGCTTTGTAATAACAGGCCGTAGCACCAAGCTCGTGTGGGAGGTAGTTTCAGAGCTTTTATTACCCCAATACCACAATCTGCTGCTGGTGTGTGCAACAAGATGGCTAGCTGCAGCAAGAAGTTGAGTGTTTCCGGCACTGCTAGAATTGCTCATGAGCTTCCTATCATGGTTGTAGAGACTTGCATCGACGGCGTTGATCAATATTCACGCTACCGCTCCACCACTGCTCATGGCAAACCTCGCGGCACTCTTCTTCTTTTTTATGCTCCTCATCATCATGGCTGTCTTTATACAAGTGGCTGCAGGTTTGCTCTAGTTATCTTGCTCTGTTTGGCCCTTTTCTTTCAAGCAGCGGCGCAGTCCCCCCCGCCGCCTCAGTCCCCCGGCTCCCCGTATCCAGGGTGGGATAGGCAACTGAAAAATTCTTCATATTACTATTTTCCGATCAATGAGGGTACTGATTTTTTCCTGCAATTTTCTCGTTGATTCTGAGAGATGCGTACTACTCAAATACATATGTACATCATTTTGTTGAGTACAATTTCATCTCTCAGAAACAATACATACTCTATTTTACTGGTCATTCAATTGGAAGGAACACTTGACTAACTACGGTAGCAGCAATTTAATATTAAGTTATAACTCGATCAAGCAAGCTATAATAATTATGATCTCGATTGACTTCGAGTAGCTGATCACTTCCGAAAATTCATGGGCATCACATGACGGGCATCAGATCTCTGGTTAAAGGTCTTCTTAGTAAACTGACACTGTTCAGCGCCTGTTCAGGACTTAGCTTGTACTAGAACATAGCCTGAACTTTGAAGAACGGCCTGTTTGTGTTTGTGGCTGACAAAGAAGATCCCTTGCTCATGTGTGTTTTTGGTGCCAGCGAACGTTATACAGAATTTATCCAAGCTTTGGAGTGGCTACATAGAATGGCCGCCGATCAGTTCAAACAACTCCTTTCCTTGCATCCGAGAACTTTGGGCAGGAATCATCTGCACTTTTGCACCTTTTGAAGATCGGTATAACAACAATCAAACGTCCTTCACGGTTACCATCGTAATTTTGTAAGTAGCCTACTTCAAACTTCACTTTATCCGTAGTATTTGTCTTGATTGCTTGTTGATTCCTCATGTGTAAGTTGGTCGGCGATAAAGAATTCCATGATGGTCATTCTGAAAGTATTTTATATGTGACTTGAATAATATGTTGTTACAGTTTAGACAAGTTTTCCAAGAATTCTTCACGAAAACTTACCCAGCTACTGCCACAGTTGCAAGAGTCAATGATACGCATACACTGGATTTGTTTGCTTGACTTCTCGTTCTTGCGCGCCACGATCTTTCACCGGAAATAGAGCATGAGAACCGATCGACTTACTTAGCGTGTGCCATCCACCTTGTAATCGTGTTGCAGGGACGTAACGAGCAGTGGAATTCAGGGTCTCTTGCCAACTGGCATAGGGAATCTGTCGAATCTGCTCATCCTGTGAGTTTTCTCTCTAACCTGCATAAAGTTAGGAGAAATTTCCTAGTGTATCTGGAGGGCACCTTATCAAGGGGAATCTTTCCTCAGCAAAAGGGGCTGGTGTGTCGGCTTTCAGAAAGCCCCTCTTCTTCAGAATTTATTTATTTTTGTCCGTGATACAGTGATACCCTCTGGTTATCAAAGAGAAAAGGGTAAAATTTTCTACAGGTGCTTTCTGTCAAGTAGCACTCTCATAATGGGGCGTTCCCCAAATAAGCATCCCTTGGGCTCCAGTACAGGCGGGCACTTATTTTGGGGACCCCCTTCGTGGGGTGTTACTATCCACAAAGCACATGCAGAAATTTCTTAGTGTATCTGTAGCACAACTTACATTCATGAATATCCCTCCTACGAAATAGAAGGGATATTCTCCTCTTTGCCCTTCTGTTTTGTAGTGAAAGCGTTATATTCACCTCTTTTCACTTCTATTTTGTAGGAGGGATATTCAGGATATAACCCTTTCAGGCTTCACCTTCCAACCTAGGCTTTACCCTCCCTGTAATTGTTTTCATATTATCTTTTTTCCTCTTTTTGGTCCCTTTACAAGGCACAATGGACATGAATTCTTGGATCTACCTGACCTAGCCACTGCTCAAAATCCACATGCCCATTGTGCAAATCATGAAAACTATTCTGTTATGTAACGGGCAAGGTATAGGCCATTGTTTTCATTTTGCTGCCTGTTTCGAATTTTGGCTTGCCTGACCAGGCTTGCCCAAATTCCTCCACTGCACAATACTGGGTACAATGGCCTGAACCGAGCACCTTCCACACCTTCCACAATACATAATGTACTTGGTTGATTTTGCTAGGTCCCCACCTATACAACAACTTCAGGCAAGAAAACTTTCAGAGAATATTCCCAGTGTGCTTCACACCAGAGAACACCCTGGTATCAAGACGGCTGAAATTTTGCAGTTGACAGATTCCCGTACTGCATTTCAAGTCCTTGGGTGGCCCTTGTCACAAAGTCCCCTTTGTTAAATTTGTGCCTGAGGGACAACTTGCCCCTGGATTCAGCAGCTGTTTAGTGTAGTCAAAACGTTACGTTCTGCAGTCAATTTTCGCTATCCTCTTCTGGATAATCGCCAGTCCACGTACCTCACAAATTTGAAGGAAAAAACCCTGATGATGATGAGTCGTTATCTAGAGGCAATCATTGTCAAACTCAGTCATATTTCTTTCTTGACGCTTTTGAAGAGCATTATGTCATGTGCATATTTACATGTTCGCACCAGTGTTCTTTAGTTCCTGATTTTAAGAAACTTTTTGTCCCAGTTTTACCCCTTTTATTAGTTTTGGTGCTGAAACATCCAATCTGGTCTTGAGACCAGGTCTTAACTTAACTATTTTTTGTGTAACAGTGAACAATTGAAAATATAGATTGAGTAATATTAATTATGTACAACCAATCAATTGCAATAATTTGCTTAATATGTAGAACCAAGTTATTATTATTTTTAATAAAGTTATACTTATCTACTTAGAGAAACTGAACTAGTTTAAAATGTGAGGGTAACATTGCCCCTGCTTCAAGTTTTAATTCAGTTTTGAAAAGAACACAGTTGCCCAGTTAAGTTCCAATGGTGATTTAAAACTCAAAACTTCTAGTCCACAACCCCTAGAACATCACAAGTAACCTAGACCTGAACCTATGAACCCTGGTTCAAAGGAGTGTTGGGTGATTTTTGACTTTTATCAAGAACCTCTGATTCTGATTTTTAAAACTAAATTAATGTGATTCCAGTTCCAATTCCAGTTTGCAATCAAATAGAGCTTGGAATCCCGTTTTGGGTCTAGTTCTTAAGAAAAACAAAATCCCCATTTTGGTTTTGGCTCCAATTCAAAATCAGACCCGATTCTATGTAACCCAAACCAAACCCCATGATTACCTTTCAATTAGCCCCTGGTTCTAGTCCTTGTTTTTTTAAACAACATTTTTCTTCCAAAAATCTTGATTTCAGTTCTTGAAAACTGGGATCTCAGTTCCAAGTTGGTTCTGATTCTTCAAAAACCTCGAACTTGGTTCCAGTCCCAAACCTAGTTCCAAAGATCAGACTTGATTTTGATTTGGTTTTTAGTAATTGGAATCAAAATGGACTATTCTAACCTGCCAAATGGGGTACCCACCTAACACAATGTTGGGTGACTTTTAAGATTTGTATGAGAACATCTGGGTTTCATTTTGAAAAATAAATTGGAATTGCCCCAGTTCCAATTCCGTATCATATTTCTAAATTCAAATCAGAAGGTTCCGGTTTTGGTTCTTCCTTTCTTTCATGGATCATGGTCTCAGTTCTGAAAAATCAATCCTGGCTCGATTTCGATTTTTACAAATTGGGACGGAAACGACAATTAACTATTAAGGATTGGAATCGATGTTTAACTACTGATTAACTGATAGATAATCATCATTATTCCAACCCATATAATTTTTTTTAATGTATCGTAGTTACAATTCCACACATAAATAAATCAGGAGTCCAATTCTGAATCCTGTTCTTCAAAAACTAAAATTTGGTTGCAGTTCCAGTTTCAATTTTGAAAATTATTGAGCTTGGTTTGGATCCTTCTCTAACTAATAGCTGGTCCAAACTCAATTTCACAGCTCGAACTACATTCAAGTAAAGAGTTTATAAGCCATCATACTCTTGCTGGTGGAGCTGCTCTTAGAAAGAGAGAAAGTAGGTTCCATGCAAACAAGGTCTACTCTTTGTTATACAAATTTTATGGGACTTTTTGACAAGGCCCAGGGACATGATACTCCACGCATATATGAGAATATAAGCATGTATACTGCAAATCAGTGTTGTGCATGTTTATGGTTAATTTAGGCATACCCATTGTGTAAGGTTAAGTAACAAACCTATTTACACTGCACTGGAAATATAAGATTTCTCATGCACATTTGTGCAATTGTAAAATCATGTAATTGAAAGTGCAAATGATCTTGCGGAACACATTTCAGAACTTTAGAAAGCCGTGAGAACTTGCTGAGAACACTTGGAAACTTGATGGTAACAGAACGAGAACACATTGGGATCAACAAAAAACCAGAAACTCTCCACACCTGGTGAATATAAAATAACTAGGACTTTGATTTCATGCATGTGAGTGGGGTGAAAGAAGATGGCCTCATGACTTCATGCTTTCTTCAAGCACTTATCAGCTTTGTGGCAATGAGGTGCTTTAGGAGCCTAAATGGAAATCATTTTACTGGGAGCATCCCCTCCAATTTCGGGAATCTGACAAAGTTGATAGAGCTGTAAGTTTATCTTGCAAAGGCCATCCCAACTTCCAAACGAGTAGAGTATTAAGTAGTCTTCCTGGGCTAAGGAATATAACATGATCTAAATGTAACTATTACAATAATGTTAAGATTCATAGACATGTCATGGAGGATTATTTCTTAAATATTTTCAGATTTTAATCTTTATGAGATTTTGTCCAATTCTTGTAGCTAGGGACGTGGTGTTGTATTAATGTTTTAACATCAAATCATGTTTGTGCCCCTAAATCAGAGACTTGAGCGACAACCACCTGACTGGGCCAATCCCTCCAGACTTGGGAAATTTATCACGTTTAATGTTATTAAATCTGTATGGCAATCAGCTCAATGGAAAAATTCCGATTTCATCGGATAACTCCAGTTGGGGTATCAATAATTTGACAGAACTTGTGACGCTGTAAGTATTTTATTTTTCACCCTTCATTGAATTTATTCGCTGTTGAAGGCATCCAAATGTCAAACCTCTTTCCTAACTTATATGAATGTTATGAATCCTCATGAACTAAAGGATTTCATAATGATTTCAAAAACATTATTGTTACAACATTCATGAACTAATTTTTAAACAATTAATTTTTTAATCAATGTCCAAACAAATTTGTTCTATGAATGTTAAAAAATCTTTATTGAAATTTTGGACACTGAAATATGGATTAGCTATCCAATTAAATCTGCCAGATTGATTTCCAAGTGGGATAATCCCTGGACTGTGATTCCCGCAATCATGTGATTCACGCCACACCAACAATTTGAATCATGACCAAGAGGCATGCACAAAATTTGAAAATGCAATATGTTTAAATTGTGTAATTTGGTTGTTACCAAATGTAGTGGATCTTTGGTGCCTAGCAAAGATCTTTATAGCACTTTTGAGAAACCATTAATGATTTTCCTAATCAAAGAAGATTTCAACATCCCTCATTCTCATGTAAATGTTTCCCATGCTAAAAAATTTAAAGAATCAAATTGAATTGAATTTAGGTCTTTTCCAATTCAAGTGGATTTTCATATGTAGGAATATGTGCTGAAAAATATATTCCTTTGCATCAAACATCACCAAGACAAGATCTACGCATATAAACAAAATTCTTAGACCTATCTTGAAAGTTGAACTTAGTTGTCGTCATAAAAATTGGATACTTATTTAACACCAATGTGCCTAATTAAAATTAAAGAATTAAATTAGATGTTCATCAAACTTATGAAGGAGACTTGAATGTCTCAAATACCAATGATAGCTTCAAAGCTCTTTTTGTTATAAAGATAATCAAATGAAAATTCCATGTTAGAAACTTAAACATATATGAAAAGGCATGATTAGTTTCAACAATGTATTTGGAAAAGATGAAAGAGATTCCCTAATTACTACAAAACAAAGAGTGACTAAGAACTTTTCTTGAGTATTGTGATGTATTGGAAAGTTGTGACATGTGTATTTTGTTTAAAGATGTGATCTACAAATGCTTCGCGAGTGCTTCTAATCTTATTTATACTCCATGAATCTGTTAAATGATGTAGGCAATTACAAGAAAATCTCTTGAGCGGAGAATTACCTAACCTTCAAAGTGCACGCTTCCTTCGTACAGTGTGCGTGTCTCATGTTAATTAGGAGCAAAACCCATGTGCAAATTGTTGATTGTGGTTTATTTGTATAGTTTGTGCAATATTCTAGTGTGAATAAACCTTGACATGGATGCAAATTTGATAATGCAAAATATAAGTTGGAAAACGGTAACTATTTACACATTGAGGATGTGAACCATGGCAGCAAGTCTTAGCTTCGGTTTGGTTTTTGCAACTTGAGAAAAAAAGATATTAATATTTAAATTGATTTGGGCTTCCGTTATGGTTGGGACGATGTTCAGGAATTTAAGTACCAACAACATGAGTGGAAGTATCGATATTGATTTGATATCAACATCTCCAGAGTTTGAATTGGGTATTTTGGACTTATCATCCAATAATTTCAGTAATTACATCTCCAATTTCAGTAGGTTTTCCACAGCATTCCAACAATTGTGAGTTTTTCTTTCTCTGCCTATTAAATAATTTTCATATTTATTTTTTTAATAAAATTTAATCACATAGATTTAGTCACTTGCTTTTATGAAGTTGCGTGCAACAGAGATGAGATATATTATGACATGGTTAAATATATGAACTGGAGTTACATAATCAGTTTAGGGTTTAGCTGGACTTTTAATCAAAATTATAGGAATTATTTTTGCAACCAGGCTAAGTCTTTGCTTTGGGTGGAATAACTTGAGTTAAATTGTGCATACTAAGTTCACATTTCCTTATGATCCTTTTAATGCATTTTAGACTTTGGTTATTACCATCCCACAAAATGTTTTTTGATGGACCAATGGTCTTCCTGTTTATACAAATATGAAACCAACTAATTACACAATGATTTCATTTTGTTATCAAATAGACCTCAAGTACAGTCTTTGGAACAAAAGACCTACATAAACCAAGTTATGTCATTTCTGCATTATTTTACATGACTTTGGGTTTTTAATATTTTACTAATGTTTTAATTTTTAATTTTAAAGATATATTTGGAAATTATTGGGTATGTCATGAAGAGCATTGAACTTTATTATCTACAATGTTTGGAATTTTCTAGGACACAGATATTTTTTTTGTGAAAACATTTACACTTCTAACATAAATCAGTTTGAATTGGATTTGTAGAAGGCTTAACAACAATAGCATATCCGGATCTTTGGATTTACAAAGCATCAACCTTACATGCAATTATGAAGTGGACTTCACAGGGAACAATATAATAAATGTTTCATACCACCCCAACCTAGTTTCCAGTAATGTTTCTATCATGTATGCATCCTTATAACCTTCATTAACTCCCTTCATTAGCATTGAATTTAAGGATGCCATCTGGAACCATAAATCTTGTAGGATATCATTAATCACACATGATCATTTTTATGTCCTTGTCCATAAAACCAAATGGTACAAAAAAATTCACTAACTTGAAAGTTTTTTTTTAAATGCAACAATTAGTACATATTAGACATTATACTACACAATGGATAATAGGCATTGAAATAGAAAGTTTTGAACTTGACCACAAGTCCAATTTATAATGTGTTGTAGTTGAACATTTTACAGGCTTGAAAACAACCCTTGTTGCCAACTTTGGACAAAAACTAAAGTGTCTTCACCAAATGCAACAGATATACATTATTTTTGCAATGCCAACTACACACCACCAAAAAGTAAGAGTTTATACTCTTCTTTTTTCCATTTTATGAATGATAATAATTGGTGTTGTGTGAATATTGAAAAGAAATTCTTAAATACTGTTCCAAATTAACAACTTGTTATATGCATTCATCAAATATTCTTGATATAACCATGTCATGAACATCATGTTTCATTTGTGCATTCCTACAAAGAATCAGAGGTTTTCAACACTTGATATTTAAGTAGTGTTATTAGATTGCATTGTCTTTTGGTGAATGGTTTTAATGGTCCTTACATTTGTCCAACAGGAAACAAAGTACTTGTCATACTTTTATCGGTTGGGAGTGCCTTCCTTTCTTTAGTAGTAGTGGCCTTCTTTTGGTTGTATTGGAAGGCATGGAAGGACAAAAAAATGCTTCAGGAAAGTTTTCGTCAAATTGAACAAGGTAATCAAATAAAATCATAAACCTATGTGATTAGCTTTTGTACTTTGTGTTGGTTAATTTCACATGATTTTTAATTATGAAGTTTGACCATATATTAACCTCATGATGGCAACACTAGATCTTAAGATGATAAATTAGGCATTTGGACACTTATTTGTTAATCAACATCAAACCAATACCCAAGTGGTTGGAATTAACTATTTTCTTGCAGGTGGTTATGGTTTAATTCATCAATAGACAAAACTAAATGTTCATATTGCAACCAACTCAACTATATTCTTGTATTGTCACAACAAGCCAACAACCAAAATAATCAGGGTTTATAACCTATTAATAGGTGGTTACAATGGGGTGAAAAAAAAAATTCAAACTAGCCCATGGTACATGTAAACAACAAAACTATAAGCAATGCTTCATTGAACAAAATCAATTATTAAAACCTCATGGGTTCTAGTTGTAAATCCTTTGCAAAGTGTTACAAAACCACATTACATTGATTGTGATGGTTTTGAAATGACCACATCAAATAACAAAATTGTTGATATGATAATGGTTAGAAAGTGATCACCTTCAGAGGAACTAATCCATTATTGTAAAGAGTCATTCAACTAATGCCCATAGTTGAAAAACTAAACCTTCTTCTTTATAACCAATTGTGATTCAAGAGGGTTGTTATTTGGAAATTGGGATACATAGTGGTTGTACACTAGAGGGGAGGAGGGGCGAAGCTAATTTAAGGTGCATGGAGCATTACTCCCCCCACCATGCACCACAAATTAACAGCCTCGTTGGGAATATATTCATTTTTTCTTACTATCTTATTTTTATAGGAAGGCATCAAAGGACAAAAAAACTTATTATTTACTAGTTCATTCATTTTTTCACCTAAATTTACACCTTGGAATGATATACTAGATTCTAACATCATTCCTTGCCCAATAGGACTTTAACACATTTCAATACAATTTTTTATATTCCCTTCCAATTAAATAAAAATAAATTTAACATTTATATTTCTATTTTTTGTGCATCAGAATTTGCAAAAAAGGATGTGCAACCTAGAATGTATGCATACAAAGATTTACAAAAAGCCACAAATAATTTCCACAACAATATGAAATTAGGCCAAGGTGCTTTTGGAGTTGTGTACAAGGTATGTAGAAAACATTCTTATCATTAGATCACTTACACTAAATCACATCATCAATTTCTTCAATTGAACTATATCTCACATTGATGAGTCTTCAACTCAAATTTGAAATGGTTGAAAACTAATTGTTTTGGGTGGTTTGATGATTATAGGGTGTGTTAGATGGAAGTGAGATTGCTGTAAAGTTATTATTACCAGAAGTGCAACAAGGGATGGAAGAGTTTTTCAATGAAGTTGTGCTTGTCACAAGTATGAGACACAAGAATCTAGTGAAACTCAAAGGTTGTTGTTTCGGCGATCGTGAACAACGAATCCTTGTGTATGAGTTTGTTGAAAACAACAATTTGGTTGAAGTTATTTTTGGTAATATTATTTTATCCTACCATTGGTCCTTGGGAGAATGAATCCAATTAAATTAAAACAAATAGTACCACATTTTAAATTTTTCATAAGTAAATGAAAAAAAAGTTGATAAATAAGAATGATTAAAAATTTCTTCAAAAAATGAATAGTGTTTTTATAATGTGTTTATTAGTTGTGAGGGAAATCAAGATACCCTTTCAGCAAAGGTGGTACATGGGATATAATTAATGTTTTTCCTACACAATTAAAAAGTTATGGTGTAAGTAAAACAAAAATTACCACCATGAATCAAACAAATATTTCATGAGATCATCTCTCAAAGCATTATATCCTTTTGTTACATATTGATTTAGTTTGTTGTTTGGTTCCTTGTTGATTTTATCATCAAATTTTATTTTAATGAACATGATTTCAAATATTATAAACTTGTCAATTCAATTTTCAATATGTATTATGTGCATATTATTAACAAGACCTAAGGTGAGCTTAATGAATTTGAATTTGGCATTATTTTCAAAGTGCATGATAATTAATTTTGCTTCAAAACATTTTGTTGTAACATGTCTAAACCTTTGAGTTGATTGAATGGGACTAAAATTGTGCAAATATTTTAGATTACATTCTAACCTATAGGTCAACTATTGTGGTTGAAATATTTCATTTTTTATTATAATATGTTAAAGATATTATTTTGATTAAATAAGCAAGTTGTTTGATTATTTTGTTTCTAAAACAGAGGGTAAAGGAGATCACAACATGGATTGGCCAATTCGAAAAAACATTTGTATTGGTTTAGCTAGTGGCCTCAAGTATCTTCATCAAGATGTACAACCCCCAATAATACATCGAGACATCAAACCAGCCAATATTTTGCTTGACATAGATCTAAATGCCAAGATTGCAGATTTTGGTCTTGCAAGACTTTTCCCAAAGATTGGTAACCATGTCAGCACAATAAACATTGTTGGCACTATGTGAGTACCCTCTACATGTGTTTTATGTTGTAATGTTCATTGAAAACTAATTATGAAGTAGGAGTTGGTTTTTGAGAAATTCCTAAAGATTGTGAGTAAGAAGTTGAAGTAATGACATTTGCACATGATGGACAAAATCCTATATCAAAGTTTTTAAATCACAGTTTCACACCAAATAATTATCAATTTATTATTACATTTTTAGTAGATCTTATTATATAATGATTCAATAATTGTGTCATTGTGATTGGCTTGCAACATGGATTTATGAACAAAAGAACAAAATCAAATGATCATTTTTAATCTTGGTGTTTTGACCACATCCAAACCTAAGAATCTACAATAAATTAAATATTTTAATCTATAAGTTTTAAAGTTAGTGTTTTGAATTGTAAATATATGTATGGTTATTAAAGTTTTGATTCTTTCAATCATATATTGCAGGGGTTACTTAGCTCCAGAGTATATTTCTCTTGGCCAACTAAGTGAAAAAATCGATGTGTATAGCTTCGGGGTTGTGTTGTTAGAGATTGTGAGCGGTAGGAGGAGCATTGACCACAAGTTTGATGGGGATCAAATTTTCCTTCTAAATTGGGTAAGAATTGGTCGTTTCATCATTGTTTTAAAACATTTAGTCAATATGACATACTTATGTATTATTGCCCTTTAAAACCCAATCCCCCTGCATCATTTGCATGAAAAGACCTAGTAGTTCAATAAAATAAATGATATAAAATAAATTGTGTTAATGTTATGTTTCGAGTCTTGTGCCCACTTTTCACATTTTTACCTCCCCAACTATATCAAGTGTTATATCACATAGTTTAATTTAAAAATTACAATACAAGGACATGATAATGTTTGTTGGTTTGCATGGCATAGGCATGGAGATTACACGAGGAGGAAAAGCTTTTGGATCTAATGGATGAAAAACTAAATGATTCCCATATTCGTGAGGAAATATTGCATACCATAAAGGTAGGGCTCTTGTGTGTGCAAGTCACACCTTCAAGGCGACCATCCATGGACAAAGTAGTGGCAATGCTAAAGGGGAACATGGAGATTGAAGTTGTTATCAAAGAATCCCAATATCAAAGTGCTAATCATGATTCCTTTTTAAGAAATGAGGAAAGTTCAAATGTCCATTTGAGTATTATTAATGAAAAATCAAACTTGGATGAAGAACCCTTCCTGGGTTTGGGTGATATGGAAACCAAACCTAGTCATATATCAAGTTATTCATATGGAAACACCTCTAATGCCTCACAAGTTAATAGTGTGGGGGATTTCATTGAGCTTAGTGATGCTAAACCTAGATAATGTCAAATGATAATTCAAAGGGAATCATGTTGACATATATATCATAGATTTCTACTTTTGTGCAAGAGATTGTGGGGTTCGATTAATTTTCTTTATATAATGCATGTTTCTACATATAAATATTTTAATGTTTTTGAAACACATAACAATTTATTAAAATGATTGTTTGTCATATAATGGTTGTGACAAGTCCATTGAAGAACCATTAGCTTGTTCCATTGGTCAAAATATGGTTGGGGTACCAAAAACAATTGTTTCTTTTTGTATCCAATAAACCCCTTCATTTAAAACACGTTGTAACTAAATGGCACATTCATATTGGAAGTTTGATTTTGTTCATGGATCAATACATTACTAAGGTACTATTTTATACATAGCATATCAAATTTGAACATGTTTCAAGATTCCTATTAAGTCTTGAAAAAAATCTAGGATTTTGTTTCAAAAGAAAAAAAGTTCAAGGACTCATAAGGAATATTTAAACAATTTTTTTTGGCCTAAGATTCTTACCACAAACTCCTTAGGTATTAATGTATATAAAATGTATGAATGTGAAAAAAACTAAGTGTTATTGCAATGTCAAAAGTTTCCAAAAATGAAAATTATGGGAATTTGGGTCATATAGAACATAGCTAAGGGCCTTAATAAGTACAGTTTGCAAACTAATACAATTATTCATCTTCATCTTTAAAAACTCTTTTGTTCACACTTCAAAAACTAACATCAAATTTTCTCACATTTCTCACACCCCACGGGCATGAAACAGTGGCATGAAATTATGAATTGAAATGACAAATTTTCATTTATCTAAGTTTACTGGGGTGAGAAGTCCTAATTAGGCCTCAATATTAGAAGGAAAAATTCTTGGAACTCAACAAAGAGTTTTTTCCCTTGTTCACATCATGTTTTCTATGTGGTCCCATAAGGTTCCCAAATCAGGGTTCCTCAAAACGTTCCCAATAGCACCTCACTTTTATCCCATATGGTTCGCCCTAAGTTCGACTCTCATGTATATAAACTGAAAAGGTAGGCCATTTGGAGCACATTTGTTTCCATTTTGTAACTAGTGGTCTAAAGAGGTGCTTCTCTCAGGCAGTGCCCAATATTCCCAAAAAAAATGGTGATGGGCCAATCAATCAAGATGGCCCTTTGAGCTATTTGAAAAAAAAAGTGTGAGTGCACCCATGAACTAATTAATATGAATCACCTTAGTTGCTCCCACAAAATTGTGAGGTGCTCTTGATCCAATTACCTTACCCTAAGGTCAGTTCCATCATTAAATGATCCTCAAAATAGCGAAATGAAATTTTGTGAAAACATGAAGTTGACATGTTGAAAATCACTGTAATTATCACAGACTACACTCTGAATAATTTCATTACTCATAACACAATAATAGAGGAGATGATGAAAATACTAATAATCTCAAACTTAAAAAACGAATTCATTTTTTGAAAATCAATAATTACTCGTTTTGTCAATGTGGAAACTAACCCTAGGCCACGGTACTAGGAAGATCACAAAGTCACCCGGCCCCGGGTTCCCTGGCACATGGGGAACCAGGAACACGGAACCAAGAACAGTCAACATTGGTTGTGACCTCTGTGACCTAATTGTCAACTTAACAATATTTTAACACAGCCCACTTTTCCTGGCCAGAGTGAACCCGCACCCAGCAGCGTACCGTGACCATATGTAACCTCTCCTATTAATTAGATGAGGTGCCTCCCAAGTTATGTACGTTTTTTCTTTGCAACGAGCCAATTTGATTGGCCCATCACTCGGAAAAAATTGAAACTATGGAGGTTCCCCAAAATAGAAGATTCTATTTTGAAATATAGAGTTCCTCCCCCTTGGCCCACCTGTACAGGTGAAAGGAGGACAACATTTACCAAAGCATATGGGATAGGAGTGAGGTGTTATGGAGAACATGTTGAGGAACCTATTGGGAACTTGGGGAACGTAGTCGGAAGCTGATGGAAACTTAAAGGGAACACATTGGGAACACATTGGGAACCCGGGAAAAATGAAAAAAAATCCTCCCTAGCCAACCCCTAGCTAACCATGGCGATTAGTTCAGATGCCTTTTTAAAAGTAGATAGGTAGAAAAAAAAAGTCAGTACCTACTACGTATGTACAAACTATGTACTTAATCACTAAAAGTCAGGGCGGACCAATTTTCTCCACCTACCGTTAATTTAGTGTGTTTTTGTGAGGAGGAGGGTTTGTGCGATTTCCAGAGGTTCTGGATGCTGGTGAGGCCACGTCGCTCGTCCCTTTCTGAGATCTCAAGTGAGATCTTGGAACTTGAAAATTCGGTGTCTTCTACCTTTCTCGTATGGGTTCTGCCTGCCTGCTCCTTGAAATCCGCTGGCAGAAAGGGAGGCAGGCAGGCAGGCAGATAAAATGTGCACATAGTCTGCCCACCTTTTTAGCTGCTCCATCTGATTTTGTCTTCCTGCTCTCTACGCAATTAGTTAAAAACAAATTCCATACATGGGAAGCACCTATCCTAGTAGCTTGTCCCTGAACAACAACATCTTATATATAAATTCACGTAGTGCGTGCGTCCGTCCGTCAGTGACACGACGGTTCCGCGTTTTAATCCGCCGGCGGAACCGGCCCGGACAGTCGGATTCGGAAAACGGGATTCGGCCCGGACAGTCGGATTCCGTGTGTACGTCTGTCTGCGACCACTGGACGCAGAGAAAAGTGACGGGAAAAAGATAAGACGACCGTAGGATGGAGAGCTTTCGAGGTCCTGAAACCCAGGTCCTGAGAGCCAAATAC
>Ga0209208_10007055_pt1 | contig 15370 bp, 15 predicted proteins | sample S1TSphfallax_3_FD_187694 | JGI IMG/M metagenome (GOLD analysis project Ga0209208, IMG submission 187694) | Host-associated microbial communities from peat moss isolated from Minnesota, USA - S1T2_Fd - Sphagnum fallax MG (SPAdes) (version 2) | ecosystem: Host-associated > Plants > Peat moss >...
TGCTCTTCTTCACTTTTGTTGCTAAAAACTATCAGGATCCATGTCAACTGAATTATGTACTTAAGCACAGAAGGCTAGGAATTACATTGGAATGGATTGTTTCTCCAGATGCTAATAATGTTACAAAGGTGCGTGAAGCCCACATCTGAAAGGAAGCAATTCCCTTGTTTAATTTGTTCGATTGAAAACCAATTCAATTTGCTCACTCTCTCTCTCTCTCTTTAAAAGGTCATGGAACAAAACCAGCTCCCCTTGGATCTACAAGACCATAAAAGTAAGCTCTCTAAACATTCAAGATGGTAATTTTGGAGGGATTCAGCATAAACCAGAACTAATTCCTGTTTACATTATTTGCATCCCGGAAAGGGAGGAGGGGCGCCAGCCTAAGAAATTGTGCAATACCAAGGCGACGCACGCGAGCCCAGGCAGCAAGCTACCAAACGGACTCACCCTGTAAAGAAATTAGATTAATATCATGAGGATCGATGAGCCTCGTATCAGATATTAAACTGATAAGAACAGATACTACACTTGATCTTAGCCAAAAGGCCGAGAAAGGTATGAAGCTGATGCGGTCGGATTGAGGAATATATACTTCGCTCTTATGCAGGTTTCGACAACCAATATGGGATGTAGAAAGACATGGGCTGTCTGGGTGCAGAGCTAGTTTCCAAGGTTTTGGTAGTGCAAGGAAAACTCTAGTGATCGGCCAACTGGAGCTTGCTCAAATTCTTACATGATGCCAAACTCACAATACCAAGGGTATGTATACATGTGTTCCTTCATCTCTTCCATGAGGAAAATGAGGGTGTGTAGTAGTAGTAGTACTGTGTACACAGCACATTAACCTCACCTTCTCCAACGCTACAAAATATCTACATTTCCTTGTCATGCACTACAGCTTTTGCAAAAGGATTCTCTCAACTTCTTCTGAGCTTTATTAGCCAAATCTCTTCACTGATCGCTCGCCCACATCCTGCTGGATCCTCTAGCTTCCCATTGCCTCTGGAAATGTGGCACAAACTCGGACCTGATGGTCTGATCATACTTCGTGAGTGACACTCATGAGGTTATACTGCAATCTCACTCATTCTTGTCATGTTCGTTTTAGTTTTGACTGGTGACGTCTGTTATACTAATTTTTGTCATCAAGTCTTGAAACCTTGGAGGTCACCATGACGACTTTTGTTGATGTAGAGGTTTGGGAATATATATGCAGTCTGGGATTGAGAGGCCAGAAGTGATGTGAATTGAGCATAGATGAACATGACGAATAGACTTTTGATCATGGTCCCAGTATTGGGAAACTGCAGACATTACACCATGCACAAGCCCATATTGGAATCGTGTATATGACACTGACAAGTGTCCATTCCTGCTTTTGAGACGCTGGCACAGCTCTTGGTCCATGAAATATGGCAATACATTCTGTCTTTCTAAATTCCTATAACTGAACTCTCATCTGTTTGTTGTCCAGTCCGAACGTCATGCTTATAGCCGCTGGTTTTACCTCTAGGATGTAATAATGCACAACAGAAACATGTGCCATGAGACCACATCAGAAATGGAAACTATTCAACTCATAGATGGTCCGCCTCATAAAAAACCTTTCAATACTAGGCTGCACAAATATTCCCAGACTGCTAGTACTGGAATTACTTTGGCAAACATCCTTCTACTGACCTCAATGCTTTCAAGACTTGATCAAACAAACTAGTTTGACAGTGATCACCAGTCCAATTACAGCAACACAATTGCTCTCACCACAGCAAAGTGAATGGAGAGAAACCCAAAACCAATCCAATACAGACATCTAAGCTTATCAAAGCATAATAATCTAAAGGAGTATCCATAAATATTTGCTCATTAGCACTCTCATAACCATCACTTAACAAGCAAAAAAGAGTGGAAAGGCTACAGAGAAAATAACTCTGGTGCCTTGACAGAATGTTCAAAAGTCAAGATGCACACAAGTTCAGGTAAAATACAGCTCCTCAATAGGATTCAGTGGACAGGAAACAATGATGCTCTCACCAGTAACTTATTACTGAAGTAGATCAATTTATGGAGTGAAGTGCTGTGTCATACTTTCGCCTATAAGAGAAATCCATGTCTTTGGATTAGATCAAAAAGCCCAAGCTTTCATGACCTTCAACTTCTTTGGTAGTGCATCTTCACCTCCAGAGAACGGGCAAGAAACAACTCACCATGGCTACTCCTGTCAAAAGCTAGTCACACTGATAACATCACACATTCATGCAAAATCTACCAAAGATGTCAGGTCAAAAATTTGTCTCTTTTCTAGGGAGAAATAGCCAACAACAAATCTGTATCCCTATAGACGAGTAAATTGTCGTTTATCCCCTTGTGCTCGCTTCCCATATGGATTGCTTGCACTGAATCTGTGCCCAGACCCTTGCCCCTCTGGCCGGCTGCCATTGCCTGCAGAGCCCACCTTTCTCCTGAACTTGGCAGCATTGCTATCTAGGTTCAAATTCACTTTCGGAGGACAGCTGAATCCAAATGAGGCTGCCACAGCCTGCACTCCACCCAACCCAACATCTATATCAAATTTGAAAGACAATCACTTTCTGACACTGACTTCGAGAAACTACACTGTCTCTTTACATCATGAAAGCAATCCATTTTTTGCAAATTCACACACAATTAACACTTCAAAATGACTAGTGCAAAATGTTAGAATTAACTACATATTTTTCAAACTTTTACATGCACCCAACAACCAAAATGATGACCTGGAGATCTAGGCGATGGACATTGAAGATGTCCTTCATGGCATGAGAATTGTAGGCCAGCAAATATGACCGATACGCATCACGAGCAGACTGATGCAAATAGTAGTTTTTCTCCACGAGCTTTTCCTACAAAGCCATAACATGTAGTAAGCACCTTAACATCCCATGCAGATTTAGACCAAGGTGATTCATCCTATTTATCTTTAACCATTAAGGATAGCTATTTACTAGGATTCTCTGTAATTTGATTGTCTTACATAAATGCCTATCAAAGGACACTACCAATACAAATAGATAGTAAAGTAATCATGGAAGAATTGTTCATTGATACAAGCCTTCTCCTGTTATAGCACTTGCAATTAGTTAAAAGCCCAGTGTAAATTTATTTTTATATTAGCGCAATAGGATCAAGGAAATGGCACAAACTAGTTGTGATTGGACATTTGCAATCTTGTTTGATGGGAACTCATATTCGTTGAGAGGAACTTTGGCACCCTGCACACATCAAAATACACCCTTTGTGTCATTATGTACTGAAGCTAGTCCAAACCGGAGTTCTAAATCTACTCAGGAAAGGAACCCCCCACTGTCAACAGATTCATTGCAATTTCAAGAACTCTGCCCTTCTCAAGCACTGAATCCAACTATGATGTGTGATAACATGCAGCATCTACAAGGTCAGATTGTGATGAAGGTTCATAGGAGAAGCTAGATACTGCTATAGGATGAGGCATACCTTCAAGTAGCGAAGGAAGCCAAGCTCTTCAGGAATAAGGAAAAGAAGAGCCCTTCCTTGAGCTCCTTCTCCTCTTGCAGTACGACCCACTCTATGAATGTATTCCTGCAGTAATGCAACATAGAAGGTTCTAGCAAGATGACAGACTAGATGAAACTTCCATAAACAAAACCAAAACAAGAAAGCACAAAAGAAACAAAGTTGAGGCTTGAGATTTTACCCTTGGATCATCAGGTGGGTCATACTGAATTATCCAATCCTGCAGGCAACATGAGCAAGAATGCATATAGTAGAAAAGTCTGAATGGCAGTACCTCACACAATACTGGACAAAACTCCATTCAACCCAACACCACACTCCTGGGCTCACCTCATTAATTGAGTTCTGTAATTTGCAGTTCCAAAAACACTATCCTACAGCAATGGTAGATACAGAATAGATAATGAAGTGTACAAAAACAAATATAACCTTCACAGAACAGAAAAAGTGTATGAAGCCCACCACAGCAGGAATGTCCAGACCACGTGCTGCTACATCTGTGCAGAGAAGGATGCCTTTTTCAGCATTGCAGAACTCAAAATAGGTTGAGGTTCGTTTTTGCTGCTTTTGTTTCCCATGGATGTCTAGGCAAGGGATGTCAATATAGTTCAGCAATTCACCATGGAATTTAACAGAATTACATGATGAAAAGAACACCATGATCTGTGCACAGTCCACCACAAAAGTTGTGTTGTGTTATTAGCACATCTCAGACCACAGTACCCAAACACAAAGGAGCAAACCAAGCCAAGTCAACACAACTGATTCAAGCACAAAGTAAACCCTGCAACTATTTACACCACTTGCATATCAAGAGCTCAAAATAGTTTGTGGTGCATCCTACATGATGTTTTCACTCCTGGGTTGTGTCTGTACAAGCATGAGGCTATACCTTCTTCTTGAGATTTTTTTTCAAGAACGTGAAGAGGAGAAGAAACCGCTGCTCACTTGAGACTACACAGTAACCTTGTTCCAGACCCTCCACAGTTGCCTGCCTCCCCACTCACAATGACCTCCCCAGTCACTTCAAGAAAGCAAACACAAATGTTGTGGGGGCATCTGCTATCAAGCAGTGCACAACAGGTGAAAGTCCAAGTTCTTACAAAAGGTGGACATAGAACTTGACTGCAGAGGAACTTTCATGGTTAGGACGTAAGCTACAGCAAAGGCAATAGGAGACCCTAGCTTTTTCAAGAATCCTGTTCTCCTGGGGCTTGTAGCTCAGCAGCCCACCTCAAGGGAGCTCTACTGGAGTCTGAGGGGCAGTGACTACCAACAGTAACACATGATGGTCACTATCATTACATCCCCAGAGATTCTCAATTCCTAATAGTGGGTACCATTGAATGTAAGCTACCAGCCTTTGAAATGAGTTTCTGTCCCAAGTTCAGAAGCAACAGGAAGAGACAACCACGATGCTGGGTAGCATACCGAACATAAGCAGACACAACCACAGACAAACACTAAGAACAGATGAGAAAAACCCAACACATGGAAAAGAAGGCAAGAAGCTGAAACTAAAACCAATGAAAGAGAAATTAGTGGAGGGTCTTGATTCCAGTGGACTGCATGTAGGAATCTAACATTCATAAAGTCTATTAGAAGCACTGAGAGATAACCAACAAAACAGATTAAAATTTTTCACATAAATCAAAAAAATGCTAATGCTTCCAACTAAGCTGAACTTGAGCGGGTTGCATGTTCTGGGAGTGTGACAAGTACCTTGGTTCGACCATCATCAACACCAATGTACAAGGGTGCCTTCTTAAATGACACACGTGCCAGATCCTCCACCTGCACTTCTCAATAGAGCAAAAATATTGGGACAGTTTGACTTTGATGAAATGCCAATAAACACCAATTTCTGAGTTCACTGCTCTCTATTTTCATTTGGTACAACAGATCACAGACATGACAAACACACCTTTGTGGTCTGTGTGGCTGAGAAGAGAACAGTCTGACGTTCCTGCAAAAGCACCACAAATGTATTAAATCCATTTTCATATGTTCTCAGACATGCTTTTCAATTACAGAGAACTAGCATTGACTAGAGTTGCAAAAAATGACCATGTTCAACAGCACCTTCCAGATTTAGGGAAGTGTGTCTCTATCCAAAAGCAGCAGATGAAGAACCTTAGGTAAGAGCCTGATAATTTGCTTCATCTCCTCCTCAAATCCTATCTCCAAGATACGATCAGCTTCATCAATGACCAGGCACTGCACAAAACCTCAGGAAAAATATATATACTAGGATGTGAATATCTCTTCCAAGAGAAAAATGCAGTGCAGAACCTTTTTTCTCTCCTCAGTTTTTTTCCTGGCTGAGCCAACAATGATCACTAGTGATCACCGATTGCATAGAGTGTTATGCACCACCTGCCTTAAGTCTACACAGAGCTGTATAAAGCACACACAACAATCAAAGAAATTTGCCTTGGAAAGATGATGTGAAGCTTTGAGGAGGACTTGAAGATGACCAACCTTCAGATTCTTGAAAAGAAAACCCTTTGTGTTTTGAAGGTGATCCAAGAGGCGCCCCGGAGTAGCTACTAGAAAATTCACTCCTTTGGCCAGTTTCTCAGCCTCTGTTCGTCTGTTGGCTCCCCCCATAACAATGCCATGTGTTTGCTTATGGTACTTCAGAATATCTCTCGCAACACCATATATCTGCAACCTCGTTATCTTACAACATGTTAAATGGAGATCTGTGGAATGAACAAGAGATTCAATGAAAGCATCAAAACCCACCATATGTCTCAAAAGCAGCAGCAGCAGATGGAAATAACTGGAAGATGACATATCATGAGTTTCAAGCAAGGAAGGAAGAAGCTCACCTGCATGGCAAGCTCTCGAGTGGGTGAAATGATAAGGACGCCAGTACCATTGCGAGGCATGAAATGTGCATGGAAAAGCAGCTCTGCCGCTGGTACCACAAAAGCTAGGGTTTTACCAGACCCTGTTCTTGCGGCTCCCAACACATCACGTCCTGTCAACAGCTGAGGAATTGACCTTGCCTGGATCTGCAAAAACAAAAACAACTCCCATCATGCGCTCTGCAAATCAGGCCTAAGGAGGGGTGGGTGTCAATACAATCCCTCCCTCCCTAGCTAGGGTTTCTTTCTTTCACCTGACCGCTCTTTGCAAAAGTGAAACCCTAATCAGCAGCTCTAACTGCCAAAAATTCTTCTTCCATTACCTCAGTCATGTGAGTGAATCCAGTGTCGCGGATTGCATTCATCGTGGGCTCAGAAACAGGCAAAGTCTCGAAAGCCGTGTTGCTCATGATCCCTCCCACTTGTGCAGTGCCACCATCTAGCATCTCCATCTCAAACTTCATCTTCTTCCTCTTCTTGTTCTTCTTCTCTTCTCCAGCAGCAGCAGGAGACTCCTCTTCTCCTTGTTCTTCCTCCACCTCAGAGACCGGCACAGCCTCCACAACATCCGTATTGTTCGTCACATCACTGACTTGGCCCGCGTCTCCATCCGAGATCTCAGCCTCGACCTTCATCTTCTTCCGCTTCTTGCCACCAGCAGCAACCATCTTCTTCTGCGACATTGTCGACTTCATCCCTCCTTCCTTCCTTCCTTCCTGTGTGCTTGCTTGCAACTAACCCAAATTGCTGAACAAAGGATCAGAAAACGAGCACATTCTCTGCCAATTCACTGTGCACTTCAAAACAGCATTGCAAGCATCCTCTATTCTCGCACAAATCTCCCAACAATCTCGCAGAGCTCTGAAGGAAACCCGACGCGAGCCACGAAGCTCGTGAAGCCGAAGAGCTTCGGACAGGGCGATCCTCCCTGCCTTCAGCGGTAGGATTAGGGTTTTGGGTTCAGGGTTTTTAGGGTTTCATGTTTAGGGTTTCTAGGTCAGGATTTCGGGCAAGGGTTTAGGGTTTTGTAAATTCATATTTTGTGGGGCAATAAATATAAATAAAATACAAAAATTCTAAATAAAAATATCCAATTGCTACCAAGTCCTAAATAATTTTTTTTTAAACTATTATATAGTTTTACATAAAATGTAGGGTGTATATATAAATAGTCATATTATTTCATGAGGTTTAAAAAAGTAATGAAATCTGAGAATTTTTAATAAAATGTGCAATTTCTGCCACTTCCTGAATTGAGAATGAAAAACAAAATTTTAATAATAATAATAATAATAATAATGTAGTGTATTCTTAAATGTGGTCTTAAAAGTGTAGTTTTACATTGAAAATGAAGTTTTTAAAATGGTGTTTCAATGTGGCATCCAAACCTTTGTGCAAGTGACCAATGGAGAAAAATAAATAAAAAATTAGAATTTTAGTATTTATGTACATTTATTTATTTAAGCATTCTACTAGTTTTCTTAAATTAAAATTTGTCATCAAACCCTATTAGGTTTAAAACCATACTTTGTTGTCAAACTTATTAATAGCATCAATCTTTTATTGTTGAAAAAAAATTACTGAATCTTAGTCTTTTTTTTCACCAAAACCTAGAATGAATATTTTTTAAATATATATTGTATCTTAACATAAGCAAAGATCAAGGGTAATTATTTTATTATATATTGAAGCACATAGCCTTTTTCAATGTGTCATCAATTTGTGTGGGTTTAATGTTATCAATCATCAATCATCAATTATTTTTATTTGGACATAGTATCGAGCCAAAAGTTACACAAAATTACCATTTTTATTATCAAACTTGATTTTGAAAAATATAATAGTTATATGACACTTGAGTGCTAAACTAGATAACATAATATGACAATGGTGTTTCATTTGGGTAAAAATGCTCTTCAACACCAATAAAAATGGATTAAAAATATATATATATTTAGAAAATATTTAAGAAAAATATAATAGATTTTTTTTGGAACAATGTCCAATAAATATGATATGCAAGTGTGATGTTGGGCAATATGTAGTGTGTTTTAATGACCAATTCAATAAATTTACATAAACACTTAATTGTCTAATTCATACGCAAATTGACCCAAGTACTTTGCTTTATTCAATTCCTTTTACTATATGACTTTATATATTGTATTTTGACATTTACACATGTCTCTCTAACACCATAAGCCTTAACACTAGGTGTGATTGTAGCTTAACAATCCTTTAATATTATGTGCCATCCAAGATTTCGTCTTTGATGTCAATTTAACATTCTTGATCTAAAGTTGGTCTCCTAACATCAACTTAACATCAACTTAACATTTGGTGTTATTGTAGCATAACATGGAAACTTCAATAAAGGTTTGTTGGAGGGATAGGTATTAGGGAGGCTTGGAAAATGAAAGGTCTAACATTGTTTCCCATGCCTTACATCCTTTACCCCCTTAAGGAATTAGCACAATGGTTATTGAATTATGTTAATTAAAAAAATTATGTTTGAAAACCCAAATGTGTCTTGTTTTTCAAGTATACCAAATCAACAAGGTTTGAATGTTTTTTTTTTACTATGTAGTGTAGTATAAGAAAACAATTATTTAAAACTCACATTGCAGTTACACGAAAGGAATACGAGAACTTGTATATAGGGCAATTATACCAATAACATGCAACTTTCAAATTTGTTCATATATTGTTTTGTTTGTTCAATATGAAGTTTGGTATCTATTACAAGGTATTAGATCAACACCCAAAGAGGACGTTAGTAAAAAAAAATTGGAAAATATGTGAGTAAAAATATAGGGTGAAATATATTAGTTTTTGGGTGAAATTTATGGGTTAAATAATTAAAAATTAGGGTACATTTTATTCAAATAATTAATTTAATTATAATATAGGATATGTAAGAATTTGTAATGGATTATAATCAATATAGGGTAGCTTATATATATATAGGGTGACAAAAAATAGGTTGGACAATTACCTAATACCTTCTTAAAAATGGTCATTTGACACATGTAAATCCCAAACTTTACACTAAGTGTCTTCCCCGGATCAACACCCAACATTGTTAAAACTCACATGCAATTTAACACACGATGACTTTGCTTTGAATCAAAAAAAAATTCTAATGAAATTTCATTAAAACCAAAATCAAAAATCAATACTTGATAATGAAATGATTTTTTAAGATTCCAATATTAGAAGTGAGAGAAACAATCAAAATCTTTAAATTTGTATATTTAATTTTCATTAAATAGCCAAAAATGCAAAAAAATGATTAAGTTTGAAATTCATATATGGTTTATAACTAAATTTGCTCAAATCTTCACAAATTTAATCACCATATTTGCTACATTCTCTTATTGATGATCACCATTTTGTTTGCATCACAAATTTTTTAAGAAATGCATTCCCCTAAACAACATGATAAATTCAAACAAATCATGAATGATGATGGGAACCATGTGACATAAATAAATTATCAAAATAAAAACATGAAATGTTTGTGATAGAAAATTGTTGTTTTTTAAAAATATCATGGTTTGGACAATCCATTTCACCACATGTGATCAACTGTAATACAAAGCCTTAGGATCAAAGCTTTATGTGATGCAACAACAAAGCCCATATGCAAAAGAAGATCAAGGGGTCCCTAACATAATAATAAAAGGTGGGGAAGTGGGGGAGGGGATGGGAAGCATGGAAGTAAGGTTAGGGATGGGAGGCAAGGTCTTTCAAAACAAGTGGGAAAATGAGAATCCTAGGTGAGAAATGATATTATTTTAGGCAAGTTGAAGCGAGTTGAACCAAATTTAATTAAGTTTAGCCAAAATTAACCTAGATTATCCAAAATTGATGAAAGTGCTTAAGTTAGCCAAATTAAATTAAATTTAATGAAAATAAGTCAAAATTAATTAAAGTGCCCTACTTTATCCAAGTTTAATCAAGTTAAACCAAAATGATTGAAAGTGGCCAATTTTAGTCAATTTTAGCCAAAATGATTGAAAATACTCAAGTTTAACTAAATTTAACCAAAATTATTAAAAGAGCCAAAGTTTGGCCAAATTTTTCCAAATTTAGCCAAGTTTAGCCAAAATGATTGAAAGTACTTAAGTTTAACACAAGTTGAGCAAAAATGATTGAAAATATACAAGTTTAACCAAGTTTAGCTGTAATGATTGAAAGTGCCCAACTTTGAATAAGTTTAGCCAAAATGATTGAAATTGCACAAACACAACTTCCAACCCCAAAGTGCTCCAATTTATGTGTAATTGGAATGACTAGTATTGTTTTTTTATTGTTCAATTCATTTTGAAAATTGTCTAGATTCCAATCACACTTCTCCTTTGCGTGTCCAAGTTTATTACAATGTATTCAAATCACTTCATTTATCTTTGCTTCAATGGGTTTTTCCAATTTATAACTAGTTGTAAGTTTTTGTAAATTAAGGAAGGATTCATGTAATTTTTATTTGACACAATTGGGTGTAATAATCAATGTATTTACATTTTTGAGAATTGGTGGTGTCATCAAACTTAAAGATGGTAGTTTTGAACAATTCCATTGTTCCTTTTGCTCTTGTATGTTTCTTGTTACATAGTTATGTTACATACTGCGCATGTGTCGTTTACATTGACAATTGTTGTGCATGTTGCGATGTTTATAACATCTACACCATTTGTTGCATCCTCTTTTGGTTTAATTGTAGATAATTTAAAAGAATCTTCCATGACTTCTTATATATTCATGCACCTCGAATTTACAATGGAATGCTCCCAACAATTTTGCAAGACTACTTGTTGTGTAACAATGACCCTTAAAACTTATAATGTATTGTCGTGTTTGTTTTGATTAAATCAAAATGCATGATTTCCAAAGCAAGACGAAAGGAGGAAAAGACATCTTTGTAACTTAATAGTGACTTCCTAGGTTGATTTTGGCCATTTTATGTAACAATGGTTTTTTTGAATAAAATTTTACATTTCAGGAAGATGCAATGTTAACAACATTTTCACTTAACATTGAATCAACATGCCTTACCAACAAGGACACCACATCAAATTTTTGTTACCTAACATTAAATATGTGAATCCAAAATATATTTTTTTTTCACAACATTGATTTACCATTTAGTTATTTCAATTGTGAATGGTGTGTAAGCCATGCATACTTTTAACCAACTTACTTCTAGATGTGAAAACTTATTCCAATGTTTTGAGTGTAATTAGAAGGCACAAAAGACATGTTTTTTCCTATGTTGTTTCCAAGTGGTCTTTCTAAAAAACATAATGCCCACTATGACTAACATTTCATGTCTCAAAATGCCCCTCATTTTATTTTTCTTTTTTCCCATGCAAAACACCATAAGCCCTTATTGGACATTAAAACCTATAACCTTATGTTTTAACCTACACATACACATAATGCTTGTCATTAAAACACCTTTAATTTTGTTCTTTGTTTTGCTTTGAACCAATTGATTTGAAAACTTAAAAGAAGCATTAGAATGTTGTTGTAGCAACAGTTGCAGTCAAAACTGATGACTAATGTTGCTCACAATTTGAATTTAAAAAGCCAAAATTTTAAATATTGGGAAATGTGAAGAAGAAAAAGAGATATGTGTTATTTCAAATGTTCAAGATGTGAGTTGAAAGTTTTAAAGAAGGAGGTTTAAAGAATCAAAAGAATAACTTATGGAAGAACTTAAGCATTTCTAAAGGTCAAAGCGCATTTACAGCCCACAAAAAGCCACCACCACACATCAACACCCCACAACTTCAAACTATGGAAGGAGAAGTAGGAGCAATCCCATTAGGAGGGATAAGTAGTAAAACATATGTGCATTTGTAGAGGAATGTGGAAGTGAAGATGACTTTGGTAAAACACAAAGGTTTATAGTCGTTAATGTTTATTTTTGGGTGGTTTCGACTACCTTTTTTAGTGGTCTAAGCTGCCATTATGGGTCAAATTGTCTTTCTATTATAGGTTTTTCTTTTCTTTTTTCCAAATGGCCTATGTTTCCTCTCCCTTGTTTGCTTAAAGTTTTCCCTCTTTTGATAGGGTTTTGCCCCTTCTTAACATTGGGTTCTCTTCTCATGTTCCTCATGAGGTTCTTTTTTCAACTTTAGGCCCCCTTCTTTTTTTCAATCTTGGTTTGGTCCTTCATGTTCATTGCACAATTAGTTCCTCCTCTTTGCTTGTGAATTGGGGTGGGGCCCATTGTGATGTCCCTTATTCCAAATGTGTGTTCTTATTTTCACAGTGAAGCATGGGTGTCACTAAAGGCATTATTAGGTTTTTCTTACTTTTCCTATAAGCAATATCCCTAGCCCTTTGATTTCCAACCTGGTCTCCTCCTTGCCTCCAACTACGTTGGTTTGAGTTTTGGCTTTGGATCCCTTCAACACCGTTCATTTAGGTCTTCTTTAGCCCTATTTGTATTATTGCATGCATTTTGTTTTGTAATGAGAGGTGTAATTAGTTTTTCATTTCCCCTTCAATTTTTCATTCAAATTTTTTTGAAATAATTGCCTAGCATTTATTCTTAATGTTTCCATAATGGTGTCTCGTCCTTCCCTTTAAGGGGGGGATAAGCTAAACATTGGGAAATTAGTTAGCATCTTTGGCGATTCCTTTCAAGTGATTGGGAAGAGCTAATAAACAAAACATATTTTCAAGGCTCAAGCGCTTTCAACAGGGTTATTGGTGGATCAAACTCTTTTAATGGCCATGCCTTTTTTAGATTCAATATTTGCCCCCCCCCCATTCATTAGTTCATCAAAGCTTAACCCTTGGGCATGTAGGGGAGTTTGTGCGCATTGCCAAGGCTTGATCCCCCCTTGCCCCAACTCTTTTGAAATTGTTAACACATTGTGAACTTTATATCTTTCAGGTTTAAACTCCCTTTGCTTGGAATTTTTGATGGATTTGCAATTAGATGCAAGCCTTGAGCTTTCATTTTTTTTAATCTTAGGTCAACATTCATGCACTTGTCCCATTTATCAACAAGGGGTCCTTTAGGCGTGGTTTACGAACATCTTTGCAATTTTTTCAACATAAAGGATTTTACGAATGGTTTTGCCCAACTCCACTTGGTGGGTTCCCATGTGGCCATAGGTCGCATCCTAGGGTTAGTTGCTCAAATTATAGGTGTTGCTTAGCTTTTGGCTTTGGCTAACCCATTAGGTGGCATTCGACCAATAAGAATGGGTGAGGTAGTTTATTAATTGGTGAATAGGGCATTATGTTTTCAATTTTGTGATGCATTCTCTTCACATTTATTGTTTCATTAATTTGGTGTGGCTATTAAGGGGGGTGTGAAGTAATAGTTCATGGTATCTAAGCTACTTTAGTCATCCACTTTGACTAGGTGGTGCTTTAAGTGGACATTGTGAATGCTTTCAACTCCATTTCATGTAAAGCCATTTTTTAGGAACTTTGGGCAACATGAGGTTAATTATCACAACTTTTCTCTTTTGTTCGTGGCTTTTATGCCATGGAGTTTCCTTTATTTTTTTAATCATCATTCCTTTTTGGGAGACTTGTTCTTCTTCTTTTCATTTATTAACATGCATAAAGGCAATTTTTTTGTAAGGGCCCTTATTTTCTTTTGCCCATGTTTGTGTTTTGTGTTGCTCCTTTGGGTTTTTCCCTCTTATTTCTTCCCTTTTTTGGCTAATGACACCCACATTTTCGGCCCTATTTCTATCGTTTTTTTTGCTTTTGATCATTTTGTCTCCCAGTTAATGTCAACGTTTGTGGGGCTAGTTGTTTAGCCTCGCAAATGCTCAACTTGGTCCCCTTTAGGCTTCCCCCTTGGGTTTCCCATTCCTAGTTTAAGTTGCCCTCTATATGGCATTAGGGTTTTAGGCATTCTTTCTAGTTCCTTTTCATTTTCTTCTTCCTTTTGCAAGTCCTTTTAAATGAAAATGTTTAACACATCGAGGCACTTTTGAAGTTGGGGGATGTTCAAGTTGCTTTTGATATCCTTTCTCGATGTTTCACCTAGAGGCTTTCCTAATTGTTGCACTCCTCCCCCACCCCCTTTTAGGCTTTCAACATTAGCTTATAGCTTTTGATAATGCCCTTATGGGGGTTTTTGGGGGACTCTTAGGCCATGTTTCCTTAATGCATTTGTAGGTTTTTCTTTGCATTTTTGTTTTGGTGGGGTTGGCTTCATCTCCTTTGAAGCTATTGTGCTAGTAGACTATTTTGGGAATTGGGCCTTGTTGCCTTTATCATTGTTTCAAGATTCTTGATAGATTCTTGTCCATTCTTGTTGGAGGCACTATTGGCAATCAATTTAGGTTTATTTTCATCCCTAACCCACTTAAAGTTTGCACAAGAACTTCTTCTTAAAGTGGTGGTATTATGCATTCCCCCCTTTAAATAACTAGCAAAAAGGGGTGCACATTGGCTTTAAGAGAACATATCACAAAGATTGCATGACCATTCATTTTCCAGCATACTTTCTGATGTGCTTTCAAATTCACATCATGCAGATTTGAGGTCTTGTGTAGGGTCGAGAACAAGAACCTAATGATCTTCTCGACTAATGATCTTTTTTTCCCATTTGGCTTTAGTCATTTTTTCTTCCACAATGTGCATCAAGTTGGGTTTCCCCCATTCGTTGGCCCTTGGGTTGTCACATTGCATTTGTGGCCAACCTTTAGGCCCCATGTGGATTCATTTTTTTTGTTATGCTCATGGTGGGGGAAGGACGACATCCTATGGTGACATGTAAGATTCATTTGCATCCATTGTTAGAAATGTTAATTTTCATGTTACACACTAGTACTCCCATGTTCTCCCACCTCTCACCCTTTAGTCTTCATGTCAACGGGTTGACATTGTGTTTTTGGTTAATGGCATTTACACATTGGTTGATGTCCTCATTGTTGATCCCATTCAAGTTGACTTAATTTCTCACGCTGCATTATTTTGGGGGGTTG
>Ga0209208_10007056_pt1 | contig 15370 bp, 10 predicted proteins | sample S1TSphfallax_3_FD_187694 | JGI IMG/M metagenome (GOLD analysis project Ga0209208, IMG submission 187694) | Host-associated microbial communities from peat moss isolated from Minnesota, USA - S1T2_Fd - Sphagnum fallax MG (SPAdes) (version 2) | ecosystem: Host-associated > Plants > Peat moss >...
AGAATCCCAACATTGCTCCATTTATAATTCACATTTCCTACTAGTTGAAATGCACAAACTAAGGTCAATCATCCTATGACCATAAACATAAGGACTAATGTTGAATTTAGGGGAAGAGGCATGATAAATCCTCTCAAAACTAAGTGGATTAAAGATCAAGTTAATATCATTTATGGAGGAATTGAATTTTTTAACTACCCATTGCCACATAAGTGTCCTACAAAATTAAAACAATAAGTTTAGTTAACTTTAAAATGATGCATAATAATAATAATAATAATATTATTATTATTATTATATAAAGTATTTACTACTTAATATCAACACATTCAAAAGTCTAGCATGAAAGAAAAAGGATAAGGGCAATGGGTTGTCACCTTTGAAAGTCACAATGCAAAATTGCATATGAAATTAACTTTTGTTGCAAAGCAGAGGATGATACCTTTTGTATTTACAATATTTTTAAATACACAATTTAACATGCATCTATTATAATGTACATCTAGAATGGTTTAGGTAGAAATTGGAAGGTGCATTGGCCACCCAAAATCAACAAGCCATGATCACATACATCCATTTGAAAGGTGCAAGCAACAAAAAAATATGTCATGCATACATCCCATAAGATCTAAAAACAACAAAGGCTATAAGACAGGGTATGCATTCTATTAGTGAATTTATAAGCCAATGTTATAAAGGAAGAGGTCTTAGAAAAACCCTAAACAACTTGAGAAAATACAAGACCAAACATTATGCTAGGCCATTTCCTACACATTTCCAAAAATTGAGAATGGGGAGCAAGAATGGACATAAAAATAATTCTACATGAAGGTGTTGGATAATAGGTAGTGTGGCAAAAATAACATCAAAAACCCTAAATGAATAAAAACTTTACACACATTCAATAGTAATAACAAAAAAATTCACAATTTGACAAAACCAAATTTTGAATACAAAATCTAAGGAAAAAAAGAAAAAAACTTTAACAAAAATACTTAAGCAAACCTCAAAGGATTCATACTTGAACATCATAGGTATTACATAATTTGAGAGTGCAAAATAGAAAGCAAATCAAATGGGTGGTGATGGACCTCTCCAAAATTGGGGGAAAAACTTCACAAATAATTCGAAGATGGCCATGCCACTTTATATTTGGCGTTTGCCGAACGAAGCCGAATTTAACTAAATTCGGCACAAGGTGAAAGTTAAATTCGGCGCGATTCGACAATGTTTATTCAGACAATATTCCGAGTAGAATTAGACCTTCAGGCTGTGCATACGGCGGTACTGCTTCGCGTGGAGGATTCCTTCGAGGCTTGCATCAGTCAAATTCATGCGGTTCTTGTTTTTCTCATACTTCACCACCAAAAAGCCTCTATCAACAGTGGATGTATTGGGAAAGATGGTCGCCATACCACCGACAAATTTCTCCAGCAACGGATACGTGTTGTGGAGACCGATCCAAGCATCACGGTACGCAACGCTATTGTCAAAGTTGTCAATGGAGCTCTTCACATCGGGTTGGCGGCGGTACGAATCACACAAAGCCTTGTGCTGGCGCCCAATATTCTTAATCTCCTCGTTGTTGAAAGTGTAATCAAGGCGCTCCTTGTGGCGTTGCAGATAAACGTAGAAGTCGCGGGGTAGAATGTGGACAAGCTGATGGGGTAGAACATCGGGAGCTGCGTTGATATAGGCCTCGTTGTCTTCGGTTCTCTCCGCAACAATGGCGATAATGCCATCCACCAATTCGAGGATGGCGGATGCTGACAATCGCAAAAGTGTCTCACGATGCCCGCTGTCCATTGCGGAGAGGTGATCTTTGACGAACATGCCCAAGTCCTCCATACAGCCACTGACGGTAGCGAATGCGACTGCATAGTCACCCGAATTAGAAAGCTGGTGCGTCGCCTCGTCGATCGCGCCGCGCTGTGCCTCCGTCAATATCCCAACTATCCCAACCTTGTTGTTGATCTCGAGCACCAAGCGCTTCAACGTGTGATGTTGGTTGCATAGCAGCGCACCATGCCTCTATAGGGATTTGCACGAGATGGCAGCGATGCCCGCAATCTCATGGACGAAGAGCATCAAAATCCACCACGAATCGTCCAGCATGCAATTTGGCTTCTTTTCCTCGAGGTACGTGACGACAGCGAGCTGATGCTAATCAAACTAGGTGGTCACTTTGATCATGCTGAGCCAGTGCGTGTTGCAAATGAGAGGGCACTAACTCCGTTCGTCCGAGATGAAGTTCTGCTGCCGACGAAGATACGCTACGAGCAATGTAAATGTCAAGTAGAACGTGTCGGGAATGGCCAAGTAAAACGACTGCATACACAAGTCGAGTTGGTGGGCCCCGCACTAGACGCACATGAACCCGGGCTTGGTTACGCAATGTATCCGTGTGATTACGCCCTGATGTCGCCCTGTCATCTTCTCTCACCATCCGAAGATGCTCCAATAATCGTTTCGTGCCAGTCCGAGAAAAGAACGTCCATCGCTTTGGCGAACGTGTTGAAGATAATTTCGCCTGTGTGCCGCTCATGCATAGGGATGGACAGAAGGTGGAAGTCATGCACAATGGATTTGTGGCAAATGCGGATGCGAACATTGTAGTACAAGGTTGCCATGTGGGTCGCCATGTCGAGCGTGACAGAGAACGCCCAGCACTGTCGCAGCAGCTCCGCGATGCATTGCAAATTCATCGCATAGATAAAACGAGCATAGCGGCTCACATCCCCTCAGAGCACGAGCCAATGCTCCCGATGCCGAGTACCTCTTTCGTCTCCATAATCACCTGTGTCACTTGACGGAACGACAGTCCAACAGCCAAATATTATACAACCAACTGAAATTGCTTGGTGTTGGTGACGATGATGGCGTATCGACTGACGTCGTCGGCATCTGCTGCATCTTCCGACGAATCTAGAGTTGGCACAAAGCTTTCGAGAAGGCGGGCTCGAGTAATCCCGTCCATGTCCTCGGGGTGAAACATCATTTCGCCAATGATGACATCGACGATATCCTTGTCGATCAGGACACTTACTTGGGGAGTGCGAGGAGCGACAAAGGCATGCATCGTTGTCTGCGAGCCGGAGATTGTGCCATTGTCGAAAAACGACTTCTTTGCGCTCGCTTCTAGCTCACGATACTTGGCCCATTGGGTATTATGCATCCGCGTGTGGTGCGAAGAGTAGTTCTCCTTACGAAAGGGTGCCTTGAAGTTATTGACGCGCTCCGAATGACCACGCTTCATTCCCACTTCTGACTCCTCCTTTCCGAAAACCTCGCAGAATCGACATGCTGTCGTTACAACAACGGTGCTGTTGCCCATAGCACGTTCGCATATCCGCAGGCCAAACTCAGCAACATGATGAGCCTGGAACGGCGTGTCACGCTTCTTAGGAGGCATCACAGCAACCCAACGTCATCACAAACAACCACACCGTGCGCAAAAAAGTGAAAGGACTGAAATGCGTGCGCACTAAATTCGACACCAAACCGTCCTCTAATTTCGGCATGATTCGGCATTTCTTGCCGTTATGCCGAATTTAAAGTGGCCGGCACATGATCCACAAATGTGAAGTGTCTTTTTAACATAATGGAGTTCTTCATAATGTCTTGTATAACCTACTTTAATTTGAAGGAAAATTTAATGATTGCATTTTAAAATTATTTTAAAAATCCAATTAGTGTTTTATTTTCATAATTTTTTGGTATGTGCAACTTTGGGGTTAAAATTTCAAAGATCAATAAGGACAACTCAAGTTTTTTTTTGTCTAACATTCAATGTTTATGAAACAAGTGTTTTAGATCACAATAAATTATGTAATTTTTCATAATGCCAAATTTGGCATCATGGTCTACATTCATCTATAACTTTAATTGCATTGATGTACATGTCAAAAAAAATTGAACCATATTGTGAGAAACCCAAACACATGAAATGCCTTGACTTTCTACCAACTTCCTCACATAAGCATGTTGAACTTATGGCAATAAAAAAAACCTCTCCTTGACACATTTAATACTAGATAATTCCATAGCTAGAATTGGCATATTAAATGTAATAGAAATTGACATATTTTTGAAATTTTATAGTTATACAAATATTTGGTCTTATTCATGTTGGGTTACATTTACAAATACATGTACATGTAAGGGCACAATAGGATGTCCCATTTGATAAATAGTCAATTGGGTCACATAAATCAAATTGGTCAATCAAATTAATGTCTATGGCCATTAATCAAACTAGACAACTCCATTAATCAAGATGAACAACCTAGTCAAATTGGATCACTTGAATAAACAAGATTTGTAATAGTATAGGTTACCTAAGGGCTTATCTAATGGTTGCCTAGGTTAGTTAAGGTATTTAAGGGTTACCTAGCCTAGTTAAGGGCCACTTAAATTAACTAAGGTACTTGGGGGCTTATTTGAGGGTTGTTTAGACTAATTAGGGTACCTATGCGCCTAATTAATGTTCCCCAAGGGTTTTGTAGAATAACTATGGTAGCTAAAGACTACCTACAAGTTATGTAAGGTTTGTTTTAACAACTTAAGGTATTTAAGGGCGTATTTAAGGGTTTCTTACATTATTTAGATAGCCTAAGTTTAAGTTGTTTAAATTAACATAATATATTGCATGCATTGACAAGTCATTAACACGTGTACATTTACAACTATGATATATAATTAAAACTCAAGTTGAACAACCACATGTTGTTTAATCACCTATGAATTACATTATCAATCACAAAAATAACAAATTTTCATTTATTGTTGAATGTCACCATTTGTGAATGATATGAACCCCTTTTTCATCTTCATTTTCATGCATACTAACAATAGTCACAAGTCATAGTCACATTTACAATTTCAAATCAATGTTTGTTAATTGAATATGCAATTATAAGTTGTTTTTACCATGGTGCCATTGAAAAAAATTGAAACAATAGTTGCAAATATGGTTGATTTGGATTGTCAAGTCACAAACACATGAATTTATATAGATAGGATTCCTTATAATATAATTTTCACAAAATCAAACCCCATCCATATAAAGGCATCACTTATGTATGAAAGAGGAAAAACCCACACAAATAATATAACTTGAGTTTTTTAGCCAATGTTCGTCAATCAAATCATCCCAACCCTAGGTACATGCCTAAATAGATATTTGTTCAACACCTATATATCCAACCAACATCAAAAAATGAGTACATTTGGAAAAATAAATACATTAAAATATATCTTTTCATTTGTTGAATGTTGAAGATGCCAATGCAAGTGGCAAAATATGAGTATGGCTCCTTCAATGATCAAATTGGAAATCAAGTTTCAGTAAGGTGGTGATATTAGGAACTTTAAAACTTCAATGTTTTTTAACCAATTTTGCAAATAACATTAAATTGTTGGCAATCTTCCAATATAGGTCTTGAAAATTTTTAGAACGACTATACACTAATTACTTGTCTAACATGTACACTTATGCACTATTACAAAAATCCTTAACAAGAGATTTTTAGAATCTAGATATAACTAAGATGAAAACTTGACATTTCACTCCCCAAGAAAATGAATCTACGTAAACATTAATTAGGGGATGTGTGATGAATGTACAATGTATTTATTAGTAACTCACATATGTACAATAAGGAAACAACACTTCTACACAACATGTGCTAATGAGTTTGTTGACGAAGGTCTCAACCAAAACACAAAGGAAAATGATGTTATGTTGAAGAGATGCGTATAACAATGTGTCTAAAGAGCACTTTGTTAACACTTGTGTAATTTCATTTTTCCTCTCATTAATTTTCTCTGTTTGTTTGAATGTTTTATTACAATAAGCTTTGAAAGGTCTACTAATTACATGGTTGTTTTTTCAATTTTTTGATATCAACGCTTGGTGAATTAAAAAAATTAGCAAAATTAATCAAACTTACATTATAGAAAAAAAAAATTCCAAAAAATTGCCAATCACATTGAAAGTATAATATATATTATACTAGGTCTTATTCCAGGTCTAATTTCGGGTCTGGTTCTTCAAAAAAAAAATACAAAACCCTAATTCTAGTTTCGGGTTTCTGTTCTAAAAATCCAGACCTGATTCCAATCCAATTCCAGAGAACCTGGACCAAAACTTGGTGTTAACTTCTGGTTAACCTCCGGTTAGCGCCTAGTTCGAGTCCCTTTTTATTATTATTATTATTTTTTTTTTTTCCCAAAATTTCCAGATCCAATTCCAAGTGTGGCTCTTGAGAGACCAGGATCTTGGTTCCAGTTCTTTGAAAAAACTGAAACCTCGGTTTCGATTCCAAACCCAATTCCAAAAATGAGACCTGGGTTCCATTTCAGTTTTTACTTACTGGAAAAATCAGAACCTGTTGTTCTAACCCTCCACCAAACTGAGGACCAGGTCAACACCAGTTAATACTTCTTCACTCAAACAAGATTTTCTAAAAATTTCAGGTTGCCAGGTTTTCTATCATTGGCCTACATACAATAAATTTATCTTGTCTTTGGACCCTAGTTTCACCATCTAATCCCCAATTCATTTTGAGTGTAGCCTTAAAAAGTGGGTGAAACTGTGAACTATCTTATAATGAAAGTGGGCATCAAATCACAAGATTTGAATACATTTTCTAATGAAACTGGGTATCAATTCACAAGACTTGCTGAATTACTCTGGAACCTTGTGCATCAGATGCTGAGTTTCAGCATTTTGTACTGAGATTTAATAAAATTTCCTTCCTTTGCGGATACCATCCAAAGAGGGGATAGGCCATGAAAACAGAGGAAATAGGGGGTGAAAGAGAGGGGTTACTTTACAGATAACTCTAGTGCCAAGTCTTCATTCCAAATAGAATTTTAAAATTCAGTTTGCAAATATAAATTTCAGTCTTCATTCCAAAGAAATTGATTTCAAGCAAACAACAAAACCTTTTTGTGGTGCCTCATTATATTGGTCTGCTTCACATTTTTCCAATGCTTTTACATCCTCTTTAGACATGTTTATGTGAACTAAAATTAAATGACTTATATGTGCAAAGAGGTGACAATTTTCACCCCCAGAAAGAAGAAAAACCTTGTATATATATATATGTATAAAGGCAGGGATGGGAACCCATCCACAAGAAGTACAAGACAAATAAAAGCACGAGAACATATGTCACGAATGAACATAACAATCAGAACATCACTAATACAGTGATAAAATAAAACATTGTAAACTAAAAAGGCATCGTCTGTCACAAATCGACTAGAGATGGAGGTGCACTGGTTACAATGTGTGGAAGAGAACCAAATAAACTTGTAGATATAAAGGTTTTTTCAACACCCTATGTTGACATGTGAGTTGAGACTTCTCCAAATGAATGTAATTTGTCGATGGTGACCGTTCCAAATGAACGGATCACCTAGCAATATGTTTCAAAAAGAGGTGCCAAAAAAATGGGGGAACAAAATTTTGGAAAGTGAGTGAGTTGCATGGCATTTTTATAATATTAAACAAAGACCCTTGTCCAACGGTGAAAATTGGTCAAATTTGTCATATTCAATACTCAACAAAAATGATGATTCCCCCCTTGGAAGGTTGGAGTTTATAATTCCAGAAATCAACTTTGATAACATATATATAAATATATAAGTCGTAAATATGAAATATTTCCCAAAACAATTTCACCAAGAAATTTGAAATGGAGTTCATATGCATTTTACAAACAACTTGGGCATTTCCACAAATGAATGATCAAGAAGCATTACATGCATTACCTCATCGTTGGTTCCAAGCTCAAGCACTTAAAATGCTTATAGGGCATTTTTTTACTTTCATTTTGTTGTTGATAACAATCTTTGGTTAAACCACCGTATGGGCAATTGTCACTTTGGATATATAAGTCATGAAGTTGGGGAAAAAACCATTTGCTCATGCCTCATCCAAATTTACTAAAGAAAACAAAAGATTAATCTTTCAAAGGTATCTTATAATGTCACGAGGTCCCCAAGCAACCTAGTATATTTGAGCAATGTGTGCGCAATGCACATGGCACTTGAGGCCTAAAAGGAAAAGAAAAAGCATAGGTATGGAGAGAGATAAGTACAATGTCCATGGATTTGTGCTAAAGAAAAGAGAAGGATGCACATGGTGCATGTATTTTGATGGGGCCATACCCCAAAGATGCATTCGCATTCACATTTTCCTTACTATTATTATCTCCACCGTTTTCAAAACAAAAAATAGGGCCAAAGTGAACCAACAACCATGAGCGGATGAAGGAGGACATAAATAGGTGGACAGAAAACAGACTTTTTTCCATTGGGTTTCAGTTCCCTAGCAAACCCTAGTATCAACAACCCACACAATTCCTCACTTCCATATTGACACAAAATACATGCATCTATGCACCTAGTAGCCACCTATTTGTCATACCTACATACATACATGACATATTTTTCAATGTTACACCGATATGGGCTACCCAAGTGAAACCAACCTCATGTCGACTCAATTGGTGTTCATCCACAACTGCCAAGTCAGACAGGATGCACAAAAGTGTGCTTATGACATCCACATTTGGGGCCTCCAAGAGCATGTTTGGCACTTGCATCAGGCCCTATTACGGAGTGACACATGGGCCCTACTAAGGGGTGCCATGGTCACGCGCATTAGCCTTGTAAAACCATAATCACATGCCTTGCACTTTAGGATGTTACACATTTTTGTTGGCCCATGATGATGTTTTGTGTGGATTCCAATTCGCACTTTGTATCTAGGATGTGGTAGAACATGACGCATTTTTTTGTGGGTGGTGATAACATGCTTGGGTGTATGGTATTGATTTTGCTCGCAACAAATGCCCGTACTTTTGAAACTCATGATTTTGTTGGGCAACAAAATGCCTAGTCTACTTTGAAAATTGATTGAGAATCAAGGGTAACAAACATTGGTTATTCTTTCAAACAAAGCCCTCGCAAAACCCATAAGCAACCTATGGAATAACTTTGCACCCTATTAGCTCAACACATTCTTAAGTGGAATGGGCATGTTTCTAGGGCTTGTTCAAGCACTATTATAACCATTTCCCCTGAGGTGAGACATGCAGCGATCACTACAAGAAAATCGAGGGTTTTACAACTAGATTTTGGAGTTGAAGTGAACACTTGCAATTCCATGGTGTTTTTACATCCTAAGTGCTATTATTGAACAATTTGAAACAATTGCACCAAACACCCCATTGTCACATATGATATTGTATAATATTAAACATACATGTAAATCAAATGCAACTAGATGCAAGTACTTTGCAACTAGCTATTCATGTCAGTTTCCCCCAAAAATGCTCATGAATGAATGGAATGCCAACATGACTTTTTATTCATCCATTGATGAATGAAGTTTGTTCATGTCTATTGTAATTTATGCATTAGCAAATTATACTTGAACCATTGGATTTTGCCAATAGTACTGTGATACAATTTGAATTTAATTAGTGTAGTTTTAAATTACAGTTTATCAAATAATTGATGGAACTATTTTACAACTAATGTTAATTTATGGATAGTATAATTTTGTGCCTATCAGAATTGACAATAATAATTTTGCATCATGAATGACCATTAGCGAAATAGGAGGACATAAATATGGTGTCATAAGGAAAATTTGAATACATTGGTTTGAATTTTTTCACATGCTAATGTAAACTTACTTCTTCTTTTTTTTAGCACAAATTTAGTTTTATTAAATCTGGATGCCTTGAAACTTGCACAATCAAAAGTTCATAATCAATATTTCATTTTAATTGTATAAAAACTAACAATTTAACAACAATATATCTTTATGTAAAAAAATAATGAATGATATCGCAAATGCACAAAACGCCATGAATGTTGAACTAGAATATTTTTACTCATTACATAAAAAAACCAAAAATTATTATAATTTCACACCATATTAACAAAAAGATAAGGCTTTGGTGGTTTCAATCAATTAAAAAAATTTGCTCAAACCAAATAAATGAACAACAAAAAAAACAAATGTCTTCACTTCATGTTATTTAAGTGAAAATGAAATTTTTGTTTTTCTAACTTGAACGTTTCATTTTTTGAACTAAAAGGTGAAACGTACGACCATGTATCACATGGCCTTACATATCCCATACAAACTTGAAATTTGCACATGTAGTTGAAACTTAGTTGAACACTAGTTGCGATGGACATTTAGTATATGGTAGTTGATAACTAGTTGCAAAGGAGTTGAAAGTTCCAAATGTAATGAACAGTGACAATGCATATTTGTGTTATGATTGTACAAATCAAATGTCTTAGACCAATTGCAAGCTAGTTCTCGATTGCATGTTGCATTTTTGCTAGTTATATTGTGGTTGCCATTTACAACTTCTCATGTAACTTGGTCCAAAATCAAAATATACAATTCACCACAACCATATATCTGGTGCACGTTATATTTGTATAAAAATTTATACATCGTTCAAGTAGGTAGCCAAAAATATAGAAAAATGTTTTTAAATTTTTATTTTCATATTTAGCTTGTAACCAAATGTGGCTAAATCTTCCTATGGAATCATCGTCACTTTGGCTATAACACAAATTGCCACCAAAGAAAAAAAAAAAACACATTGGTACCAAATGCATTATGCTATTTATGCAAGAAAATTTTTAGTTAAAAATTTTAGAAATGAAAAAATGTTTCAAACATGTGAAAACCTTTTGTAACAAAATAAAGACGCATTTGATTTTAGATATAAAAAGAGATTGACCATTTGCCAAAAAATTAAAAATTAAAAACATTTCAAAAAAAGGGGCATAGTGAGATGTGGAATCAGCAAGGGTTGCCATTTTCCTACCTTCCTAAAATATCCTGAATTTCTGCATAATAATTACCTATGATTACTTTATATATTATAGTATGCCATAAAAAAAAAGGGTCAAATGTTGCCTATCTACTAACTTATGCCTTACATTCTTTACGGAAACACTCCCCACCCCCCCCCCCCCCCCCACACTCACGATACCCCCGGTTTCAAGACAATTTGGGTCCCCACACACCGTGGTACATTATACCCTAAAAGGCAAGAGAAAAGCGTTTGGGGGAGGTGGGTGTGACAAAGGAGGCCGGAAAAAGGAAAGTTGTCTCTTGGATTCATTCTCTTGGATTATTGGTTGACGCATGGATGAGTGAGTGGGTTGTGGCGGAAAAGGCAATATGGGAATGAAGAAACGAATAAAGGAAGAAGTTGATGCGAAAATGATACGAAAACAAACATTCACAAAAAAGATCACAAACAACATCCCAAATAATCATTTTGTCAAAAAGGGAGGAAAACACCCCAAACTCCGGCTTTCAAGAAGAGCCAACCATGGTGGGTGGGGGGAAGAGCACAACAAAGCAAAGCAAAGCAAAGCACGCACGATCTTCTTATTAGAAATGTATTGTGCCACGATCTTGATAGAGATATCGTGGTCGGCCTTCTTTCGAAAATTATTTGAACTCATATGTTATGTTCCCAACCTACTAACTACTACACACAAATTAATACTAAGAGAAAAAGTAGGTGCGGAAAAAGTTGTTTTTCTTGGTGTGGCCAAGCCAATCATTTCAGGAGATTGAGGCCCAAAGTTGTTTTGAATCCTACTCAAAGCCTGCATAAAATTACTCAAGAGAAGGAAGGTGAGACAATAATGTCTAATATATTAGTGAAGAATATCATGGGCACCTGGTGCTGCTGGAGAAGAGGTGTAATGAACCTGATGGAATGCTGCTCCTTCTTTCTGATTGGTCGATTGTAATGATTAGTCCAGGTGGTTTGCTATTAGTAGTTGGTCTTTCTGACCGGTCGATTGTAATGATTGGTCCAGGTGGTTTGCTATTAGCAGTTGGTCTTTCTGACCGGTCGATTGTAATGATTGGTCCAGGTGGTTTGCTATTAGTAGTTTCCCAACTATTTGCAGTCCCAGTTTTAGTTTTTATGGGTGTGATTGTAAAAAACAGTAAATAACTAAAACTTGGATGTGAAATAGTTTTGCAGCTGTCACATATGTACTAGTTGCTTGGGTTTGCTGTAAGAAAGCTTTTAACCACAGCATCCTTAAAGAAATTAGAGGGAAAAAAAGGGTTGGATTTTTTAGGATATATGGTCTAGTTGCTAAATCTTCACACAAGTTTTGTTGTTAATAATAATACGTGGAAACAAGTTTGCAAATCTGCCCAAATGTGAGAACAAAATACACTATCAACAATTGTAGGCCATATCAATTGATCCCCAAGTCTGAAAAGCTTGTGATGTAACTAGAGTGCTTAACCAAAAGTTTGTTAACAAAAACCTTCATTGCTCTTCAAAATCAAGGTAAACTGGCTCACCACCAAGAACCCCACCAATAGCCAATTCCGCTTCAAGAATCACACCACAAGGATGGCAGAATCGGTCCACTTGCTATTGACTTATGGCAGCTTCAGCACAAAATATATTATTTTTAGAAATGATAAAATTTTCTGAAAAAATAAATTTGTGAAAGAACAATTATTTTGGTGTAAATGAAAAATCTTTTGAAATATTCTTTTTTCGGAAATGAAATCTTCAAAATTAATTAATTATTTGGCAGACATGTGCCAAAGGTGCCAAGGTATTATGGTAATCATTTGCCCAAGACAAGTGCATTGTTTACACCTATAGCCAATCAATGAGGCATTATTCGGCAAGTTTAGTTACTTCTTAAGAATACTCACCATTTTGCATCGTTTTACCATTATCTCTAATGAGTGGTCATCTTTCTCATGTATACTTCTATGATGAGCACAAACAATGAGGATGTTGGGATGCAACTACATGTTGAAAGCAACTTGTTGATTAGCAAGCACAGGGGTGAAGAATGTGAGCATGATCCTATTACTACTTTCCTTGATATTCATATGCACTAACATTTACAAAGTGGGAATGATATTTCACACTTTGTTTGAGGCAACATTCGTAGTAAGCATTTTGTAACAATAAGTCATTCACAAAGGGACTTTGCATTGTTGTCCATGTTGCTACTAATAATGCATCTCTTGAAACCAAAGGTTTGGAAACAATGCTTTGTTTGGGAGTTTTGTAGAGTCACAATGGGAAAGGCGAGAGATTCCAACCACCTCTAGCTACATGTCCTAGTGTGCTCATCGTACCTTCACTCTTTGGCACCAATTTAGGGTGTGCCATTGGAATTGCACCTTTAAGACTTGCATGTTAATGTTTCTCCTTCCTTTGAATTTTGATTCTTGTGGGCACATGGTTTTGTTGAAGAACTGCAAATTAGCTAAGTTAATGATGAACTATTAACTCTTGATGTAAATAAATCTGAGACTTTTAAAGTGTACAATGTGAGTCATATTCTTGGCCACCAACTCTTTTGTAACATGGATTCAAAGAACTCCAATGAAATCTATCTCAAGACTCACAAGTTTGATTTCCCCATTGATTGATTTTTACATAAATTGGAATTCATATTGCATTACATATATGTTGTTTTATATTATGGTACATTTACATTAATTTGTATCCCATTATTTTTTAACATTGTAATTATGATGTAGGAATATAAAGTCCTAATCATAATTGTATTATACCAATATTTGAGTATTAACAATTGAAATTGATATGTATCTTAAAGCATCAATCATTCACATTTGTATGATATCATAAAAAATGACATAGTTTTAAAGTGAAAAATTATTACAAAGCATTTTGTAGCATTGAAATCACGTTATTGAATGTTTTGAAATTGTTGTACCAATCAAATAAACCTAGAAATTATATAAGTTAGAACAATAATCATGCTTATGTATATATGATGTTTATTAATAAAATGTAATTTTTTTATTTGTTGAAATGATTGGAATAGACATCGAAATTGCATTTTATAATAGGGTTATTATTTTTATGTTATTTTAACATAATTTGTTTGCCTTAGGAAGTTTGTGATGCTATTTAAAAAGGAACCGGTGACAAGGATATGCAACCACTTGCTTGCAATTGTGGAGTTATGTCATGGGTATGAACTTGGGAATAGGACTAGGGAATATTTTCCCAAGAATCAAATTAATTTGACTATTGAATTTTGACCTATATAACCCATTTCTAGTCAGGTTAGTAGTTCATTTTAATAAATTTTCATGGGTGTTACAAGGTAGGGTGGCTCACTTTTTGAATCACAATGTAGTTTTTTTTACAATGTCATGCACTTACATGTTAACATGCCAAATTTATGATTAGATTTAAATTATCAACTTGAATAAAAAGACATCTATATAAAAATAATAATATCATATATGCACCTTGGAAATACATATTACTCAACTTCTGAAATTAAAAAACATGAACTAAATTTGTACCTATACTTTTTTTAATAAATGCATTTTTGTGTATGGTTTTATCTAGGATATTTTATGGGGATTCAATATATGACAAAACAATAGGAACATTCTCGATGTAAAACATTTGCTCAAAGAAACTTTAAACCAAAACAAAGTTATGGACTTTTGAATGGTTTAAAATGGGCAATATTTTTGTAAGTCCATATCATAATCATTTTTTTGTAGGTTACAATTTATTTATTTATAGTTCTTTAAAATGACTTCTCTTCATATGGATTTTTTAATTTCATAAACCATCATTTAATTCCCCATTTAACTAATGTTATCACAAGAGATTATCATTTTAACATTACCATTTCAATTTTTTAAGAAATAGTGTATTTTTTGAAAATGAACCACTCTAACTTGCAATTACCCTCGTGACTTTTGTATTTATTTTAAATCATGTAAGGTATGGGTCTTTTTAAAAAAAAAAAATTTAATCATTAAAAAATATTTATTGTGGAAGTAAAAATTTAAAAACCATATTTCAAAATCATTCCAAATCTTACATTAGGACCAAGGGGGGAAGATATTCATTGAACCAATTTGTAAAGTATTTTCAAACCAATGGCATAACATGTTACAATTCAACCAAGCTAAGACCCCCCAACAAAATGGAGTAACTAAAAACATGAATCACACATTTTTAGACAAGGCTAAATCAATCATGCTTGAAAATGGTACCCCTAACCACCTTTGTGCAAAAACAATTAGTACTATACCTTACATGCATAACAAATGTCCAACAATGGTCAACCACAAGGTTATTTTAAAACACATCTTATCTAAAATGAAACTTGATTTAAGTCATTTGAAAGTGCTTGGATATCATGTGTGCATCCACATGTCTAAAAAGGACTGAAATAAACTAGGGGTGCATACTTTCAAAGGAACCTTTGTAAAGTATGATGATCATTTAATTTAAAACATATCATTGTTTTAGTCCTCAACATA